>Ga0209284_10000340_pt1 | contig 76355 bp, 64 predicted proteins | sample FRY03_FD_187211 | JGI IMG/M metagenome (GOLD analysis project Ga0209284, IMG submission 187211) | Freshwater microbial communities from Lake Fryxell liftoff mats and glacier meltwater in Antarctica - FRY-03 (SPAdes) (version 2) | ecosystem: Environmental > Aquatic > Freshwater > Ice > Glacier... | reverse complement strand
AGAAGAAGTAATTATTGATTTTAGAGAAAGTCGTGTTGCGGATATGTCCGGAATTGAAGCTTTAAATAAATTGACGGAACGCTATCGAAAAATCGGCAAAAAAATTCATTTAAAACATTTGAGTAAAGATTGCTTAAAACTTCTAGAAAATGCCGATACTATTATTGATGTAAACGTTCTAGAAGATCCAACTTACAAGGTGGTTGCCGATAAGTTTGAGTAACTGCTTTATTCAGGCTAAAATTATAATTACTTTTTATTTAGGAGTTTAATAACCTGGCCTTTAAATAATGGTAAATATTCATTAATAATTGCCCAAATAATCATATAATCTGTATTATCATAAGCATGAATAATCTAATTATGTAAATTAACTAATACTCCCGCGTTTGATATGTCCAGATTTGGATTAATATTGATTATTCTATTTGTAGCTCCGCCTATTATTTCAGATTCCCTCTCTACAGCCCTGCGTAATTGTTTATTTTTTTCATAAGCACTAAAATTCAGATCTACACCAAGATATTCGTTTATCTAATCAATAGAATTAAAGATATCATATAGATCCATTTCAATTTTATACAGCATAAAGTAGCTTTTTGTTGCTTCAATATTTTCTATAAAACATGGGTTTGATATTGATCGTTCAGTCAATAAATTAACTTTTCTTTGGAATAATTCCTCTAATTTTTCATGAAGTTCAAAAGAGTAGTGGGTTTATTTGCTAAACGGAATCTCCTTTAACGAAATTAAAATATCTATATCACTGAATTCATTAAAACTTTCATCGGCAGACCAAGCAAAAGATACGTGGTATTAATATTATATTTTTTACAAAGCTCAATTAAGGTCTGTTTATTGCCAGAAATTAAGGTAACATGAGGTACGTTTCAAAATTTAAAATTATTTTACAACTATAGTTTAGAACCGATAAAGCGTAATAATTTTAAATTTAGTCTGTGGGGTCAATATTATTTTTACAATCGGAGCGTTTATTAAAGCGTCCTCAAATACTCCGCAACAGCTCTAGTTTCATCGTCCGTTAGGTTGTTGTTAATCATAATGGCATTATTGTATTCTTTCAATAAAGCCATTGCAATCGGGTCTTTTTGAATCATTTCTGTGGGATTCTTTAACATATTCATCACCCAAGCTGCATTTCTTCTCTCATAAACCCCAGCCAGGGCAGGACCAATCATGCGCTTTTCAGCCATGTGGCAAGCAGTACAAACGGCGTTGTATTTTACTTCACCTTTTGCAGCTAATTCTGTATCTATAGTTGCTGGAAAAACGATGTCTTTAAAAGGACCGATACCTTCATTATCCATATCTACGGGGACTTCCGCCTTGCCTTCAGTTACTTTTTTTTCTGTTTTAGTGCGGTTCATCTCAAAACCCTCTTTTTTTTCTTCTTTTTTTTCTCCACAACTAGCTAACAATAAGCTGATGCAAAACATTCCAACTATTTTTTTCATCTTATTAGGTCTTTCTATTAGAATACTAAGATATGAATTCTACTTCTTTAAGCTGTGCTCTATCAGAAAATTTACTGCTTTTTTTTCGGTATAACTGATGTTTTCTTGTCCAAAAAAACCTACGTGCCCTCCATAATTAGGAATTTCTAAAAATAAATGCTCATTTTCGTGCGCTGCATCGTACGGATAGCATTCGTTTCCTAAGAACGAGTCGTTTTTACTGTTAACAATTAGGGTTGGGATAGCAATTTTAGGCAATAATGGTAAACAGCTCGCTTTGGTATAATAATCTACGGCATCAGCAAAACCATGTGCTTTGCTGGTGTAAACGTCATCAAAATCTTTTAGATTCTTAATTTTTAAAATATCAGTATCGCTAATCTTATCTGGGAAAAGTTGTTTTTTTGCACTTAATTTTTCAATTAAACGTTTTTTAAACCGACTAGCGTACAGCATATTTTTAGGTTCTAGTAATTGCTTTAAAGAGCTGTGTAAATCGCAGGGCACAGAAATAGCTACCGCACCTTTTATTTGGTTAAGAAGGGTTTGGCGCTCACCCAGATATTTTAATAACAAATTACCACCTAAACTGAAACCATGTAAATAAATTTCATCATATTTTTTAGTGGCTAAAATATGTTGGATTACCGCTTCTAAATCTTCCGTAGCTCCAGAATGATAGGATCTGAAAAGGCGGTTAGCCTCGCCGCTACATCCTCTAAAATTAACCGCACATGCGTCTATATTGTTTAGATTAAATTGTTTCGCACTTCCTGAAATATAGGGGCGTTGGGCATTGCCTTCTAATCCGTGTAAAATAATAACTACCTTTTGCGTCTGACTTTTACTGAAACTCCAGTCTAAATCAAGAAAATCAGTATCAGGTAAGATAATACGCTCTCTTTTTTGATTTACCTCGGTGATTTTGCGAAAAACGCCTGAGTAAATGGTACTTAAATGTCCATTTTTAAATAAAAAAGGAGGATTATATTTTGATGTGATAAGCGGCATTCTATGGATCTCAAAAATTAATTAAAATAATGCAGTTTTATGAATGTTAGGTTACCGATTATATTTTTTCCAAATTAAATTGGCAGTAACAGAAGTGAATTTTACTCTGCTCACTGTAACTGCCAATTGCCGATATAATTTTATTTAGGATAGGTCTCTAAAACCTTAATTTGTTCTTCGATAGCTGCTTTAAATTCTGATTTTAAATTCGATACTAATTCAGCAACTGGAACGCTATCCTGAATGGTAGCTGCGCCTTGCCCAGCAGACCAAATAGTTTTCCATGCTTTTGCTTCAGTATCTAATTCTTTACCAAAATCTATTTTTACATCTTTCTTTAAATCTTCGGCTGTAATTCCGGCAGCCATTAAACTTGCGCCTAAAAAGTTGGCATGAACACCAGATATTGAAGCGGTATAGACAATATCGCTTGCGCCTGCATCTATAATCATTTTTCGATATTCGTCTGTAGCTTTACTTTCGTTTGTATTGATAAAACGCGTTCCCATATACGCCAGATCGGCGCCCATTTGCAGGGCCGAAGCTACATCGCGACCCGTACTAATGCATCCAGAAAGGAGAATGGTTTTGTGATAGAATTTTTTAATTTCAGCCACCAAAGTCATTGGGTTTATGGTGCCTGCATGTCCACCTGCTCCCGCAGCTACCAAAATTAATCCGTCAACACCAGCTTCTGCAGCTTTTTCGGCGTGTCTTTTTTTAATGATATCATGGAAAACCAAACCACCGTAACTGTGAATAGCATCCACTACTTGTGAAACAGCGCCTAACGAAGTAATGATTAAAGGCACTTTATGTTTCATACACAATTTTAAATCGGCTTCTAATCTTGGGTTGGTTTGGTGTACAATCAAATTCACGCCAAACGGCGCCGCTTTTTTTCCTGTTTCTTCTTCAAAAGTCTGTAATGCCGTTTTAATGGCTATCAACCATTCTTCAAAACCTTCACTTGTACGCTGGTTTAGGGCTGGAAAAGTGCCTATAATTCCGTTTTTACAACATTCAATAACTAATTCTGGTCCAGAAATTAAGAACATGGGTGCTGCGACCACTGGAAGTGATAAATCTTTGATAAAAGCTGCTTTTTGAGACATAATGTATGCTATTTAAGTTGAGTATGTTATAGGATAATTTAAATATTAAATTCTGAAATTTTATATGAATTTTCAAGTAAAATAACCTTGGTGTATCAAAACTATGCTATTTTTGGGATTATTATGCACGCATAGCAAAAAAAAATAAAATGTACTTAAAAGAGTTTGAAATTCGCTGGAGTGATATTGATGCCAATCGTCATTTGGCGAACGCTGCTTACCTTAATTTTATGAGTCATACCCGTATGTCATTTTTAATGGAGTTAGGGTTCAATCAAAAGGCATTAGCAGCGCATCAATTGGGCCCAGTAGTTTTTTACGAACATATTTATTACTTTAAAGAAGTTTTTCCAGGCCGACCAGTAAAGGTATCTATGGAAATAATGGGCATGAGTGAAGACGGTAAATTTTTTGAATTCCACCATAACCTATTTGATCATAAAGGTAATAATTTCGCTCATTGCGAAATGATGGGTGCTTGGATGAATTTAGAAACAAGAAGCTTAACAGGCTTGACTAATGAGTTTTTGACCTCTTTTAGCGGAACCGAAAAAGCCGAAGGTTTTAGAGTACTTACCAAAGAGGATACCCGTAAGTTTACCAAAGCACCTAAACATTTGGTTTAATTTTTTTACTCGCTAAATATACACCAAGGAGAACTAAAGTCATGGCAAGTAATTTAATACCAGTTAATTGGTCTTTTCCCGCAAATAAGGCAAAAAGAACACCAACCAAAGGCTGCATATATACAAAGGCTCCAATTGTGGAAGCTTTTAGTTGCGTTAGCGCAAAGGCATTTAGTAGATAAGTGCCAAAAGTAGTGCCGAGCACTACGAAGATAATAGCACCAATGATATTGAGTGGTAAGGCCGCCCATTCAATGACTAGAACTTCAGAAAAAGTAAGGGGGAAATTCACAAAAACTGCGACAGTAAACAACCATTTCAACAATACAAGCGGATGGTATTTTTCAATTAGTTTTTTAACTAAGATCAAATAAGAGCCATAGAATGTGGCGTTGACCACAAATAAGAAATTACCTAGTGGAATATTAGGCGCATCGGAACGTATTTCAGCACCGAAAAGAATTAAGGTAACTGCCCCAATTAATCCTAACAAAACCCCTAATCCTTTAGTCAAGGTTATTTTTTCTTTGATAAATAAAGCCGATAAAACCACGACAATTATGGGCGTAATTGTTACCAAAACAGCACTATTTATGGGCGTTGATAATTGCAAGCCTTTAAAAAAAGCCAACATATTAATTACCATTCCCATTATAGCACATACAATGATTCGCCACCAATCACTGCGATCTATTTTTTGTTTAGGCGCAAAAGGGGCAATCATCCAAAATAAAACTGCAGCCCCAGAAACCCTCAAAAAAATAAAGCCAAAAGGTTGCACATAAGTAGGCATTACCTCTTTGGCTATCGTATGGTTTAAGCCATAAATTAAGGTGGCAAAAAAGGCAGCTATAATGGCAAGGTTTCTATTGCTCACGAATCAATTTTTTGTTTTGCTGCTGCCACTACTTTGGCCGCATTGCCTATAAAAATCTGATCATCAACCAGAATAACAGGTCGTTTTAAAAACGTATAATGTCCTAAAATTAGCGCTTTGAAATCGGCTTCTGACAGCGATTTTTCATGCAAGCCTTTTTCACGAAATAAGCGTGCTCTTTTACTAAATAAGGCCTCAAAACTACCAGAAAGTACTCGCATTTCTTCAAGTTGTTCAGTAGTTATGGCTTCTGTTTTTATATCTTGCAAGGTAAAACCGTCTAAAGGTTCTAATGTTTTAATGATTTTTTGACAGGTATTACAAGTACTTAAATGGTATATTTTTTTCATTCTGATTTAGACATTTAGATAGTTTAATTTTTTATTTAACTAATATTTTTTATTTAACTACTGACTACTGACATTTATTTTTAAAGTGCAAAGAAACCTATTTATCAGGAATTGTTCTATTTTTAGCCTTCAATAAAATAAAGAAACATTGGAAAAGCTATTTAACATCACCTTACAAAATAGAAAAATACTTTACAAATTTCTTAAGGAAACGCCTAGAGAGCAACTACTGAATATCCCTGCTGGATATAGAAATAATATTTGGTGGAATATTGCACACGTAGTGGTTACACAACAAATATTAGTTTATAAATTTAGTGGTTTGCCCATGCGAGTTTCTGATGAATTAGTGAATAAATTTATGAAAGGGACTGCACCAGATGGAACAGCAACTGATGAAGAAATAGAAATAATTACAGGCTTTTTATTTTCTACCATCGAGTGGACACAAGAAGATTATGAAAACGGACTTTTCACTTCCTATAATTCATACACCACAAGCGTAAACGTTACATTAGATAGCGTTGAAGATGCCATTGCCTTTAACCTATATCACGAAGGCATGCACATAGGCGCTATTTTGTCGTTGTTTAAAATGATTGTAGCCCCCTCTGGGGGTTAGGTTTTTTTGGGGAAGCTATTAGAGATTTTTTTATTCCCTTTTTGTGGAAGAGCTAGGGGAGGCTTTGGGTCTATAACCACTGAGCCCAAGGCAAACGACTTAATATCAATAACAAACCTATACCGTAGAAACTGGCGATGGTTTTAAATTTTCGGTTGGCTTCCATTAATTTTTTATGTCTTGACCAACCTATCGTAATAAAAACTAACGCAATAATATTGATAAATGGGTGTTCAACGGCTAATAATCTTAATGCAGGGGTCAAACCACCCATACCAAATTCTTGAATAGCACTGAAACCCTTTGGCGAAACAAAATAAAGTATCAAGCCCACCAATAATTGTAAGTGAGAAATGATTAAAGCAAACAGACTTATTCTGAAATCTTTCTCTAAAGTAAAATCTTTTTTACCTACTAAACCCAAAATGGCATTTACAATGGCTATAACTAATATCGCAAGCACGGCATACGCCAAAAGAGAGTGCAGGGTATAAATAATTTCGTACATGATTGTTGTTTTTAGTTTGTGAGTTTAAAAATAGTAAATTTTAGGCATAAAAAAACCCTGCTTCTGCAGGGTTTTAAAAATAAAATATTCTTAAAGTTTAGAAACTATATCTCAGACCTAATTGCATTTGCCATCTTGATGAATTTAAACCAGAATCATCAATAATGTTTGTAGTTTCTGGAGCACGAGCATTATAGGTAAAATTAGGCGTAGAACCATCTGGTTTAAAGCCAGTAAAGTTTAGTAATTGTACCTGATTGAAGTTAGCAAATGTTCTAACACCCCATTCTTTATTTATTAAATTGGTAAAGTTAAAAATATCCGAAGTAAACTCAATTCTATGTAAGGTTTTACCTGTGGTGAAACGGAATTCTTGTGCAAATTTTAAATCGACAATATGAATCCAATTAGTTCGACTAGCGTTTCTCTCTGCAAATTGTCCTCTTTTGTCTCTCAAATAATCGTCACTTTCAATAAAAGCATCTAAAGCTGCCCATTGTTGAGCTGGGGTTGGTGTATTTGGAATAATTACACCTCTATTTCTAAAAAAGTCTAATTGTGCTTCTGCCTCATTTCTTGGCACATAGGCTAATGCTGACGAAAATGCTCCAGTATCATTAATTAATCCACTACCACCAACTACATAGCTGAAAGGTTCTCCTACTGCACCTTCATAAAACAATCCTATTCTTGTTCTTAAATTATCAGTCCACTTAAGCTCCAAAGTAGAATTAGCAATAATTCGGTGTCCAGGAGAGAAATCAGATCTCGATAAAACAGGTCTGTTAGATCCGTTTACTGTTTCTAAATTTTGCCATTGAGAACTGTTCTGAGAAGAAGTAGCATCAACCAACACATCAGAATCTCCATAAGAATACGTAGCTTGAGTTCTGATATCTAGTTTATTGGTAGAAATGTCTTTACTCAAAGTTCCGCTTACATTATAGGAACTACCTTCACCGGTATTCGTAGCTAAAAATATTTCGTTATAGGTATTATCTAACCTTAAGTTTCTATAATTTGATCTGGAACCTGCACCCGTAGTTGTAAATTGTGGGCCAGCTAAGTTCAAGTTTTCGTAGGCAATAGCTGTAATATTATCATTCCAAATAAAATCAGTAGATAACACAAAACCACCTGGTAATTTTTGATCTACTGCAATATTCAATTTTAAAAGTTGTGGCAACTTAAAATCTTCTTCGAATAAATCAATATTACCTCCTTTACCACCTGTTCCAGGGGCTGGATTAGAAAATTGCTGATTCACATTTGGATTAAATGCGGGGACAGCTGTTCGCGACAAGTCTAAAAGTCCTGCGGTTAAACCATTATTGTTATACGCACCTCCTGGCCATACTAAAGGCATTCTAGATGTAAATACCCCCAAACCACCTCTAAGCTGAGTAGAACGATCCCCATTTACATCCCAATTGAAACCAATTCTTGGCGAGAAGTGCACGTTAGCGTTGATACCTTGGCCTACACGTGCCCCTCTTAAATCTTTTCCATTAGCTTCTAAAATACCAATTGTTCTGGTATTAAAATCTTCATTTTCTAAACCATCAGACCAGTAAGGAATATCAATCCTAGCACCCATGGTGAATTTAAAATTATCTGTAACGTTAATAACATCTTGAACGTATAGCCCAAATTGAAAAATATCGAATTCAGCAGCACCCTGAGAATCATCACCCAAGCCACCTAATAAAGAATACCCATGACGAAACCTATTAGCTGACTGACCTGTTAAGAAGTCATTTAAACTGCTAAATCTGTAGTATCCAAAGTTACGACCAAAGAATACATTTTTTGCAGAAGAAAATTCATTATTTGTACCGATAGTTATTGTATGTATTCCTGAATATATTTCAAAATTATCTGTAATAGTCAGTACACTTTGCTCTAATAAATTTGCAGTTGAAAAAGCCTCTGAACCAAAATTTATTCTATCATTGGTAGCTCCAGCATTAATTTCTACAGCAGGGAACGGGCTACCTGTAATATTACGATCATCATTAACTGTTGTATAACCGACAACTAGATTATTCGCCATGTTATCTCCTATTTTAGAATTTAATTCTAAAGCCGTGGAGTTTGTCGTTGAGCTAAAATCTATCGCTCCGTTTAAAAAATTGATTGAGCCTTGATTTGACCCTGGAGCATTAAATTGTACCGCTTTGACATAACTATGTTTTAAGGAAAGTTTATGGTTTTCATTAATATTCCAGTCGATCTTCGCAATCAATTTATCACTGACTAGACTAGAAGTGTTATTCTCATACCCTCCTGGGTTGTAGTCATAAGTATTTATAAGGAAATCAGAAAGTTGTTGAAGGTCTGCGGCTGTAGCAGCCCCTCTATAAGTTCCAATATCAAAAGGTTGTGGTGTCTCGTTATCTTGCCTCTCATAATTGATAAAGTAAAATAATTTGTCTTTAACAATAGGACCTCCAACTCGAATACCGTAAGTTTGGGCAGAAAAATCGCTTAATTTAGTTCTCTCATTGTCCCCAGCAATACCTACTGGTGTCTTGCCTACCATGTCTTGATTTCTATAAAATCCATAAACTGAACCTTCTGTAGTATTCGTACCTGACTTTGTTATTGCATTTATACTTGCTCCTGCAAATCCAGATTGTCTTACATCAAAAGGAGCAACATTAATTTGAAAAGATTCAATAGCATCTAGTGAAATCGGACTAACACCAGTTTGCCCACCATTAGTTCCACTACCAGCAAGTCCAAAAACATCGTTATTTACAGCACCATCAATATAAATAGCATTATATCTATTATTCTGCCCCGCGATTGAAATTACGTTATCGCCCGAAACTTTAGCTTGTGGTGTTAATCTAGCAAAATCAGAAATATCTCTGGAAATGGTCGGGAGTGTTGTTACTTGCCTTTGGCTAACATTTGTTTCTGCCCCAGTTTTACCTGCATCAAATACGCCACTAGATTGAGCGACAACTACAATTTCGTCAAGTGCATTTAAAGCCTCCCCTAACTGTGCACTAATTCTCTGCGCATCACCTAAATTTAAAAATACATTGGCATTCTTGAAATCTTCGTAACCAATGTAGGAAATTGTAATTTGGTATGGTCCACCAGTTCTCATGTTGGAAATTCTGTAATAACCATCAAAGTCCGTTGCGGCTCCATAAGTAGAGCCAGAAGGCATATGTATGGCCACTACACTTGCTCCTGGTAATGGCTCCCCAGTTTCGTCAGTTACCTGTCCCCCGATTGCCGAAGTAGTAACCCCTTGTGAAAATACAACTGCCGTAAACAAAAACGCGGCAATTGCGAAGTACATTTTTTTCATTTTTCTTAGTGTTATTTTAGTTTTTATTTTGCTGCAAAAGTGAAACAATTATTACACTTAAACATTAACAAAACGTTAAATTAGTTTTGCCAAAATTAACATAAATATAACCACAAAAACGGTGAAAAATAAGAAGTTATTAGATTTTATTAAGAAATAGCAGATTTAAGGTTTATTTCTTAAAATTATGCAAAAGAAGCAAGGTTGAGGAATCATGCGTGGCTATTTTTGAATTATTTATATCTTTTAAGACGGTTGTTGCTAATTGTTTGCCTAATTCAACACCCCATTGGTCATAACTAAAGATATTCCATACGACACCTTGCACAAATATTTTATGTTCATAAAGTGCAATTAAAGCGCCTAAACTTTTGGGTGTTAGTTGATGTATCAAAAAGGTATTGGTTGGATTATTGCCTTTAAAAACTTTAAAAGGAGCTAATTTTTCGATACTAGTGGCATCCATTTTACTTTCAGAAAGTTCTTTTTCCACTTCTTCCGCATCTTTTCCATTCATTAGTGCTTCGGTCTGTGCAAAAAAGTTGGCCATTAACTTGTTGTGATGGTCTTTTTCTCCATAAAGGGAATGCTTGTATCCTATAAAATCTGTTGGGATTAATTTTGTGCCTTGGTGTATGAGTTGAAAAAAAGCATGTTGCGCGTTGGTGCCAGGTTCTCCCCAAATAATATTGCCTGTTTGATAATCAACTTCGTTTCCGTTTCTGTCCACACTTTTACCATTGCTTTCCATAATTCCTTGTTGTAAATAAGCCGAAAACCGACTTAAATATTGCGTATAAGGAATGATCGCTTCGGTTTCTGCGCCGTGAAAATTATTGTACCATATACTCAACATCGCCAAAACAACGGGAATGTTTCCCTCAAATTCCGCAGTTTTAAAATGTTCGTCCATGTCATTAGCACCCCCTAAGAAGGTATCAAAATTTTCGAAACCAACAGCTAAGGCAATGGAAAGTCCTACGGCGCTCCATAATGAAAAACGACCGCCAACCCAATCCCACATCGGGAATACGTTTTCAGCGGCGATTCCAAATTCACTTATTTTTTCGGTATTGGTAGATACAGCAGCAAAATGTTTGGCGATATCGGCTTGGGTAGTTCCGAATTTTTCGGATAAAAACCACTTCTTAATAGTAATGGCATTTGTTAAGGTTTCTTGTGTGGTAAATGTTTTTGACACCACGACAAATAAAGTAGTTTCAGGATTTAAATGTTTTAAGGTTTCAAAAACATGATCGCCGTCAATATTACTTACAAAGTGCATTTTTAAATGATTGCCATAAAATTTTAAGGCCTCGACCACCATGACTGGCCCCAAATCTGATCCACCAATCCCGATATTGACCACATCGGTAAACGCTTTTCCTGTGTGTCCTTTTTTCTCACCAGAAATTATGGCTTCTGAAAAGACTTTTATTTTTCGCTTTACCTCATAAACTTCAGGCATCACATTTACCCCATCCACTAAAACTGAAGACATTTCTTTAGCTCTCAAGGCAGTATGCAATGCGGCACGATTTTCCGTTTGATTGATCATATCCCCTGAAAAATACTTGTGAATGGCATCTTTTAAATGTACTTCTTCGGCTAGTTCTAATAACAGTTTAATGGTTTCTGAAGAGATTCTGTTTTTAGAATAATCCACCAAAAAATCATTCCAGGTGATGCTAAATGCTGTGACTCTATTTAAATCGGTTTTAAAATAATCTTTTATCTGATGATTTTGTATCCCTTTAAAATGTGCTTCTAATTTTTTCCAAGCCGCCGTTGTAGTCGGATTTATTGTTTGTAAGGACATTATTTTTCTGTTATCAGGGGTTCTTCTTGTAGCTTAATTTCAGTATAGGGAATTCTATCTAGTTTTAACTTTAGCGGCGCTATATGTGCTAAATATTCTGTTTTTAATGATTCAAAAATTGGCTCTGCTACTGGTAGTTTTTCTCTTAATGGATCTACTTGAATGCCATTTTTCCAGAAGCGATAACAAACATGTGGCCCACCTGTGTTTCCAGTCATTCCTATCCAACCTATAACATCACCTTGGCGCACATATTGGCCTTTTTTTACATTCTGATTTTTCATGTGTAAATATTGGGTGCTATAGGTGCTGTTGTGTTTTATTTTCACATATTTACCATTTCCGCCTTTTCGTGTTGATTCTATAACAGTACCGCTAGCGGTTGCCAAAATTGGAGTCCCCAGAGGAGCAGCATAATCAGTACCTTTATGAGGTTTTACCTTATAGCCGTAATAGGCAATTCTACGATTTAAATTGTAGCGTGATGAAATTCTACTAAATTCAACAGGAGCTTTTAAAAAGGCACGCCTTAAATTTTTAGCTTCTTCGTTATAATATTCCGTAATGTTGTTTTCGGAATCTGTCTGAAAAGCAAAAGCATAAAAAGTTTCGCCATTGTGCTCAAAATAGGCAGCTTCAATAGCCTCTGCTCCTGCATAAATGCTATTGTTTATATATTTTTCTTTGTAAAAAACTTTAAATTTATCACCCTTTTGTAATCTAAAAAAATCGATAGACCAAGCATAAATTTCAGACAAATTATTGGTTACGCTATAATCTATTCCTTGCTCAGCGATGGCCATGGATAAGTTAGAAGTTATAATACCAGATGCTGCTCTGTCCACATATGTTACATTTTTTTTACTTCTGTATGCGGTTACCGTGTCTCTTAAATCTAGTACGGTATAGTTTATTCTATCATCCTCATAAATAAAATACTGAGTTATTTCAGAAGTGTCTTTAGATTTTAAAATGGCATAAGGCTGGCCAACAATGAATTTACGAGTGTCGAAAGTATTTTTAAAATTCATAGAAATTTCATGTATTTTTTTATAATCGACCTTATTTTTCAGCATTAAATTACCAAAAATATCACCATTGCGGACGGTGTCTCTTAAAACCACAAAATTATTTAAATTAAAACCATAAGCCTCGATGATCTCTGGTTTTTTTATTACTTCTACTTTTTCAAGGTCTTCCTTCTGGTTCTTTTTGTTTTTACAAGAAACTATAAAAAAACAACAGAACAGTATCACATAAATTTTCTGCATCTCTTATCTATATACTTTTTTCAGGGTTAAATATATGGTCTATCCATTGTTTCCCCCAATTATTTAACTCATCTTTAGAATATAATTTTGGAAAAAATATCACCTTTTGAAAACTTGGAGGCAAATATTCCTTCCAATTGGTGCCTCCGGTAGCATCAATTGGTTTTTTATCTTTGGCTAAATATTTATACGCAGAACCCAGATGCATTAATGGCCAATTAACGTTGGCGTTCATGTCTAGCTCTTTTAAAGCTTTTATCAGCAACTCATTTTTGCGATCTTTTGCCGATAGTTGTAGATATTTGTTATAGATTGTTTCGTTTTCTACTTGTTTTGCAATTCGTATAAACCTTGGGGTGTATCTGTATTCAAATTGTTTTAAGGTTAAGGTTTTTTCGCCTGTTTCTTCATCAGTAGCTCCTTTTTTCCAATAACTATTTTCATACAATTCTTCAATACTATTTTTTGATGAAAATAAATTTCTTTCGGTATGATGTACCAAATTTTCTAATGGAGTAGCATACATCTCAATCATTCTATATTGTGCGGATTGAAAACCACTCGCAGGCAACAATGCCATTCTAAATTGTAAAAATTGTTCCCGTTGCATGCCGTTGATCATCACGCCAAAAGAAGAAATTAACACTCTAAAATAAGTATTGATACGATTAGCTTTCTCGATAAAGAATGCTAATTCTTGGGTTTTATCGTCAACTAATTGCTTTTGTTCGTGCAGAATTAATTTAAAATACAACTCAGTAATTTGGTGGTACATGATGAAAATTTCTTCATCGGGAAAGTGTGTTCGTGGAATTTGAAGACTTAGCAACGTATCTAAATGTATGTAGTCCCAATAGGTTAAATAGCGTTCATACAAAAGACCGTCTAAATAGGAGCTCAAATCTTGACCTGAATTTTTATATTTTTCTTCAAGCTTTGAGATTTGCAGATCAATATCTTCTTTACTTTTCAATCTAAAAAAATTTAATGGACAGCCGAAGACTATCTATATTCGTTACAAAAATAACATAAAGTTTAGGCTATCAATAATGATGTACGTAATTTTTCAATAAGGTTTTACAAAACAAAACTATTGTTAAGAAAAAAAGCTTAATCCATAATAATTTTGAACTGATTATTCAAACCATTATATCCGTCTAATTCTGCTTTTATAGAGCCTACGGCAAGATCAGCTTTTATTCGGATTGGAATTTTATTTTGGTCATGAGATACCCAAAGCGATAAACCTTCCTCTTCTTTAAAAACCCGCCCTGATTGCACATAAGGTCTAAATTTTAAACAGGCTATTTTTCCGTATTTTGTTTTTAAGGTATCGATACCTAAATATTTTAATTTAAATTGAAAGGTGCCTTCTTCATCAAACAGCATATCTAATTTTATAAACTCGTTTTGAACTAAATCCTCAAAATCATAATTTTTTCGAATATAATAGAACGCTGAAATTAAATCTTGTACCTTGTTTGTAATGGTAAAATTTTGTATTTTATTGTTTTTTTTATCGTTTAAGACTGCCTGCTTTTTAGTATAATCATAATTAATCTCCACATCTTTGGTATAACCGCCTTCATCTATTTTGCGAACAAACCTGTAGGGTTTACCATCCTCTTTATCAAAATAGCTTTCATAAACATCATCTACCTTATAAAAAATCCGAGCAGCTCCAGTAGTTTTACCTTCGCCACTAACTTTATAGACGCTTTTTCCGTTCAAATTTTCATTGGTAAGGTGTAGGGTGGCGATACTTGCATTAAATATCCCATAACGTACTTGAAACTTTAACCATTCGCCAGACTTAAAAGGTGGGTTATTTTTTTGAGCAAAAGTAAAGGCGCAACAAAAGGTAACTATAAATAATGAAAGCTTTTTCATATTATTATTATTTGCTTTTATGATGCCTACACAAATTTACTTTGACATAATACCACCATAGATTTTTAAAGCAAGCATGCAAAATTAACAAAAAAACCAACTAGAATGTTTACTTCATAAATAGATACACAAAATTTATTCCAAAGTATTGTGTTTGTACTTTTTCCATCAGATAAATTTTTAATAGTTTAAGGAAAATAAACTTCATTAATAACTTATAGGAATTAAACTTTTTACACTTGAAAGTAGGAGGGCACGTAGAATTTATTAGATTACAAAACATTTAAACGTAGCTTATATGGCACCTAAAGTAGTGAAAGTGGGTTTTGTAATGCCTTGCTGCGTTTTTTTAAACATCCAGATTAAATTTAACAAACCCGCTATATTTCGGCTACGCTCAATGATTAGCGGAATTATTTAAAATAGCTATTTAGTCTGCGCACTACGTGCTTGACAAAAAAGCGTTTCACAAAAAAAAGCCCAATGTTTCCAATGGGCTTTCCCTAAATAACCAACCAAACTTTAAATTATGAAAAACCAATACTTAAAGTTAATAAGGGAACCACCCCTTATTGATTACAAATTTAATACAAAGGTTCATGCTAAAATTAGTTTTAACTTACTTTAACTATTGCCTTAACAGTATTTTATAATTCTGTACTCAAATTTAAATTTTAATTAAGAAAAGCTGCTTATTTTAAAGTGTTCCCCTTGCTGCTTGTTCTCTTTCGATAGCTTCAAAAAGCGCCTTAAAATTACCAACTCCAAATGATTGTGCTCCTTTGCGTTGAATAATTTCAATAAATAAAGTTGGCCTATCGACTATTGTTTTGGTAAATATTTGTAATAAATAACCTTCTTCATCTCTATCGATAAGAATTCCATGTTTTTTTAAGACTTCAACATCTTCGTCGATGTCGCCAACACGATCTAAAAGATCATCATAATATTCTTCTGGCACATACAAAAATTCTACGCCGCGATTTCTCATATCGGATACGGTGGCAACAATATCATCTGTAGCTAATGCCATGTGTTGTACTCCAGAACCATTGTAAAAGTCTAAATATTCTTCAATCTGAGATTTCTTTTTGCCTTTTGCAGGTTCATTTATGGGGAATTTTACACGCCCATTACCATTACTCATTACCTTACTCATTAAAGCAGTGTACTCTGTGGCAATATCATTATCAACAAAAGATACTATTTGCGCAAATCCCATCACTTCACCATAGAATTTGCACCAGGTATTCATTTCACCCCAACCTACATTCCCCACCATGTGATCTATAAATTTTAAACCTGTTGGTTCTGGATTATAATGCGATTCCCATTTTCTAAAGCCGGGTAAAAAAATGCCATTATAATTTGTGCGCTCCACAAAAATATGTACCGTTTCGCCGTAAGTATAAATTCCTGAACGAATTACAAATCCGTTTTCGTCTTCTTCTCTTGTAGGTTGTAAATATGGTTTTGCACCTCTTTTTGTGGTTTCTTCAAAAGCTTTTGTGGCATCATCTACCCAAAGCGCCACTACTTTAACGCCATCGCCATGTTCGTTAATATGCCGGTTTAATTCGCCGTCTTTTAGCAAAGGCGTTGTTAATACCAATCGTATTTTATCTTGTCGCAACACATAAGACACTCGGTCTTTTAGTCCTGTTTCTAAACCTGCGTAGGCTTCTGATTGAAAACCAAAGGCTGTTTTGTAAAAATGTGCTGATTGTTTTGCATTGCCTACATATAGCTCCACATAATCTGTACCCAGTAAGGGAAGAAAATCTTCAGCTTCTTTAAACAACTTTTTAAGAGAATATTCTGTATTTTTTAAATCTTTCAAGGTTTTTATTTCTGCTGCCATAATTTTTTTGATTTAATTTTTAAAAAGTAAGTTAAACTGTCCCTTTTTTACTTTTTGGCAAAAAGGGCTCTATACCAAAACAGGTATTATGGCCTTACCACATGGCACGTAGATGTGCCGAAATATCAACTCTAAAAGATAACATGTTACAAATATCGTAATTTAAGTATATAGTTTTTGATAATTACCAAGTAAACTTGTTTTAATGAGGCTTAAAACCAATATCCTATACTAAAAAACAAGTTGTTGGTAGATCTTTCGGGAGACCATGAATATATAAATTGTACGGGGCCAATAAATGATTCCCAACCATAACCTAGACCATATCCAGAAAAATCAGGTGCTGTAAACCATTCGCCGGTTCTAAATAAATCGTCATCAACGTTGGCATAATTAGCCGAAAAAATTAAATGATTTTTAGAAATAAATTCATAATCTAACTTTAGGGTTCCTTTTACAAAACTATTTCCTGGTAGGCTAAGAAAATCATAACCCAAAAACGGAATAAAGTTATTTACACGGTTTGCCCCAAAACCTCCTAAAACAAAATCAAAAGAGGTGACTGGCGACGTGCCAAGTTTAAAACCTCCTTCGTTCTCTATATTTAATGATAAGTTTTTTGCTATTGGAAAAGCTACCCCAGTTATAACTTGTGCAATAGAAAACTCTTTAAAATTATTTGTAAAATCTGACGAAGCTAAATAAAGATTAAAATTTCCTTCAAAAAATAAGCCTTTTTGTGGAAAATATTTATCGTTGTAGGTGTCTAAAGTAAGTTTTCCGTAGGCACTATAAAAGTTACTTTTTTCAAAATAAAGCCTATCATTGTTGTTTGTATTATTAGTAAGATTAGGGGTCAATAATTCTCCGATGGTTCTTGTACTGTATTTTAACAACTTATGTTCTATCCCTAAGATAAAAGCGAACTCTTCTTTGATAACAGTTTGTGCATAAAACTGGTTTGTGAAATCTGTTACATTTATATTGATGAAATTTAAATTAGGGTCAATGGGCACTTCAAAATTAGATTCGAAAATACGGTAGTCTATACTCTTGTTGAAGCCAACAAACCTCGAATTAATTCCAAAACTCCAATAAGAGCCCTTGTCTAGATAATACTTTAAATTGTACCTAATATTATCTCCTAAAATAAAATCTAATGATACTACATCATCATCTAATAAAATATTTTTTTTGGTGAGGTTAATGAGAGCTGAACTTTTTAATAGGTCGTCATAATGTACGCCCATTTTAATAAACGTTTTAATCGGGTTTTCTCGCAAATCTAAAATAAGATTTGTTTTACCGTTATTGGCGTCTAATTCATAACGAATAGTTTTAAAATTGCCAGTAGCGGCTAAGTTGCTGATTCCCAATTGTAATTCATTAAAAGAAACTATATTGCCAACCGGAAACCTAAGTCGTCCCTTTACATAACCTCTAGAAAAATTTTCACTGCCGTTAATAATTAAATCTTTAATTTGGATGGTATCTTTACAAACTATAGTTGGCATTTTTACGATATTATCCCTATTTTGCCTCATAGCAAGTTCTTGAAGAACTGTAAAGTTTTTTCTTGCTGCAATTTCTCCTGTATTAATTATTTCGTCTAATAAACTAAAGTCTAAAACTGAATATTTTTCGATATCTGGCTTTATGTAAATATCAGTTTTTTCAGTTTTTTCAACCATGTCTTTAACTGTTCGGTAATTATTAATTTGAAGCAGTATTTCTGTTGCAGAGCCTAGATTTTCACGTGTTGATAATCCGTGTTGAACATCAATTCCGATGATTTCAGTGGCACCCATTTTTAGAACCTCATCTATTGGATAATTATTTATGACACCACCATCGATGAGTAATTGTCCATCTATTTCAGAAGGTTCAAATAAAGAAGGAAATGTGCCGCTAGCCATAACTGCAGCTGGCAAATAACCTTTGTTTAGTAAAACTTCTTCTCCTGTTTCAATGTTAGTAGCGATACAAAAAAAAGGGATGGGAAGTTGGTTAAAATCGTCAATCTCATGAAAGTGATAAAGAAGCCTTACCAATTCATTATAAATACTTTGTCCGTTAGACAAGGCAGAAGGAAATGAAATTTTAAAATTATTAAAAGGCAAGACTAGAGCATACCTTTCTGCATCGTCTTTTTCGTAAAATGTTTTGGCATCTCGCGGCAAATTGTCGCGAATAAGTTCTAAAAAATTGGTGCTTCTGAATAAAGAATCTAAGGCCTTTGCAGAATATCCGGAAGCATATAGAGCCCCAACAATAGCACCCATACTGGTTCCTCCAATATAATCGATTTCAACTCCTGCTTCTTCTATTACTTTTAAAGCTCCAATATGCGCAAAGCCCTTGGCGCCGCCACCACTGAGAACCAAGCCTACCTTAATAGGTTTATCAGCGTTATTTTTTTGGGCTAAACCACCGAAAAAGGAAAATAAAAAAATAAGGACAACCCATTTTCTACACATAGCTATGCTGACCTAATTAATGAAAAGCATCATAAATTTTTTTGGCTCTTGCCGCTCCAACAATGGCCGACAAGTTTTCTAATGAAACCTCTTTAATTCTTTTTACAGACTTAAAGGTTTTGAGTAAATCTTCTATTGTTTTTTCTCCAACTCCTTCTAGTGCTGATAATTCTGAATTTATAGCACCTGTGCTTCGTTTATTTCTGTGAAACGTAATTCCAAAACGATGGGCCTCATTTCTCAATTGTTGAATTATTTTTAAACTCTCTGATTTTTTATCTAAATATAGGGGAATTGAATCGCCTGGGAAATAAATTTCTTCTAATCTTTTAGCAATTCCGATGATGGCAATTTTTCCTCTTAATCCTAAAAGGTCTAAACTTTTTAAAGCAGAGGACAATTGCCCTTTTCCTCCATCAATAACTATGAGCTGCGGTAGAGGCTCTTCTTCGTCGAGCAATCTTTTATAGCGTCTAAAAACCACTTCTTCCATAGATGCAAAATCGTCAGGACCTGAAACAGTTTTAATATTAAAATGGCGATAGTCTTTTTTTGAGGGCTTCCCATTTTTAAAAACAACACAAGCAGCTACTGGGTTTGTACCTTGCATGTTCGAGTTGTCAAAACATTCTATATGTCTAGGTTCTGCCGACAACCTAAGATCTTTTTGCATTTGAGCCATTACTCTATTGGTATGCCTCTCTGGATCTATTATTTGAATTTGATTAAAACGCTCTTGCCGGTATAATTTAGCATTGCGTTCGGAGAGTTCTAAAATTCTTTTTTTATCGCCTAATTGTGGAATCGTCACTTTTAAGTTTAAATCGGTAGTTATCTTAAACGGCACGTAAATTTCTTTAGATGTTGAATTAAACCTTTGTCGGATTTCTACAATGGCTAATTCTAATAATTCTTCATCAGTTTCATCTAGTTTTTTCTTGATTTCTAAAGTGTGTGAACGGATAATGGACCCATGCGAAAGCTGAAAAAAGTTAATGTAAGCAAATGCCTCGTCGGATATAATGGAAAAAACATCAACATTACTAATATTAGGATTTACCACCGTAGATTTTACCTGATAATTTTCGAGAATTTCAATTTTTTCTTTGATGATCTGTGCTTCCTCAAAACGCATATCATCAGCCAAAATTTTCATTTGATGTTTAAAATATTGAAGTGATGATTTGAAATTTCCTTTTACAATTTCTCTAATATCTTCTACCTGATTTTGGTATTCTTCTGCACTTTGAAGTCCTTCACAAGGACCATTACAATTCCCTAAATGATATTCTAAACAGCGCTTGTATTTGCCTGTTTCAATTTTTTCTTTTGACAAATCATAGCTACAAGTCCGCAGTGGATATACACTCTTTATTAAATCGAGTAATGTGCGTACGGTTTTCATACTTGTATAAGGACCATAATATTCAGAGCCATCTTTTATATGTCTTCGAGTAGGGAAAATTCTCGGAAAACGTTCGTTTTTAATACAGATCCATGGATACGATTTATCGTCTTTCAATAAAACATTATAGCGTGGTCTGTACTTTTTAATTAAATTGTTTTCTAATAATAAGGCATCAGACTCTGTGGGTACAATAATATGTTTTATAGACTTTATCTTTTTTACTAAAACACGTGTTTTACCAGTATCATGGTTTTTATTAAAGTAGGAGCTTACCCTTTTTTTTAAGTTTTTAGCCTTACCTACATATAAAATTTTATCTTCATCATCGTAAAATTGGTACACACCAGGATTTTCTGGCAGGGTACTCAGTTGTATTTGTAAAGAAGGTTCTTGCATTAAAATTGGTTTAGCCAGACACAAAATTGCGTCCTGTTAAATTAAGGTGTTTTTGTTAAAGACTATAATTTTTAAGCTACTTTAACTTCAATTATTAATTTTGATTTTTTAAAATAGAGAAATATGTTGTCTTACATTTAGATTTATATTGGAAAATGATCTTCGTTTTGAAAAAATTATATAATTTCTTTGAAATTCAAGTAATTATTAACAGCAGGGATTAAGAGTTAAGTCCAATTAAATTTATTCTAGGATAATTACCTTTTGACCTCTAAAATCATAATTCTTTGCTAAAAAAGTGGATTTCATCTATTAAATGATCCCCTTTGTGGATTTTCCAAGAAATTTTTGTTTAGATCTAATCTAGGAAATACAAATTTAATATAAGCAATGGGAGATTATATCATTACCTTAGGAACTTATTTAATATTAATGATTCTTTTAAAATTTAAACTAAGGTTGCCGCTAAGTATTAAATTTTAAATTCCATTTTTGTATTTTTAAGTTTGCGCGTATATGCTTAAAAAAGACCTTAGATCAAAATTTTCATTAAAGCGTGATCTGCTTTCCAACGATAAAATATCAGAACTAAGTCTTCTCATTACTAATAGGGCTCTTGAAATTCCTATTTGGAATTTTACCAATTACCACATTTTCTTAAGCATCTTTGAAAAAAACGAAATAGATACCCAATACTTTATGTCTGTTATTCACGGGAAAGATAAAAACATTATTGTTTCTAAAATGTTTGGTGATCAACAATTAAAACATTTTTTACTTACTGATAATACCCTCATAAAAAAAAATAAATGGAATGTGCCCGAACCTGTTGATGGTTTCGAAATTGATGTACATAAAATTGATGTTGTGTTTATTCCTTTATTAGCTTTTGATATTTTTGGAAATAGAGTGGGCTATGGAAAAGGCTATTACGATACTTTTTTGAAAAATTGTAAACCTAATGTAATTAAAGTAGGCTTATCTTTTTTTGATCCCGTAACAAAAATTGATGACATTTTTGAAGCCGATATTTCATTAAATTATTGTGTTACCCCAGGAAAAATTTATGCGTTTTGATGTGCCTCTTCTTCCGGCTTTGCAAAAGCTTTCTTATTAAATACCAGTAAAATGCCCACACCTGTACTTATAGCCATATCAGCAATATTAAAAACAGGTTCGAAAAAACTAAATGTTTTATCGCCAAAATAAGGCACCCAATCGGGCCAAATCGCATTTTCTATAAACGGAAAATGTAGCATATCAACTACCTTACCATGAAAAAGACTTCCGTACGGTTGTTCTGCAAACATAGTAGCTACGGTGCCTCCGTAAGCACTTTCACTAAATATCATTCCGTAAAAAACAGAATCAATGATATTGCCTATAGCTCCAGCGAATATTAATGATATTGCGATAGCCAATGTTTTGGATAAATTTTTTCTAATGGTATCAAAAAGCCAATAACCAATTCCGATTACTGCAAATAATCGAAATACCGTTAAAATTAATTTTCCTGTTTCTTCTGAAATCGGTAAAAAATCGCTAAGTTTAGTTCCCCAAGCAGCACCAGAATTTTCAATAAAAACAAACTTAAACCATGAAAAAACCTCAATACTTTCATTATACGTAAAATGTGTTTTTACATATATTTTACTTATTTGGTCTATAATAAGAATAATGGCAACAAGTAACAATGATTTATTTAAATTCATGTTTTGGTGAAATATAGTTTGTAAAAATAAGTATATTATTCGGTTTTATAAATATGGATATTTCCGGTAATTGAATTTAGTTGATACTGTTGATTACCAGCTAAAATGTCATCTGAAATTACCTTTCCGTACTTAGAAATAGCACTAACAGTTCCACTTTTTGTATATAATGCAATCGCACCACTTTGGGTATGTACAGTTGCTTTATCTTTAATATCTTTTAAAACACAGTTTCCATCGTTTAGAGCAATGCTAATTTTTTGATATATCCCTGTTGCATCTACATTACAATAAGTGCCATAAAGCTGTACTTTCATGTTTTCGGGAATGGTAATTTGCAAAGAAATAGAGAGCGCCTTATGTGCTCCTAATTTATCATTTGGTAAGCTAAACATAGGGTTAAATGCCGTGTTAATAAGCAATGTTTTACCTTCTTCATATAAGTTTAATAGCAGTTCTTCACCATATTCTCCCTCCATTTTAGCTTCTACCAAAATGGTATTATTTTTTGCAGTTTTAATAGTTACTAAAAAGCAATCATTAGCATTGATTTCTATGGCAGTATCTTTGGTATCAAAAATAGTTTTTTGAACCCTTTTCTGTGCCTTCAATGCTTGAATCGAAATTAAAATAATGAATACCAAAAAATAGCCTTTCTTAGACATAAATCTTTAATCTAAATGATTTCCTTCATTGGCTTCGCCTTTGGTGTTGCAATTAAATAATCACTTTATGCAAAGAATAAAAATACAAGAACTAAGACAAAAAATCTAATTTTTGCCTTTGGTAGTAATTGTCTTCCATGACTCTTTTAGACTGATCATTAGATGGCTCCGCTTCGAGATTATTTGTTCCGTTTGAAAACAAAAAAAACCATAAAAAAATAATGTAACTTTCGACGTTATTTTTCACAGGTCTTTTGATCAACTATAAATATTATTGCATATTTTTAGCCTCAATACTCAGTGTGGCATGTGGAACTAATTTTAAACGTTCTTTATTAATTAATTTGCCCGTAACTCTACAAATTCCATAAGTTTTATTCTCAATACGCAATAAGGCATTTTTTAAATCACGAATAAATTTTTCTTGACGAATAGCCAATTGTGTATTTGCTTCTTTGCTCATGGTTTCTGAACCTTCTTCAAAAGCTTTGAATGTGGGAGAGGTATCATCTGTCCCATTATTACTATCATTCATATAAGCACTTTTTAAAAGCTCTAAGTGGCTTTTTGCTTTTATTATTTTTTCTTCAATAATAACTTTGAATTCCGCTAAATCCTTATCAGAATATCTAACTTTTAAATCTTCAACCATAATTTTAATGTTTTTTAATAAACAATTTGGTATTCACCTCATCAAAGACAACATCCATACCATTTTCTAATTTTTCTTCGAAATTTAATTCTGCTGTAAGTGTTTCCGTCTTTATATATTCTAAGTTATTGGCAACGGCATCTTCTATAAAACCATCTTTCAAAATTTTAATGTCAATTTTGTCCGTTACTTCAAAACCAGAATCTTTTCGTAAATTCTGAATTCTGTTCACCAACTCTCTAGCAATACCTTCTTTTCTCAATGCCTCGGTGATGGTGACATCTAAAGCAACTGTAATGCTCCCTGATGATGCTACCAACCAACCTTCAATATCTTGAGAAGTGATTTCTACATCTTGTAAATGTAAAATTCTGCTTTTATTTTCAATTTCAATAGAAATTTCGCCCAGTTGTTCAATTTTTTGGATATCATCTTGTGTAAATTTATCTACCGCACTGGCTACCAGCTTCATGTCTTTGCCGAATTTGGGGCCTAAAACTTTGAAATTTGGTTTAATTTGTTTCACCAATACGCCAGATGCATCATCTAAAAGTTGAATTTCTTTTACATTCACTTCAGACATTATCAAGTCAGATACCGCTAAAATTTCTTGTCTTTGCTTTTCATCTAAAACAGGAATCATTATTTTCTGTAAAGGCTGACGCACTTTTATTTTTTCTTTCTGACGGATAGACAACACCAAAGAAGAAATGATCTGCGCTTTGGCCATTTTACTTTCTAATTCTTTGTTTACAATACTTGCGTCGTACTCTGGAAAATCGGCTAAATGAACACTTTCAAAGTTTTCTTTCTGAGTAGTATTCGTTAAATCCCTATACAATCTGTCCATAAAAAATGGAGCTACAGGTGCAGATAATTTTGCCACTGTGACCAAACAAGTATATAAAGTTTGATAAGCTGAAATTTTATCTTTCTGATAATCGCCTTTCCAGAAACGTCTTCTGCTTAACCGCACATACCAATTACTCAAATTTTCCTGTACATATTCTGATATTGCCCTTGTGGCCTTAGTAGGTTCATAATCGGCATAAGCTTCATCCACCGTTTTAATCAACGAATGTAGTTCCGATAAAATCCACTGATCTATTTCTGCTCTTTCATGCAATGGGATGTTGGCCTCAGCATATTTAAATTTGTCAATATTGGTATAAAGCGCAAAGAAAGAATAGGTATTATAAAGTGTTCCGAAAAACTTACGTTTTACTTCTGCGATGCCTTCAATATCAAATTTAAGATTATCCCAAGGGTTCGCATTCGAAATCATGTACCAACGGGTAGCATCGGCACCATATTCATTCATGGTTTCAAAAGGATCTGCTGCATTACCCAAACGCTTCGACATTTTTTTGCCTTCTTTATCCAACACCAATCCGTTGGACACTACATTTTTGTAAGCCACCGAATCAAAAACCATTGTGGCAATAGCATGTAAAGTATAAAACCATCCTCTAGTCTGATCCACACCTTCTGCGATGAAGTCGGCTGGGAAATCTCGCAAAGGGGGAAGGTTGGCTTTAACTCCCTCCCTTTCAGGAAGGGGTGTTGAGGGTACTTCACTCTCAAACGGATAATGCCACTGCGCATAAGGCATTGCGCCAGAATCAAACCAAACATCAATTAAATCGCTTTCGCGTTTCATGGGTTTACCTGATGCAGAAACTAAAATAATCTGATCTACAATATTTTTATGTAAGTCGATTTTATCGTAATTGTCTTCAGACATATTTCCGACTTCAAAATCGGCGAAAATATCTTTTTCAAGCACGCCAGCTTCTATCGCTTTTTGCATTTCTGCCTTTAACTCTGCCATGGAGCCAATCATAATTTCTTCTTTCCCGTCTTCGGTTCGCCAAATGGGTAATGGAATTCCCCAATAACGAGAACGCGATAAGTTCCAGTCGTTTGCATTCGCTAACCAATTTCCAAATCTACCTTCACCTGTTGCTTTAGGCTTCCAGTTGATGGTTTGGTTGAGTTCAAACATTCTGTCTTTTACATCTGTAACTTTTATAAACCAAGAATCTAAGGGATAATATAAAATAGGCTTATCGGTACGCCAGCAGTTGGGGTAACTGTGCACATATTTTTCTACCTTGAAAGCTTTATTTTCTTCTTTTAGTTTGATGGCAATCTCGACATCGATAGAACGTTCTGGAGCTTCTCCATCTTCGTAATATTCATTTTTGACATATTTTCCCCCAAATTCTTTTAACTCAGGTCTAAATTTCCCTTGTAAATTAACTAACGGTACCGCATTATTATTTTCGTCTAAAACCAACATTGGTGGAATTTCTGGCACCGCTTGTTTTGCAACAAAAGCATCATCAGCACCAAAAGTAGGGGCAGTATGCACAATTCCTGTGCCATCTTCGGTAGTTACAAAATCGCCAGCGATAACTCTAAAGGCATTTTCGGCATTTTGATAAGGTTGTACATAATCAATAAGCTGCTCGTACTTAATACCTACTAAGTCAGCTCCTTTGCACTCAGCAATTATTTGATAAGGAATTTTTTTATTATTCTCTGAGAAATTTAAAAAATCATCCTCTGTTTCAGCTTCAAAAAATTTACCTGCAAATTGTTTTCCAACTAAACTCTTAGCCAAAACAACACTAATAGGGTCAAAAGTATATTGGTTGAAGGTTCTTGCCAGAACATAATCAATCTTTGGTCCAACAGTCAAGGCAGTATTTGATGGAAGTGTCCAAGGGGTTGTGGTCCAAGCTAGGAAATAGAAATCTTCCCCCAACCCCTGCGAAAGAGGGGAGATTCGAAACGATTTACAAACATCTTTTTGAGTTCCCCCTTTTGGGGCTAGGGGACTTTTGAACTGCGCTGTAACCGTCGTATCGGTTACATCTTGATAGGTGCCTGGTTGGTTTAATTCGTGTGAACTTAAACCTGTGCCAGCTTTTGGGGAATATGGCTGGATGGTATAGCCTTTATAAATTAAACCTTTATCATAGATTTGCTTCAACAACCACCAAACAGATTCCATATATTTGGATTTGTAGGTAATGTAAGGATCCTCCATGTCCACCCAATAGCCAACTTGCTCCGTCATTCTATTCCAAACATCGGTGTAGCGCATAACTGCTTTTTTACAGGCGGCATTATAATCTTCTACGGATATTTTTGTGCCAATATCTTCTTTGGTGATGCCTAATTCTTTTTCAACGCCCAATTCTATTGGCAAACCATGTGTATCCCAACCTGCCTTACGCTTTACTTGAAAACCTTTCATGGTTTTATAGCGTGGAAAAATATCTTTTATAGTACGTGCCATTACATGGTGAATACCAGGCATTCCGTTTGCTGAAGGAGGCCCTTCAAAAAAGACATAGCGCTCTCTACCCTCACGAGCAGAGATACTTTTCTCGAATATTTTATTTTCTTTCCAGTATTTTAGAATCTCTTCTGCAACCACTGGTAAATCTAATCCTTTGTATTCTGCAAACTTCATAATAACTGGTTCTGGTACTACATTTTAAGGCTGCAAAATTATAAATTTAGATTGAATAAACAGTCCTAACTTTAAAATGAAATGTATGTAAAGTATTTTATGCTGTTTAGGCTGGTAAAACCTGCCAAAATCTAAACTATTTTTTCTTCACGCAATCGCGCCTTAGTGTCTGAAAACGTAGTTTGAACCTAGTGTTTTTATCGTTGCGCTTGTTGGAAGCAGGAATAGAGGTAAATGGGATACCGAAGCAGCGGGCGTAATGATGCAGCGCTGTCATGGAATATTTATTGGCTAAAATTTATAACCCAAAGCGAGAATTAAATTTCGTCCAGGAGCCACGATACCAGAAGAATAACCACGATAGCGTTGATCTGTAATATTTTCTAGAATTACAGAGGTTTTTAAAGCATTAGAAATTGCGTATTCTGAACGAAAATTTAAGGTATACCAAGAAGGGGAATATGGATTTCCGTTGCGATCAGAAGCATAAATAAAATCTTTACTTTGTTCTGATATGGCTAAATCATCGGCAGCTATTTCACCATTAAAATTCAGAAATAAATCGGTTTTTAGTTTTTGGTATTTCCAAATAAAATGAACATCCCCAAAAGTAGGGGGTACGTGCCTTCCTGGGGAATCTGTACCATCTTCCTCTTCTTCTATGCCTTGTGTAAATGTAATGTTTGAAACCAAGGATAATCGGTCAGTCAAAAAAACATCCAATCCAAACTCAAATCCGTAAACATAGGCTTTTGCAGCATTTTGAATGGCTTGCACATTACTTAATTCTCCGTTGTATTCTATCTCATTTAAACCATTAAATTGAAAATCTCTCCGAACTAGCGCATCCACCAAATAGGTATAATAGGTTGTTCCTCTTACCGTTAATTTGTCTTTTATATTTTTTTGAATTCCAAATTCAAGATTATAGGCATATTCTGGTTCTAAATGGGGGTTAGGCACAACTACGGAACCTGGTTCTGAGTCGAATATTTTTCCGATATCATCAACATTAGGAGCTCTAAAACCTGTTGATGCGTTTGCCGTTATCTGTAAATCTGCTTTTGGAAGCCAACTTAAACCCAAACTCCCTGTTAAAGCACCTGTACTTAAATCGGCATTATCAAAAGGAAAAGGAAAAAAAGTATTCTCAAATTCTGCATCAACCCAAACATGGCTATAGCGAAATCCTGATGAAAAAGTGAGATTAGGCTGGGCTTTATAAGATGCGTTTACATAACCCGCTAAAGTTTGCCAAGTTGCCCCATCTGGATACCTACTAGCATTGGGCAGAACGATATTGGTTGCTATATTTTTTTGGGATCCCAAAGAATGCACCTTATTAAAAATATATTCACCCCCATAATACAACTGTAAATCTCCAATTTTTTTATTTTCAAAATCGATATTTGTTGAAAGGGCGTCAACTTTTTCTTTGGTACTAAAAAGAATATCGTTTTGAAAAGCACGTTCATTTCTACTTTCTTCAAAATGTTGATAGGCGGTTGTAATTTTAAATTCGTCATAAAAAAGATTTTTACCTTTTTTATTTATTTGCAAATTACTCATAAACCATTTTTGAGGCCCATAAAACCATTCGGCAGAACGCAAACCATCACCACTTCGGTTGGGGCGTATTAAACGGTCGTATCTTGAAAAGTCTGAGGTGGCGGTATAATAATTGCTCCAATTAATGCCCCAATCAGTATTGGGCTTGAACGCTATTTTTTGTAATAAATTAATTTGATTGTATCCCGTAGGTGTTTGTATTGCAGTATCGGTATTGGGAACTAAAACATCTTCGCCGTTGATAGTTTGCACAAAATTGTTTCTCACATACGATGCTGGTCCGTATTTCCCCATTCTTAAATCGCCAAAATCATTATAACTTACACTGGTTAAAAATGCCCACTTTTCTTTTCCGAAATTAAAATCGAAATGTCCTGTGTTTTCATTATTTGCAGTGGAATATCGATAATCGGCGTTTCCTGAAAATTCAGTATCAGCCGTAGTAGAAAATTGTGCGTTTTTGGTATAAAAATTCATCACACCACCTATGGCGTCACTGCCATAAATGACAGAGCCTGGTCCAAAAATAACCTCTGTATTTTTTATGGAATAAGGGTCAATGGAGATTACATTTTGAATATTACCGGCTCTAAAAATAGCATTATTCATACGTACACCATCGACTGACAGAGACAAGCGATTAGTCGAAAACCCTCTAATCATTGGGCTTCCACCTCCTAATTGACTTTTTTGAACAAAAACTTTTCCGCTTTGTTGTAATAGATCAGCGGAGGTCTGAGGATTTGAAAATGCGATGCTTTTTGCATCAATACTTATGATTTTATTAGGTACATCCTTTTTTTGTTGCTCCCATTTTGAAATAGATACAACTATCTCATCCAACTTTTGAGATAATGGGGTTAAGTAGATTTTCTGTTTCTTTTTCAACATTATTTCTTTCGTGGTGCGGTAGGTTTCATAGCCTAAATGCTTAAAGAAAATAGCTTCGTTTTTTTCAAAAAGAGTTACATCACAAGTGCCATCAAAATTAGTTAAAGTTGTTTTTGTTTTATCAGCATTAAAAACAGCCACATTACTGATGGGTTCATTAGAATTGCTATCGAAAACCGTAATTTTCTGAGCGATACTTGCTTGAAATAAAAACAAACCTATCACCAATAAAATTTTATTCATATTAATTAAAAATTTCATTTAAGACGATAAGCGATTTAGGCTTTCTAAATCCGTGCAAATGTAATTCATAATACAAAACGAGCAACTTTAATAGCTCTTGCCGATGTTTTTTGTTCATTTTCACTGTATGCATTGCATCAAAATTTATGCCTAAGAACTGTTTAAAATAAACTAAATTTTCACCGAAAATCATCGGGTTGAGCGATGGTGAATTTTCAAAAGCACCTTCTTGAAGATCAAAATAAGGTAAGTTTAAGGCTGAGGTATCTGGATAAAAACCAAAATATTTGGTCAGTGCTAATAAAAAATAGATATGAAAGTTTGATATATCATCATGAGTATCTAACCACTGCAAAGAAGCCTCTAAAAAATCAAACAAATTTTCATTTATTTCTTCTTCATGGATACTATTACTCAACATTTCTGCTAAAAAAAAGGTCAAAGAATTTTTAATGATATTGGTTTGTAAACTTTGGTAATGGTAATGTATTTTAGCTTCGCGAATAGTTTCTAAAGTCCCTTTATTCTTATGGAAAGCAACAATTTCGAGTTGTGATAAGAGCTGAAAATATGCTGTTTTTAATTTTCCTTTTTTTGAAGTTAAAACCCCTTTTAATAAATAACTTTTTACACCATCAGACGCAGTAAATGCTTTTACAATAAGGCTTGTATCTCCGTATTTTAAAGACGATAAAACTATGGCTTTGGTGGTAACTTGCATTTTGGATTATTAGATTTCTGAATTTTAGATTATTTCACTTCCTAAAAATAAGTGTACAGATTTATTCATTTTTTACCTACTATGAATTAATAACTTCTCTCCATTCCCCGATGCGCAAAGTTTCCTGACTTAGAACAACAAACAAAGCCGAAAAGGTAAAATTACCTAAGGTCTTAAAGTTTATATTTTAATACAAATGTCGATGACTTTGATATTAGAAATCTAATTTTCGATGTTTTATTTACTATTGCAAGCCTAAAGTCGGAAGACTTTGCGTAGCGGGCTGATAAGCCTGATAAAAGAAAATCCCAGTCAGAATATTTTATTTATAAACCTAATGTTGAAGTGTATAAATTAGGAGATATTATAACTATAGAAAGTAAATAAAATAAATCATATTGCGGAAAGCAATAAACACAAAAGCTAACGGCTCATCGCCTGCGAAGTACGAACAATGAACCCCGTTTTCCAATTTCTACCAGGAGCACCGATTTCATGCCATCAACACAATAAAGTGATTGTCAAAAAATATACTTATCTCAAAAGACAAAATGCATTTAGATTTCTGAAAATTAAACAATTTCTATCGTTCTAAATTTTCTTTTAAGGTTACTAAACTGGAGGCAATATCAGTACCTATCAATTTTTCAAGATCTACAAAATAAATAATAATGTTTAAAGGAAATTTATATACACTACTAAAAGTCCAAGTAACTTTTGTTTCATTTTCATTAATTTCAGTCAAAGCGATCGACCCAAGCGACTTTAAAGGTAACGGTTTTGTAAATTGAATAGTACAACTCATTTCTTCTCCTTCTATTATTTTTGAAATGGTTTGCGTTCCGGTTCCAATGCTATTTATTTTGCTACTCCACGAATAGGTAAAACCAACTTCGCCATCGGTGCCCGAATATGATTTTATAGTTTCTGGATCTTTTCTGTTATAGTAACTATATTCGTTTTGATTTTTTAAATATTTAATATAGTCAAAAATTTGATGCTTTGGTTTATGAATGATTATTTCTCTTGCAATTAGATATTCATTCTTTAAATAGACTCCTAAAATAATTATTACTAAAGCAATAAGCACTATTATAATCATAACTTTTTTTATAAATTTAAGCAATTGATTTTATTTTTTTTTAAATATTCGTGTCACATAGCTTAAGATTTTTTGTTTTAAAAAAAGCGAAGTCACTTTGCAGAAACTTCGCTTTTAAAAATATTCAGTGTTTTATAAATTATATTACTCCTTGTGCTAACATGGCGTCAGCAACTTTTACGAAACCAGCGATGTTGGCTCCTTTTACATAGTTGCAATAGCCATCTTCTTCTTTTCCATAAGCAATACAGGAGTCGTGAATATTGCTCATAATATCTTGTAGGCGACGATCTACTTCTTCTCTTGTCCAGCTAATACGCAGCGAGTTTTGCGACATCTCTAAACCTGAGGTTGCTACACCGCCTGCATTTGAAGCTTTCCCTGGAGCGAACAATATTCTTGCTTTATGAAATTCGTGATGCGCATCGGGTGTCGCGGGCATATTAGCACCTTCGGCAACACAAATACATCCATTTTTGATTAACATTATGGCATCTTCCCCATTCAATTCATTCTGCGTAGCACAAGGTAAGGCAATATCACATGGAACTTCCCACGGAGTTTTTCCTTCATGAAAGGTAGCAGACTTATATTTATTGGTATATTCAGAAATACGCGCTCTTTTATTATTTTTCAAATCCATTACAAAGGCTAATTTTTCATCATCAATACCATCTTTATCATAGATATATCCCTGAGAATCTGATAATGTTAATACTTTTGCGCCTAAATGAATCGCTTTTTCTGCGGCGTATTGTGCTACGTTTCCTGAACCAGAAATCACCACATTTTTATCGGCAAAATCTTTCCCTTGTGTCTGCATCATACTTTGGGCAAAATATACCGTTCCATATCCTGTGGCCTCTGGACGAATTAAGGATCCGCCCCAAGAGCGACCCTTACCTGTTAAAACCCCAGTAAACTCATTTCTAATCTTTTTGTACATGCCAAATAAATAGCCAATTTCTCTTGCGCCAACGCCAATATCACCAGCGGGCACATCGGTATTCGGACCAATATGACGATTTAATTCTAACATAAAAGCATGGCAAAAACGCATCACTTCATCGTCAGATTTTCCTTTAGGATCAAAGTCTGAACCTCCTTTACCACCACCCATAGGCAATGTGGTTAAGCTGTTTTTAAAAACTTGTTCAAATGCTAAAAATTTAAGGATACTTGCATTTACTGATGGGTGAAAACGCAAACCACCTTTGTATGGGCCAATGGCCGAATTCATTTGAATGCGATAGCCTCTATTAACGTGTATTTGTCCGTTGTCATCAACCCAGGCAACTCTAAAAGAAATTAATCTTTCAGGTTCTACCATACGCAACAAAATATTTTTGCCATTATAAATTTCTTTTCCGGCAATATAAGGAATTACGGTTTCTGCAACTTCTTGTACTGCTTGTATGAACTCCGGTTCGTGCCCGTTTCTGGTACGTACCTCATCCATAAATGTTTTAATTTTATCCTCCATTTTTTTTAGTTAGATGCTATTAGGTTAGTGCTGTTTAAACAAGTATAATTATTGAATTTAAATTATAAGGACAAAATTATACTATTATCATAATTCAGAAGTGTTTTTTTTAAAAATTTAATAACTATTTATTGTAAAGCCTGATTCAAGTCATTGATTAAATCTTCTACATCTTCAATACCAACACTCAACCTGATGAGTGCGTCAACAACGCCCAATTTCTCTCGTTCTTCTTTGGGAATACTAGCATGCGTCATACTTACAGGATGCCCAACTAAACTTTCTACTCCTCCCAAAGATTCTGCTAAAGTAAATAACTTTAATTTTTCTACAATTGTTTTGGTATCGGTATAACTACTTCCTTTAGGAATAAAAGAAATCATTCCACCGAAAGCTTTCATTTGTTTTTTTGCAATTTTGTGGTTCGGATGGCCTTCAAAACCAGGCCAATATACTTTTTCGACTTTTGGATGTTTTGCTAAAAAATGAGCTACGCCTACTGCATTTTCGCAATGGCGCTGCATGCGTACATGCAGTGTTTTAATACCACGAAGCACTAAAAAACTATCCATAGGACCACAAATGGCACCACTTGCATTCTGAATAAAGTACAATTTATCGGCTAGAGCTGCATCTTTTACCACCAAAGCGCCTAGCACCACATCGCTATGACCGCCTAAATATTTGGTGGCTGAGTGCATTACAATATCCGCACCCAAATTTAAAGGCTGCTGTAAATACGGGCTAGCAAAGGTATTATCAACCGCTACTAAAATTTGGTACTTTTTTGATAGTGCAACAACCGCCTTAATATCAATGATATTCATCATAGGGTTGGTCGGGGTTTCTAACCAAATTAACTTTGTTTTATCCGTAATAAAAGCCTCTATACTGCTAGCATTTTGCATATCGATAAAACGGAATACCAAACCGTATTTTTCATAAATCTTTTTGAATAGACGATAACTGCCACCGTATAGATCATTAGTGGAAATTATTTCGTCGCCTGGAGCAAAAAGTTTTAGAACAGCATCTATTGCCGCTAATCCGCTGGCAAATGCCAATCCGCAACTGCCATTTTCGATGCTTGCTAATGATTTTTCTAAGGCGGTGCGTGTGGGGTTGGCACTTCTTGAATACGCATAACCCAAATGCTCACCAGGTGAAGTTTGTACATAGGTAGAGGTTTGATAAATTGGGGTCATCACCGCGCCGTAGGCCTTGTCTGGTTCTTGACCGCCGTGAATAAGCTTGGTATTGAATTTTAACTTTTTTTCCTTCATAAAAACTACTTCAAGCTATGCATCTACTCTTATCTTTGTATTTTAACAGATGAATCAAAGTTATATAATTCTCCATTAAATGAAGATAAAATCATTTTTCTTATTCTTTTTAATCCTAATCATCAGTTGCAAAAATAAGGAAGAAGCCGCTTATGTACCTTTAAATTTTAGTAGTGATACATGTGTGGACTGCGCGTCTGTCGCCATTGAGATTTTCGAATTTAAAAATGACACTAAATTAGGGGAGGCTATAAATAATGCGCTACGTGAAGAAGTCGTAAAGCAATTAAATTTCGATGGAAATATAAAAAATGCAAGTATTGATGATGCCATTACCGCCTTCAAAAAAGAGTTTCAAGATTTAAAAAGCAAATATCCTCATGAAACTATGGACTGGGAAGCCATCATCAAAAGCGATATAACTTTCGAAAATAAAGAGGTGTTAACCATTAAATTAGACACCTATATTTTTACGGGCGGCGCTCATGGCCATTCTTCTTTGAGATTTTTAAACTTCAATAAAAAAAAAGACGCACTGTTTGAAAACTTGCAAATTTTTAAACAAGAAGATGATTTTAATCACTTTGCAGAAATTAAATTTAGATTGCAAGAAGATATACCCCAAAACACTGCAATCAACAGCACTGGCTTTATGTTTGAAGATGATATTTTTTACCTTCCTGCCAGCCTAGGATTTACTAAAAAAGGCTTGCAATTGATTTACAATCAATACGAAATTGCTTCTTATGCCGATGGGCCAATTATTTTAACGCTGCCTTATAATGAAATTCAAGAGTTTCTTTCTGTGAATGTCATTCACTAGCCGTCTAATCCCAAAGGGGGAATAAAAAAGCCTCCCCTAACCCCTCCAATACTTCGACTAAGCTCAGCAAGAGCGGCGGGGAAAAGTAATTATTGAGCATTAAAGAATTCCCCCTTGGGAGCTAGGGGGTTTTTCTAGGGAGCTTCTTTTATAAGAAACATATACACAGGAAAATGATCACTATAGCCGCCAACATAACTACCTCCAGCGTAAGTTCGCAAAGGGTAGCCTTTATATTTGCCGCTAGGGTCTAGCAAATATTGTGGCGTAAAAACGGCTGCTTTCCAAAACGAATAGCTGTCTTTTTCATTTGAGATAAGATTAGATGTGAAAAAAAATTGGTCAAATAAATTCCATTTGTCTCTATAGGCTAAGGAGCCAATACCTTTCTTGTATAGGCTTTCCATAGGATTAAATAAGTCATTAACTTCTAATTGTCTAAAATCTCCTTTTGATTTTAAAACCTTTTTAAAACTATCACTTGTCGGATCGTCATTAAAATCGCCCATACTAATTATTTTTGCGGTCGCATCTTGACGAACAATAGAATCTATAATGCGTTTATTTAACTTTGCTGCCTCTATTCGATAAGGTTTGCTCCGAGCTTCGCCCCCACTTCTGGACGGCCAATGGTTCACCATAAAGTAGAATTGTTCATCATCTAAAAAGCCACCGACCACTAATTGGTCTCGTGAATAATTTCGATAACCATCTTCATTGAACAATAATAATCGATGACTTATGAATGAACTGGGAATAAAAGCTGCTTTTTTATATAGTAAGGCTACATCAATACCACGTTCGTCGGGAGAGTCAAAATGGATGATACCGTAATCTTTTTCTCGTAAATTTTTATGTTGAATTAGGTCTTCAATAACCGCTTTATTTTCAATTTCACAAAGACCAATAATGTCTGGAGAAGTATTGGTAACATTATTGCCAATCTCTGAGAGTACCTTTGAAATAGTTTCAATTTTTTTATGGTAACGTTCTAAAGTCCATTGGTCTTTTCCTTCGGGAGTGCGGTCATCGTCAAAGATTAAAGTATCGTTTTTTGTGTCGAATAAATTCTCTACATTATAGAAAGCGATGGTTCTAATTTGGTAGCTTTTCTCTTGAGCGAGACCGCTTTGGTAGCCTTTCTCTTGAGCGAGACCGCTAAAATAAAAGGATAAAGTCATAAAAAATAGTACTATCTTCATTGAATATCCCATTTGCCTGTAAGTTAATCTATATTATAATTAAAATTGTAAGATAATATTTATTTTAATAAACCGTAATAAATAGAAATTTAACCTTCCTATTGTATGCGAATTTCAATTATTTTATTCATTTTTTTATGTCAACATAAAATAGTTTCTTGCCAAAACAATACCACTGTCTTGGGGTTTGTTTACGATAAGCATACAAAGAATGCGCTTTCATCTGCAGTAATAAATTTAGAAGCTACTCAAATTTCAACAAGTGCTATTAGTGATGGAAGTTTTAAAATTATAAGCACTTTACAAGGTGAATATATTCTTAAAATTAGTGCAAAAGATCATGTAACGCAACGTATCCCAATTATTTTAAATGGGAAGTTAATAGATTTGGGAGTTATTTATTTAGAATTCGACATTACCCTTGAACAAAATGACAATCTTATTTCTTTAACGGATGCTGAACTTTTCGACGACGATTTAAGTGCCAATGCAACTGGGCTCTTACAAGCGACACGAGACGTTTTTTTAAACAGAGCAGCATTTGATTTCGGACAAGCTTTTTTTAGTGTAAGAGGGTACGACTCTAAAGATGGAAAAGTCCTTATTAATGGTATTCCCATGAACAAATTTTTTGACGGGAGGCCACAATGGAATAATTGGGGAGGGCTTAATGACGTTACCAGAAATCAAGAATTTACGAATGGTTTGCAAGCCTCAGCGTATAATTTTGGAGCTATATTAGGAACGACCAATATCAACACCAGACCTACAGGAATGCGGCCAGGATTTCGACTTTCGTCTTCTGCCTCAAACAGAACCTATGGCGGTAGAATTATGGCTACTTACACAGCGCCACTCAATAGCAAAGGATTGGCTTATACGGTTTCAGGTTCAAGAAGATGGGCAGAAGAAGGCTATATCGATGGCACTTTATACGATGCCTTTTCATTTTTCGGGGCTTTAGAATTTAAAATGAACGAGAAAAATAGTTTTCTATTTACGGGTATTTTAGCATCAAATCGTAGAGGGAGGTCCTCAGCGGTAACTGAGGAAGTTTATGAGCTCATCGGAAATCGCTACAATCCGCATTGGGGCGAGCAAGATGGTAAAATTAGAAACTCTAGAGAACGTAAAATTGCAGAGCCTTTGTTTGTTTTTAATCATTTTTACCAATCAGAAAATGTAAAACTTACAACAGGAGTATCTTACCAAACGGGGATAAATTCTCGGAGCAGGTTGGGTTTTTACAATGCGCCAAATCCTGATCCTACATTTTACAGATACCTGCCTAGCTTTTATGTCAATAGCCCAATTGGCGCTAATTTCATTAGTGCAAATATGGCAAAAAAAGGATTTTTAGATAATCCACAACTCAACTGGAATCAGGTTTATAGGGCTAATGAAGGCCAGAAAGCCGCTTATGTGCTTTATGATGACATTTCAAAAGAAAACCAGTTGACGGCAAATTCGAATGCCAATATAAACTTAAATAATGCTTTAAGGCTCGATATGGGTGTCAATTTTCAAAAAATGAACTCTGATAATTACGCTCAGATTAATGATTTACTGGGAGCTACTTTCCATGAAGATATTGATGCTTTCTCGAATACCCTGAACGATACGAGTGGAAATATTCAAAAGAATGAAGGCGATATTTTCAATTATAACTATCAATTATTCGCAGAGAAATTCGAAGCTTTCTCGCAGCTCAATTACGATAAAAAAGCCCTTAGCACATTTTTGGCTGCAAACTATACCAATATCAACTATCAAAGAAAAGGCTTATATCAAAATGAGCGCTTTATAAATAATTCATTAGGCGCTAGTGAAAAATTAGTTTTTTCAAATTTTGGAATAAAAGGCGGAGCAACCTATAAATTAAATGGCAGACATTGGTTAGGTTTAAACGCTGCATTATTAAATGAAGCACCCGTATTGCAAAATGCGTTTATCAATCCTAGAGAAAATAACCAATCGGTTTCAGAATTACAATCAGAAAAAATAAGCACAGCGGATGCCAGCTATTTTTTAAGATTACCTAACTTAACAGGAAGAATTACAGGATTTTACACCCGATTTCAAAACACTACGGATGTTAACTTCTTTTTTGTAGATGCAGGTGTTGGGTCTGATTTTGTTCAAGAGGTTTTAACCGATTTAGATAAATTACACTTAGGTACAGAGATAGGGTTTGAATATCAGGTTTCATCGACCGTGCAATTAACAGCGGTTGCTGCCATTAATAAATTGGTGTATGCCAGCAACCCCAATGTATCTATTAATTTTGATACTGCTGGTGCTGAAGAAGATTTAATAAATTTAGAAGGTAGAATAGATTTAGGGCAGGCTGCGATTAAAGATTACAAACTAGCACAAGGCCCGCAACAGGCTTTTGCCTTAGGAATTAATTATCGAGACCCAAAATACTGGTGGGTGGGACTAACCGCCAATTATCTGGGAAATAATTATGCCAATATTTCGACCATTACCAGAACTCAAAGTTTTTATTTAGATCCAGAAACAGGGCTTAATTTTCCGGATGCAACTCCTGAAAATGTAAATGCATTACTAGCTCAAAAACCCTTAGATAATTTTTATTTATTGAATTTGATTGGGGGTAAGTCTTGGTTGAAAACAGGAAAATATATCAGTGTATTTGCAAGTGTAAATAATGTTTTTGACACTATTTTTAGAACAGGAGGCTTTGAGCAAAGTAGAAACGGAAATTTTGGTCAATTGAAAAAAGATAATTTAAGCGGTAACCCATCATTTGCACCAAGATATTGGTATGGCTTTGGCAGAACCTTTTTTTTAAATGTGGCAATAAGTTTTTAAACGTTAGGCATGATAAATGCAATTTGGAAGAGTTTAATTTTTATGAAGACCCAAACTTTGTTGGTTTGGCTTATTGGTATTTTACTGCTATTAAATTCCTGTGTGGATGGTCGAAATTTTGATGGTCTGGAGGTAGCTTGTTCTTCAAATTTGGTTGCCAATAGCACTTATGCTCAAGTAAAAGCACTTTTTGTTGAAGAAACACGGCAAATTCAAGAAGATTTAATTATTGAGGGATTTGTTACTTCTTCGGATAAAGCTGGGAACTTTTTTAGTGTTTTGCATTTTCAAGATATACCTAAAAACCCCACAGATGGATTTCAAATAGAGATTGATATTCGGGATACTCATTTATTTTATCCTGTAGGTTCAAAAATATTCATAAAACTCAAAGGCCTGTATCTTGGCAAAAGTAGAGGTATTTTTAAAATTGGCGGTGTTTTTACTTCTTTCGGAAATGCCTCAGTTGGCAGATTGCCGGCGAGTATTGTCAATCAGCATATTTTTATTGCCTGTGTTGAGAAGTCTGTTATAGAGCCAACAGGAATCACACTTAACGATGGTTTAAATGCTCACTTAAATACTTTTATTAAAATTAATCGGGTAGAGATAATTTCAGAAGAAATAGGCTTAACTTTTTCTGTAGATACCGAGGAAACGGAACGAACTTTAATCGATTGTAACGACCAAGAAATTATACTTTTAAATAGTGGGTTTTCCGATTTTCAAGCTGAAATATTGCCAGAGGGAAGCGGCACTATTACCGGATTATTACAAAAAGAAAATAAGGACTATTTTTTAGTGGTTAATGATAAGAGTGATCTAAATTTTTCTCAAGATCGTTGCGAAGATTTGGTAGATGAATTTACATCAACCCGAATATTTATTTCAGAAATTGCAGATCCTAATAATAATTTAAATGCACGCTTTATTGAGCTTTATAATTCGGATACTAACGCTTTAAGTTTAAAAGGGTGGAGATTAAATAGATATACAGATGCTAATGTATTGGTTGTAAATAGTTTAGACTTGTCAGATTATACCCTTGAAGCACAAGGCACCCTTGTAATTGCTGCAAATATAAGCGTTTTTGAGGCTGTGTATGGTTTTGCGCCAGATTTGGTAGGAGGAGCGAATAGTGCTGCAAACTCCGACGGAAACGATAAGATGGTATTGGTTGATCCATTCGGAAATCAAATAGATGTTTTTGGTGTAGTTGGAGAAAATAGCACTGGAACAAATTATTTTTTTAGAGACGGTCGAGGCATGCGTAAACCAGAAATAGAATTTGGAAATCCCGTTTATACCTTTAGTGAATGGCTCATTTTCAACGATACAGGAGGGTCAGGGACAACAAATGTACCACAGAATGCGCCTCAAGATTTTAGTCCTAAAATTCGATGAGGTTTAAACATACGAAGCTAATAATTTTTGCAAGTTTGCCGGTGATAAAGGCTTTACGATATAATCCTCTACTATGGAGTATGATTTTATTATATAAATCTCCGCATGATTTATTGAAGAGCTCATCACCATAATCTTGATTTTTTCTTTATTTTGGATGGCAGCGGTTTTAAAACTATCTAAAAACTTCCAGCCATTTATTACAGGCATGTTTAAATCTAAAAAATAAGGTTTTGTTTACTTTCATTCAAGGTATCATTTAATAAACTATCCACAGCTAGCTTGCCATTTTCAAAAGTGGCAACCAAATGAGTAATTTTGCTGGTCAACCAAAAGAATCTAAAATTATGTAAACTACTAAAAATCAATTAAATATCGAATATTTTACGTTTATATTTTATAAATTAATAGTAATGCTACTGTATATAAATAGTTTAACTATTATTTAACGAGGTATTACTATTTATATGTTTCTTTTATTTGTATTTTTGCATCGTAATAATTTAAAACTATTATAGTTATGTAAACCTTGTTTTTATTACCTATTAGCACAAAATTGTACTGATAAAATTGTGTAAGTACGCCAAAATTTAATAAAATAATTTTTAAATAAAAAAATCATGAATACCTATAAATTAATTTTAATCGGAGTAATATTTACTTTTTTTAATACCCTTAGTGCCCATACCAATCCTGAAGACGACTTTGAAATAAAAGCGCCTTTTAAGAAAGAAAGAGTTGTAGATGCTTGTTGTATTTTAAATGTCGGAGATATCGCTTACGTGGAAGTAGAGCAAGAAATAGATTTAGGCTTTAATCCTTACTTTTATTTACCTGCTGATTTTAATCCTTATAAAGGAATTAAATTAGATTTAGATGATATACAATATATTGAAGAAACACAGGAAATAGATTTAGGGTTTGATGTAAATCTTTACTTACCTGAAAATTTTGATCCACATGTTTGTGTAAATAAATGTGATAGAGAATAATAAATTTTTAGCTAAATATTTGTTGAATTATATTTGAGTACTTTAAAGCCGCCAGATTTATTTTTGGTGGCTTTTAAATTGGATAATGCCTTAATAAAGCATAAGAAGTTCAATACAATTTATAAACCCGATTGGGATAAATAGCCATTAAAATTTTTAAAATTAACTTTAGGGTAAATCGATAAATAAAAAATGAAAAAGATAATAAAAGGCAGCTTGGTACTAATGGTCACATTTGGAATTTTAACTTCTTGTGCAGACCTTACAAAAAAGGCTGAAGAAAAACTCAACCAATTAAACCAAAAAACAGAGATGTTGGACTCTCTCGTAAACAAAGAGTTAGACAAAGTAAAAGCACTCGACACTTTAATTAACTTTGAAAGCGGTAAATTAAAGAAATTAGATTCATTAATTAATAAAACGTCAACTAAGCTAGACTCGCTGTCAAAAAATAAAATTAAAGTAATAGAAAATATTTTTAATTAAATAAATAAAATTCTGAAGTGTCCAAATCGTAACATAAGTTTAATATTCAGTGCCTCAATGGTTTTGAAATAGACTATTGTCCAGATTGCCTTAGGGTTTGGCTTTACCGTGGTGAACTTGATAAAATTATTGAACGCTCTTCGCAAAATCTATAAAGCCGCAAGGAACTGTTGCTTTTGGCTAGGACGGTGGTTGGAATAAAAGAAAAAATCCTCATTTTTAGTTGATATATTCGATTTTTAACAAGCATTTTTCAGGATGAAACTTCAATTAATACTTTGTTTTACCTCCAATTTTTATTCCTGTATTTTTGTAATCATTCACAAATTTTAAGTACAGAACATGATATAGTTCAGGTTTCATAAATAATAATGGAACTATTTTTGTCGTAAATAATTTTAAAATGGAACATCAAACAAAACATCCTGTAGAAAATTCAAAAAGTAATAGAATAAAAGAAAGTTTAGCCAGAGCTATTTCTTATGGTGATTACCGTGCTATGGTAACACAATTAGCATTAGAAAATAAAAGTACTGGCCCCGTACAAAATGAAGATTTAGCCAATTATACCTTGCTGAATGATAAACGGATGAAGCGTTTAGATAAAACCTTAAAGTTGCGCGATATTGTTGTAAGCGAGATTAAAAAAATTGAAAAAAAATTTACATTTTTAGTCCTTACTGAAAGTTGGTGTGGCGATGCTGCTCAAACTTTGCCCGTTATGAATAAAATAGCAGAATTAAATACTCATATTGATTTTAAAGTAGTGCTTAGAGACGAAAACCTAGCCTTGATGAACTTTTTTTTAACGAATGGCACACTTTCAATTCCGAAATTAATTATACTCGATGATGCTTTTAATGTTATAGGTGAATGGGGGTCAAGACCAAAAGAAGCCAATCTATTGGTTCAAGATTATAAAAAAGAACACGGGAGTTTATCACCAGAGTTTAAGCAAGACTTACAAATGTGGTACACAAAAGATAAAGGCGAAAGCACCGCGAGAGATATTTTAATGAACCTTTTCTTGGAATAAATAGGTAATAGTGCCTTTTTGAGTAGGATTTGTAGAAGTGTTGAATTGCGATTTCAAAGCATATTTAATGGCGTTATCAATTAAACAACCATTCTCTGTACTGGAACTTTTTTTGTTAAAGTCAGCTTCAATTACATTGCCATTGCCATCAACAAGAATATTAATTACAATTTTACCACCTTCAATACAAGTGTAAATAGGTATTGGCAAGCTAAAATGATTTCGATCTATTAATGAATAGGAAATAGAACTTCTGCGTTTTGCTACATTATTTTTTGGCATTTCTTTTTGCGCTTCGCGCTCGCCTAACAATTGCTTAGTTTCTTCACGCTTTTTTTTAAGTTCTTTTAAACTAGCAGCAAATCCAGTATCAGAGGACAAAAGTTCTGAAGGCTCCTCGCTATCTGAACTACTTTCAACCTCTGCCATTAACTCATCTAAAGTTTTTAAGGGTTCAGGATTACCGTAACTTGGTTTTGCCGTTTCGTTAAACGCCATGTGCGATTTTATAGCTTGAGACTTCGTTAATTCTTCTTGTAGTTCTTCCTGTTCTTTAACAATTTCCTCTAATTTTTCATCATCTATCATCGCCATTTCTATAACATACTCCTCTTTTTCGTTGGAATTTAGATGTAGGTTGTACAAGCCCAAGACCATAAAGGCCATGGAAAAAACGGTGATGAGTAAAGAAAGTTGACTTCTGGTTAAGTTCATATTGCTATAACCACTTTTTTTAAAAATTATTTTATATAAATCGCTGAACTATAACAATTAGAAGAATTATTCTTCTATTGACTGCAACAAGTTATTAAAACTTTCTGTGGTTGTCGCATTATCTACGTTAAAATCGCCTATTTTGGTTCTTCTCAATTCGCTTAAATGTGCACCAGAACCAAGCGCTTTGCCAAAATCGTGCGCTAAGGAGCGTATGTAAGTACCTTTGCTGCAAACTACCCTAAAGAACAGGTTATGCTCAGTAATTTGTGTGATTTCAAATTCGCTAATCGTAATTTCTCTTTTTTTAATTTCTACTTCTTTGCCTTCTCTAGCGTATTCATACAGTCGTTTTCCATCTTTTTTTAAAGCGGAATAAATTGGAGGAACTTGCTCAACTACACCTATAAATTGATTTATTGTTTTTTTTATCAGCGCTTCGGTAATATGATGCGTTGGATATGTAGCATCAATTTCAGTCTCTAAATCAAACGAAGGCGTGGTTGCTCCAAGCGTAATAATACCCGTATATTCTTTATCTTGAGCTTGAAATTCGTTAATTCTTTTAGTAAATTTTCCAGTGCAGATAATCAATAAACCTGTAGCCAATGGGTCTAAAGTACCAGCATGACCTACTTTTATTTTTTTGAGATTAAATTTTCTTTTGATACTCCATTTTATGGCGTTTACTGCCTGAAAAGAGGACCAACCTATGGGTTTGTCTATCAAAAGTGTTTGTCCGTCTAAAATAGCTTCTTTTGTCACTAGATTATGGTTAAGGGGTGCACAAAATAATGAATGGTTAATATTACTAGACCAACAATGATTCGGTAATAACCAAACATCTTAAAGCCGTTTCTGCTTAAATAACCAATAAATGTTTTAATGGCGAGAAGCGCTACTAAAAAACCAACGACATTGCCTACAATTAATAAATTTATTTGCTCGTCCGTCAAGGTATATCCAGCTTTAAAATAATCGTAACTTTTTTTAAGCGTTGCGCCTAACATGGTAGGTACTGCGAGGAAAAAAGAAAACTCTGCTGCCGCCGTTCTCGAAAGTTTTTGCGACATACCACCGACGATACTTGCGCCACTTCTTGAAACTCCAGGAATCATTGCCAAACACTGAAAAAATCCGATTTTCAAAGCGGTTGCGTAACTAATTTCGGTATTTTCAGAATTTCCAAACCAATGATCGACCTTCAATAAAATAAAACCGCCAATCACTAAAGATACGGCAACGGTAATTGGGCTTTCTAAAAGGGAATCAATAACATCGCTCAATAACAATCCTAAAATAACAGCCGGAATGAAAGCGACTAATAATTTTAAGTAAAAATCGACACTTTGAAAAAAGCGTTTAAAATATATAACTATTACTGAAAGAATAGTACCTAATTGAATAACAATGGTAAAAAGTTTGGTGAACTCTTCTTGTGCAATGCCAAAAAAGGAAGAGGCAATAATCATGTGTCCAGTTGAAGATACAGGTAAATATTCAGTAATACCTTCAATTATGGCTAAAACAATGGCTTCTAATAAATTCAAAATTTACTGCTTTTTATTCGGGTTTAATAAAATGGCATATATTTCAATACCTAAGCCAATCAACACTAAAGTAGGGGCAAGCCTAATTCTTCTAAAATTATAAATTTCAGGGTTAAATACATTGGGGTCGTCGCTACCGCCACCGCTCATTAAAATAAAACCTAATACTATAAAGCCTAAGCCAATAAACATAAATAGATAATTTTTTTTTTGAAAAATAAACTCTGATTTAGATTCTTGATTCGTGTTGTTGTTTTTATTCGCCATATTTCAAATTCATATTATTTTTTTATTAATCATTTAGAACGCTACTCGCTTGTTAGTAATGTTTATATGATTTAAATTTTTTTCACTTACCGTTAAACTTGTGCTTGCCCTTGAACTTTTTTCGTATTTTCTTTCTTAATACTTTAGACTCAATACTTTGTACTTTTTTAGAACTTGTACTTGAACTTCCTTAATATTTAATAATATAATTCATCTGTTCTTAAGTTTAAAAAACGTTGTGTGGCAAAATAAGTACTCACCAACGAAATTAATACGCCTAAAACAAAAACACCAACTAGTAAAATAATTAAAATTATGGGGTCGTTCATTAGTCCAAATTCAGGAAAATTTTCATTCATATAATATATGGCTCCTCCTAAGGCGATGATGGCTAAAAAAGCACCCAACATGCCTAATTTTATATTTGTCCAAAGAAAAGGTTTTCTAATAAAAATTTTGGTAGCACCTACCATTTGCATGGTTTTAATGATAAAACGTTTAGAATAAATAGATAATCTTATAGAGCTATTGATTAATAAAACGGCAATAAAGGTGAAGATACCGCTAGCCACTAAAATCCAAAAACTAATTTTTTTAACATTATCATTCAATAAACCTATCAACGGCTTGTCGTAACTTACCTCTTCAACATAATCTTTTGTGGTAATTTCCGCAGCTATTTCTTCTAATTGTTCAGGAGTTACAAAATCGGCATTCAGTTGCACATCAATTGAATTTTTTAAAGGATTATAGCCTAAAAATTCTTGAAAATTTTCTCCAATGTCTTCGCTATGTTGTTCTGCCGCTTCTTCTTTTGATACGTAGGTAGCGGTTTTAGTATAATCAGCCATCGCTAAACTTTTTTGAAGCTGATTTACTTCCACTTGTTTTGCATTGTCTTTTAAAAAAACCGAAATGGTAATTTGCTCTTTAAAATGATCTGCCATTTTTTTTGTATTTAAGACGAGAAGTCCTAAAATTCCCAATAAAAACAAGACCAACCCAATACTTAAAACCACCGAGAAATAACTCGATATTAATTTTCTTTTTTGATAACGTTCAAAAGATGTACTCATAAGTATACAAAATAATGCTGTAAAAATAGCAAAGTAAATTCAGAACTTGTTTAAACTTTGAGCATTTGTTAAAGCGCTAGGTCTTAGAACCCATTTTATTTATGCAAAGGAAACTTTCTAATTTAAAAAAATCAGTGATTATCGCTTTAAAGTAAAATGACCTTTATAGATAGTATTATTCAATTGAATAAGATACCAATAATCACTTGCAGTCAAATTTTTGTTGTTGAAAGTGCCGTCCCATCCTATGGATGAATTCGCAAAACTCTTTAAAAGTTTTCCGTAACGGTCATAGATGGTTATTTCATAAGATGGGTAAACCTCAATTCCTAAGAAAATAGGACTGTCTTGAAAGTTAAAACCATCGATGGAATATTCAAAATCCCCTATTTCGTTCTCTAAATTGACAATAATATCGTAATTAACAGAATTTACTTCGGTAATAAAGGGGGCATTTATTTGCTTGAGGTCTATGGTTTTCGTGCTTGAACAGTTTGCGCTGTTCGTTACCCTAACGGTATATATTCCTTCTGTTGAAACATTAATGTTTTCAGTAATTTCGCCTGTATTCCATAAATAGGTAACATTCTGTATGTTTGCTGATAATTCAATAGTTTGATTTTCGCAGAAAGTTAGTTCTTCATCTGTCACAACCGGTAAATCAATAAATTGAATAGTTACAGCCGTTCTGCCGCTGGATGGGCAGTTGCCCAAGACGCTCCGTGCTTCCGCATAATAAGTGCCTGCTGTTGTAGGAATATAGGATGTACTATTTTCTTGTAATAAATCACCGCCAATAGGGGTACCATACCAATCTACTAAAATAGCTGCGGGAACAGTAACTGTAATTAATTTAGGATCGTTTATACAAGCCTCAACATCACCATCACTTATAGGATTAGAGGGTTGCGCAATAATGAGAATATCAAAAATCTCTGAAACCGAACTACAAAGCGGATTCGCTAAGTTGATGGCATCTTCTGCCACTTTTACTCGGTAATAGGTTGTTGAGGTTAAAGAAGGAGTATTGTAAGTTTGATTCGTTTCTTCAAAAATGTCAGTCCAATTTATTCCATCCAAACTTTCTTGCCATTGGTACGCATGAATGCTATAAATAGAAAAATCTGGGGTTGCCGTTAAAATAGTTGAAATAGCACCATTTAGGCACAAGCTTCAATATTATTAGCATTTTGAGAGTCATTTATTTCAATGAAATCGCCACAAGTTCTAAAGACAATATCATCAATTGCTAAATCGTTTCCACATCCACCAACCTAATTGTTAAGCATTTTTAGAATTACGGAAGTCTGATTAGAAACCGTTTGAAAAACAAGACCATATCGTTCCCAAAGGGGAGTGGCCCTATTCGGTATTTGTCCAATATCGCCAGAAGCTAATAGGCTAGTATCAGTGGCATCCCAAATTTGAAATCATACATTTATAGGGATACCAGCTCCACCACAAGCAGTGGTTGGAAGCAATTTAATAAGCCAAGCGGAAAATTCATAAGAAGTATTTTTTCACATAATCCGGATACCGTTCGTCTATAAAACTTGCCCGCAGTGAAATCTGTATTTATAATTAAACTTTTTCCGTCAATGTTGTTAGGTGTATGATCTTGAACATTATGCCAATCAAAAAAATTTGTTCTGTTTGAAATGGTGTAGTCGCCGTCATTTGGTGCGCCCGTGGTAAAATTATAAGTAGTAATTCCAGGGGCCAATGCAGGGCCTGGCACATTGCCTATTTCAAAATTTTCCGTAAAAATGGGATCGCCAGAATTGCCGTTACAGAAGCCTAATTGGGCATTTAAAACGGGCGTAGATAATCCTAAAATTAAAAACTTTAGGAAAAGTATTTTAGAAAAAGTGTTCACGTTTTAAATATATGTTATTTCAGAATTAATAGGCTTATTTTTTCGACCATGTCTTTTATTCCATGGATTGAGGTATAGTTTCATTATATTTTTGCCTTTACTAGAATAAAGTTATTTTTGCATCACATTACACCAATTACGGTATTACAAATTACTAATAATGAATTACAATTTCACAGAAATTGAAGCCAAATGGCAAAAATATTGGTCAGATAATAAAATCTTTCAAGCGGTTAACAATTCTGCTAAAGAAAAATTTTATGTATTAGATATGTTTCCTTATCCTTCGGGAGCAGGTTTGCATGTTGGTCATCCACTAGGCTATATTGCCAGTGATATTTATGCACGCTACAAAAGGCATAAAGGTTTTAATGTTTTGCACCCGATGGGTTATGATTCCTTTGGTTTGCCTGCCGAACAATATGCAATACAAACAGGTTTGCATCCAGCAGTAACGACGTCAATCAATATTGATGGCTGTTTAGACGGCGAAGACAAAATTTTAACGAAATATGTAAATGTTGATGGGACCATTAAAAATGAAGCACTAATCGATAAAAATAAACCGACTTCTATAAAAGATGATCAATACCAAGAGAATATCATCAAAGGTTATAGAACACAGTTAGATAAAATTGGTTTCTCTTTTGATTGGAGTCGTGAAGTCCGTACTTCAAATCCTGAGTATTATAAATGGACACAGTGGATTTTCATCCAATTATACAACTCATGGTACAATAAAAATACCGATAAAGCAGAAGATATTAATACCTTAATTGCTCTTTTTGAAAAAGAAGGAAATGCTTTGGTTAAGGCAGCTTCGGATGATAATATCGACCTTTTTTCTGCGGATGATTGGAATGCTTTTGACAACAAAAAGCAACAAGAAATTCTACTTAATTACCGGTTAACTTATTTAGCAGAAACTGAGGTAAATTGGTGTCCCGCTTTAGGTACCGTTTTAGCTAATGATGAAATTGTAAACGGCGTTTCTGAACGCGGTGGACATACTGTTATTCGTAAAAAAATGACCCAATGGAGCATGCGTATTTCTGCCTACGCGCAACGTTTGCTAGATGATTTAGCTCAACTCGACTGGCCACAACCCTTAAAAGACTCGCAAACCAATTGGATTGGGAGGAGTAAGGGGGCTTCTGCAGAATTCAGAATTCAGAATTCTGAATTCAGAATTGAAGTCTTCACCACAAGACCCGACACCATTTTCGGCGTTTCATTTATGACTTTGGCACCAGAGCACAAGTTGGCCAATATTATTACAACTCCTGAGCAAAAAGCGAAGGTTGATGCCTATGTGGAGGCAACAGCAAAGCGCAGTGAGCGAGATAGAATGGCAGATGTAAAAACCATTTCTGGAGCTTTTACGGGCGCTTATGCAGAACACCCGTTTACCAAAGAGCCCATTCCTATTTGGATTGGGGATTACGTTTTGGCAGGTTACGGAACAGGAGCGGTTATGTCCGTGCCCTGTGGCGATCAGCGGGATTATGATTTTGCTAAACATTTTAATATTCCGATTCCAAACATTTTCAAAGATGTTGATATTTCTGAGGAAGCTTATGCAGATAAAGAAAAAACAATCATTACCAACTCCGACTTTTTAGACGGATTAGGTTATAAAGAAGCGAGCGACATTGCAATTAAAACCTTAGAAACCTTAGGTCAGGGAAAAGGAAAAATTAATTACCGTTTACGTGATGCTGTTTTTAGTCGTCAAAGGTATTGGGGCGAACCTTTTCCTGTATTTTACCAAGACGGAATGCCACAAATGTTGGACACCAAATTTCTACCTCTAAAATTACCAGAGGTTGATAAATATCTACCTACAGAAACTGGAGAACCACCTTTAGGAAATGCCAAAGAATGGTATTGGTTGCAATATGGCGACGAAGGTAAAGTGGTTTCGCAAGAAGAATTTAATGAAGCAGTGACTTTGACTACGCTCACCAACCAGAATATTTTGGACATTGATGGGAGTCGAAGTGCCAAAATAATAGGTGGGGCTTTGGAGTTGAACACCATGCCAGGTTGGGCGGGGAGTAGTTTCTACTTTAACCGCTACATGGATCCCAATAATGAAAACAAAATATTTTCAAAAGAAGCGATTGACTATTGGCAAGAGGTTGATTTATACATAGGCGGAAGCGAGCACGCCACCGGACATCTATTATACGCCCGTTTTTGGCAAAAATTCTTATTTGATAAAGGTCTTGTGCCCAAAGACGAATTTGCCAAAAAATTGATTAATCAAGGGATGATTACAGGGACTAGTGCTTTTGTTTCTAGAACTAAAATCGATGGAAAATTAACTTTTCTTTCGAAAGATAAGATTAAAGATTTTGGGAGCTATTTAGTTTCTTCTGACTTCGGTAGAGATTTAAAACCTGAAAATTATGATTCTCTACAAAAAATACATGTCGATGTAAACTTCGTAAACGCCTCAGATGAATTAGATATTGAAGCATTCAAAAATTGGCGGCCAGAATATAAAAACGCTGTTTTTATATTAGACAATGGTGAAGTTTACGATAACAACTCCCCATCTATGGGAGGAGTTAGGGGGGAAGCCTTCATAGTTTCTCGCGAAGTCGAAAAAATGTCTAAATCCAAATACAATGTGGTAAGTCCAGATGCTATTTGCAAAGAATACGGCGCAGACAGTTTACGCTTGTATGAAATGTTTTTAGGACCATTAGAGCAATCAAAGCCCTGGAACACCGCAGGCATCACAGGCGTTCACAGTTTCTTAAAAAAATTATGGCGTTTATATCATTTTGGACTCGATAAAACATTTTCCGTAACTAGTTCTCCTTCTTCGGTAGAGTTAGAGGAGGCTTTAAAAACCCTCCATAAAACTATCAAAAAAGTACAAGAAGATATCGAGAATTTCTCTTTTAACACTTCGGTTTCTACTTTTATGATTGCTGTGAATGAACTTTCAGCACAAAAATGTACCAATAGAGAAATACTAGAAAATTTATTGATTTTAATATCGCCTTACGCACCCCATATTGCAGAAGAATTATGGAGCAAATTTGGACATACAACATCCATTTCAACAGTTGAGTTTCCAAAATTTGAAGCGAAGTATTTGGTAGAAAGCACCAAAGAATATCCAGTATCTTTTAATGGGAAAATGCGTTTTAAATTAGAACTTCCAATGGATTTTACCAAAGAGCAAATACAAGAAGCGGTTATGGCTAACGAAAAAACAAAGCAACAACTAGAAGGAAGAACTCCTAAAAATATCATCATTGTACCGGGAAAAATTATAAATATTGTTGGATAAAGGCTATTAATCAAGAGTTTTTGTCTTTGCTTGATGCCTGACGCTGAGCGTCTATCGATTTTCAATTTGAAAAAATCCTAAACTTGAAACTATTTAAACCATGAACGAACGACAAATAAAGTGTCAAGTTTAAGCACAAGTTCAAAATGTATCAATGTGAAAATGCACCAATTAATTTAATTTGCTATGATGATTTGAAAATAGCATTAGTGATAATTCGTGAAATTAGTGCCAAGCATTATTTTGCGAAGCCGTATAAACTAATAGTTCAAGTTCATTTTCAAAAAAACCTTAATTTAAACAATTTAAACTAGTAACGAAAAACCACATAAAGTTCAAGGCTATACTTGGAGTTCGCTGAGCACACTTCGACATTTTCAACTTTCAATTTTTCATTTTCAATTAAATCAATAACAATCAATCATCTTACAGAAATAGCATCATTTAAACCTAAAAGGTAAATAAAAAGCTTAGTTTCTAGTATTTAAGTAGAGCAAAACAAACGTTATTGTTAAAACTTTGATTTTTAGCTAATCAGTAGTATTTTTCAGGGCTTTAGTTTTTTTATTATAACTATTTGTAGCAATTTTGGCATGACGAAATATAATTAAAACTGGCGCAGACAAATCGTAGGCTATGTGTAACAAAAATCAGCTTATTCTGTGACCAAATTACAAAACATTTTCCTCAGAAATTTATGTATATCCAAGGAAAAATAATAAATAGTATAAGGTATGAAAGTAGGTATTCCTAAAGAAATTAAGAACAATGAGAGTCGTGTTGGTATGACTCCAGGTGGTGTTTTCGAATTAATTAAAAACAATCACGAAGTATTTGTACAATCAACCGCAGGCGATAATAGCGGTTTTTTAGATGAAGCTTACAGACAAGCTGGTGCAACAGTCCTTGACACTATTGAAGAAGTATATGCCGCGGCAGATATGATTGTAAAAGTTAAAGAACCTATCGAAAAAGAATATGGCTTAATTAAAAAAGGGCAAATAGTTTTTACCTACTTCCATTTTGCATCAAGCGAACCATTGACAAAAGCGATGATCAAAAGCGGTTCAGTTTGTATTGCTTATGAAACTGTTGAAGATAAAGAGGGTGGTTTGCCATTATTAACGCCAATGTCTGAAGTTGCAGGCAGGATGTCTATACAACAAGGCGCAAAATATTTAGAAAAACCTGTAAAAGGTCGTGGATTATTGTTAGGTGGTGTGCCTGGAGTTTCTCCAGGAAAAGTTTTAATTTTAGGAGCAGGTGTGGTAGGTATTCAAGCTGCTAAAATGGCAGCAGGTTTAGGCGCGCAGGTAACTATTTTAGATATAGACATGAAACGTTTGCGTTACGCAAATGATGTTTTGCCAGCAAATTGCGTAACCGAATTTTCTAACGAGTATAACATTAGAGCACACGTACAAACCCATGATTTAATTATTGGCGGGGTTTTGTTAAAAGGCAAAAAAGCACCCAATTTAATTACCAGAGACATGCTTAAAACTATGAAATCAGGTGCTGTAATTGTCGATGTTGCTGTGGATCAAGGTGGTTGTGTTGAAACTACAAGACCAACAACGCACGAAGATCCTATTTATATAATTGATGATATTGTACATTATTCTGTAGCAAATATGCCAGGAGCTGTGCCTTATACCTCAACTTTAGCATTGACTAACGTAACCACAGCCTACGCTATAAAAATTGCAAATATGGGATGGAAAAAAGCATTAGCTTCTGATCCAGGATTACAAAAAGGTTTAAACATATCCGAAGGGGAAGTAGTTTATAAAGAGATCATCGAAGCCTTCGATTGGGTTTCATAAAAGTTTAAGACTACTATAAGTTATCGACTAAAATCCTGACAAATTTTCCTGAATTTATTCCGGAAAAATTTGGCGGGATTTTTGACCATAATGTGATAGTAAAAAAATTAAAAATCTTTACTAAATTTAAATTTTTAAAATAATAAAAGTATGATGACATATTATATTTTACTGGGCGCAATTGCTTTAGTAAGTTGGTTGGTAAGTAGTAAACTAAAAAGTAAATTTAAACATTATTCACAGGTTCATTTACGAAATGGAATGAGCGGAGCTGAAATTGCCGAAAAAATGTTAGTGGATCATGGTATTCGTGATGTCAAAGTGATTTCAACACCTGGTATGTTAACTGATCATTACAACCCTACAAATAAGACGGTAAATTTAAGTGAAGGTGTTTACAATCAACGTAATGCTTCGGCAGCGGCTGTTGCTGCTCACGAATGTGGACATGCTGTTCAGCATGCACAAGCTTATGAGTGGTTAACCCTACGTTCTAAGTTGGTGCCAGTAGTGAGTGTAACCTCCGGAATGTCTATGTGGGTTGTTTTTGGCGGACTTATGTTAGGTGCTGCGGCAGGAGTGGGCTTAGGCTATTATGTGGCTGTGGCAGGCTTGGTGATGATGGGCATGGCGACAGTTTTTAGTTTTATTACATTGCCTGTAGAGTACGATGCTAGTAATAGAGCTTTAGCCTGGTTAAAGTCGAAAAACATAGTAACTCCAGACGAATATAAAGGATCAGAAGATGCCCTAAAATGGGCAGCGAGAACCTATTTGGTTGCTGCGATTGGCTCTTTAGCAACATTGGTATATTGGGGACTTCAAGTATTTTCTGGGAATAGAGATTAATTGGAACAAAATTGTAATATCAAAAGCTCCTTTTATAAGGGGCTTTTATATTTTAGACCGTCATTTAAATAGAAATTTGGCGCTCTATTTGTTGATCCAGTGAAATAAAAGTTTCTGTTCTAGACACTCCAACAATTTGTTGAATGTGATTATTTAATACCTGCATCAAGTGCTCGTTGTCACGGCATAATACTTTTATTAAAATAGACCAGTTTCCCGTGGTGTAATGGCATTCTAAAACTTCAGGAATTTTTTCTAATTCTTTTACAGCTATTGGGTTGCTCATAGCTTTATCCAAATAAATACCCACGTAAGCCATTGTAGAATAGCCTAAAGCTTTGGGGTTAATGATGAATTTGGAGCCAATAATTAAGCCAGAATTTTCTAATTTCCTAAGCCGTTGGTGAATGGCAGCTCCCGAAATCCCTATTTTTCTAGCGATTTCTAAAACCGGCTTTCGAGCATCCTCCATTAAAAAGCGCAATATCTTTTTGTCTATTCCGTCAATTTTTACGTTTTCTTTTGTAGATTTCATTTAAAGGATATAAATTTTCTACTAAATATAGAAAAATTGTTTTAGTTTGTTACCATTTCGATTAAAAAAGGTGTTAAAAACTAACCTGCAACCGATTCCGGATTGTATCCTAAATAGGGCACTTCTGTTTCAGTAAACTTTATCCCATAAGAGATTAATTCTTTGAGAATGGGTTCATAAACTTCTTTATTTAATGGTATTTGAACGCCAGCCGTTTTTATTTTCTTATTTAAAATCAATAAAGTAGCCATAGCTACCGGCAAGCCCACTGTTTTTGCCATGGCGGTATGCGTTCTGTTTTCGCCAATGACTACCGTATGTGCATCAATTTGTTTTTTTTCGCCATTTAACTCATACCCAAATTTATGATACATCACAATCATATCTTTATCGTCATCAGCTAAAGTCCAACTATCTTCTAATATTTTTTGAAGTATTTGTGCTGGGGTAGCATATTTAAGAAATATTTTTTTTGTGGCATCAAATAAATTGAGTTCCAGCAGTTTTCCCCACATAACATCATCTTGATCTATTTTTAAATAATAACGTAATTTGAGTTCTACACTATCCGTTGGAGAATAAGGTAAAAATAAATTTATAAATTCTCGGTAAGTCATTCCCTCAGAATTCTCAATGGTATAGCTGTCATCTGTCATACCTAATTGCACAAACATATTCCAAGCTTTCGAAAAACCAACTCTCCGCATTGTGCCTCTATACAAAGTTAAAGTATCAGATAAATCATAGGCTTCTCTATATTTTAAAGAATCGCGATTGGCATAGACTTCAAATTTCCCAAAACCATCAATAGCCACAAATTCTGTTCGTCTAAATAATTTATGGTATGGAATGTACTTATAAGTGCCTTCTTGAATAAATTTTGCAGCGCCACCCTGCCCAGCAACAACAACATTTCGTGGGTTCCATGTAAATTTATAATTCCATAAGTTGGTATCGCTTTCAGGGGCTACTAAACCACCGCAAAAAGACTCAAACAGTAACATTTTCCCACCTTTACGCTTAATTTCATTGATGATTTGGATTGCACTCATGTGGTCGATACCAGGATCAAGTCCAATTTCATTCATAAAAATCAGGCCTTTATCTTTTGCTTCTTGGTCTAAAAGTTTAATTTCATCACTCACATAAGATGCCGTTACCAAATGTTTGCTAAAGGCAATACAATCTTTCGCTACATGTATATGTAAAAATGCGGGAAGCATAGATACGACAATAGCTACTTTCTGAATTATTTTTTGTCGTTCTTCTGTATTGAGAATATCCAAGCAAACCACTTCAAAATGTGGATGTTCTTTAAATTTAGTAGGAATAGTATCTATATGTACATCGCCAATAATGAGGTGTAATTGCTCTTCTTCTGCCTTTTCTAAAAAATAATCTAAGAGATAAGAAGTTGATTTTCCCGCACCGACAATTAATATTTTTCGTAGCATAGTTTGTATCTTTGGAGCAAAGTTAAAAAAGTGCATTTGTTATATTTGTAAAATTACCAATCATTTTAGTTATGAACAAAACAATTTTTATTACAGGAATTCTTTTTGGCGTAATGGCGGTTATTTTAGGTGCTTTTGCTTCGCACGGTTTAAAAAGTTTAATTGATGCTAATGCGCTGGAGTCATTTAAAACAGGAGTTACCTATCAAATGTACCATGCTCTTCTATTGCTAATTTTAGGAGGAGTCGCCAAAATATCTCAGAAAAATAAAAAAGTAATATATGGGTTAATTGTTCTTGGGATCGTATTTTTTTCCTTTTCTATCTATCTTTTGGCAACAAATAGTTTAAGCAGTTTTGATTTTAAAGTATTCGCATTTATGACGCCAATAGGTGGAGCCTTATTAATTGCGGGATGGATTTTACTTGGAATACGTTGTTTAAAAGATTTTAATTAGATATTATCGAAAATAGTATCGTATGAATTATAAATTTAATAATTTTGGGGCTTTAAAACTTATAAATCGCTTAAAATATGAGTAAAATCGCGAAAACGATTTCGTTAAAGGAATTAGGTATAAAAACCGATAAAGCACATTACCAATTAAGCTCAGACAATCTTCATAAAGTAGCTTTAGAAAAAGGCTTAGGACAAGAAGCTTCTTCTGGTGCATTAGCCGTAAATACAGGCGAATTTACAGGTAGATCTCCTTTAGACAGGTTTATTGTTAAAGATGAAATAACCGAAGATAGGGTTTGGTGGGGTAACATTAATATACCGTTTGAGCCCAAAGCATTTGATGTTCTTTATGATAAAGTGGTTGCTTATTTAAGTGATAAAGAGCTATATGTGCGTGATTGTTATGCCTGCGCAGATGACGCTTATAGAATGAATATTAGAGTAGTCAACCAATATCCTTGGGCAAACATGTTTGCTTATAATATGTTTTTACGACTTACTGAAGAAGAACTTATCGGTTTTGATCCAGAATGGGTAGTTATTAATGCTCCAGGTTTTATGGCTGATCCAAATGTTGATGGAACACGTCAGCATAATTTTGCAATACTTAATTTTTCTCGAAAAATTGCTTTGATTGGAGGAACTGGCTATACAGGTGAAATTAAAAAAGGCATTTTTTCTGCTTTAAATTTTATTTTGCCGGTTTATAAAAATACCCTACCAATGCACTGTTCGGCGAACGTGGGCAAAGATGGTGATACTGCTATATTCTTTGGATTATCAGGGACGGGAAAAACAACCTTATCCGCAGATCCAAACCGAAGATTAATCGGCGATGACGAACATGGCTGGACGAAAGAAGATACTATTTTTAATTTTGAAGGTGGATGCTATGCCAAAGTAATCGACCTTTCGGCCGAAAATGAACCAGAAATTTATGGAGCTATCAAAAAAGGGGCATTACTTGAAAATGTGGTGATGGACTCGCAGGGAGTTGTTGACTTTGAAGATATTTCTATTACCCAAAATACCAGAGTAAGTTACCCTATTTATCATATTGATAATATTCAAGAACCTTCCATAGGTAAAAATCCTAAAAATATATTTTTCCTAACGGCAGATGCTTTCGGCGTATTGCCTCCAATTTCGAAATTAACACCTAGCCAAGCAGCTTATCATTTTATTTCGGGTTATACGGCAAAAGTGGCAGGTACAGAAGCGGGTATAGTTGAGCCAACGCCTAACTTTTCAGCCTGTTTTGGTGCCCCATTTATGCCATTACACCCAGCTAAATATGCTGAAATGTTAAGTATCAAAATGAAAGAAGCAGGCGTCAATGTTTGGCTTGTTAACACGGGTTGGTCAGGCGGTCCTTATGGTGTTGGAACACGTATAAAATTAAAATATACGCGTGCTATGATAACTGCGGCTTTAAACGGAGATTTAGGCTTGTATAGTTCTGATAAATACCAAATTCATTCTGTTTTTGGAGTAGCGCAACCAAAAGAGTGCCCAGGGGTGCCAACAGAAGTTTTAAGCCCTAGAATAACCTGGAATAATGATGAAAAGTATTATACCACAGCATTTAAATTAGCGAATGCCTTTCGGGAAAACTTTAAAAAGTATGAAGCTTCTGCTAATGAAGAAATAAGAAGAGGCGGCCCTCAGCGGTACAGTTTTTAATGAAAAAAGGCTTGTGATCATAAAATCACAAGCCTTTTTATATACAAAGAAAATAAAATTACATTTTCATTAACCACTGCTTCATATCCACTTCTTTTGCGATAATAGCTCTTAAATCGCTTATTGCTACGCGTTCTTGTTCCATGGTATCACGGTGTCGAATAGTTACTGTCTTATCTTCTAAAGATTGGTGATCAACCGTAATACAAAACGGTGTTCCGTTAGCATCTTGTCTTCGGTAACGACGGCCAACTGCATCTTTTTCATCATAAACTACGCTAAAATCCCATTTTAGTTCTTCTACAATTTCGGTCGCTAGTTCTGGTAAACCATCTTTTTTTACTAAGGGTAAAATAGCAGCTTTTGTTGGGGCCAAAACCGATGGTAATTTTAAAACCGTTCTCATTGTGCCATTTTCTAATTCCTCTTCGTGTAAGGAGTTTGAAAAAACAGCTAAAAACATGCGATCTAAACCTATTGACGTCTCCACGACATAAGGCACGTAACTCTTTTGTAAATCGGTATCAAAATACTGCAATTTTTTACCTGAGAATTTTTCGTGCTGAGATAAATCAAAGTCAGTTCTAGAGTGAATGCCTTCTAATTCTTTAAAACCGAATGGGAATTTAAACTCGATATCAGCAGCGGCATCAGCATAATGCGCTAATTTTTCATGATCATGAAAACGGTAGTTTTCTTTGTCCATACCTAAAGAAAGATGCCATTTCATTCTAGTTACTTTCCATTTTTCGTACCATTCTTTTTGAGTGCCAGGTTGAATAAAAAATTGCATTTCCATTTGCTCAAATTCGCGTTGGCGGAAAATAAACTGGCGTGCCACAATCTCATTTCTAAAGGCTTTACCTACCTGAGCAATACCGAAGGGTATTTTCATTCTTCCTGATTTTTGAACATTTAAAAAGTTCACAAAAATACCTTGTGCAGTTTCAGGGCGTAAGTATAAGTCCATAGCACTGTCGGCAGAAGCTCCAATTTTAGTCCCGAACATCAGGTTAAATTGCTTAACATCTGTCCAGTTTTTTGAACCTGAAATAGGGCAGACAATATCTAACTCATCAATTAAATTACGAACGTCTTCTAAATCTTCATTTTCTAAAGACTTTCCTAAACGTTTTAAGGTAATATTAATTTTTTCTTGGTATTCCAAAACTCTTGGGTGGGTAGTCAAAAATTGTGCCTTATCAAAAGTATCGCCAAAACGTTTCTCGGCCTTGGACACTTCTTTCTCTATTTTCGCTTCTATTTTGGCGGTATAGTCTTCGATCAAAACATCGGCACGATACCTTTTTTTAGAGTCTTTATTATCTATTAATGGGTCATTAAAAGCATCAACATGCCCCGAAGCTTTCCAAACAGTTGGGTGCATAAAAATGGCAGCATCAATACCTACAATATTATCGTTCATTTGCACCATGGCTTTCCACCAATATTCACGAATGTTTTTTTTGAGTTCTGCTCCATTTTGTGCGTAATCATAAACCGCACTTAATCCATCATAAATTTCGCTAGATTGAAAAACATATCCATACTCCTTAGCATGAGATATTACTTTTTTAAATTGATCTTCTTGGTTTAACATCTGACAAAAATAGAATATTACCTGAAAACGGAATAATTTATTTTAACACAAATTCAGAACTGACCAGTAATTTTATATTTTCAAAAACATTAAGCGTATAAGTACCCGAAGGAAAAGAGCCTTCTGGCACGGTAATAGATTCACAAACCCCAATTTTTTCGCTTCTAAATACAAATACCGCTTTTTAACTACAGGTGTTACCATTGACGTTTATGGTGTTAGCATTTTCTTTGATTATTGCTTTGTTGAGGTCTAAGTATTGTAAGTAAAGCATCTTGTATTCCTTGATAATGTTCAAATCTTCTTGAATAGTAACAAAGCCTTTTAAGCGTGAAACTATCGATGCTTTGTTGGTTTAAATGCCTCCTGAGGTTCGCATTCTAAATGCTGAACCTTCTGGGTCTTCTAATCTTAAATAGCTTTTTATTCTCAACTCTTCACTAATCCTTTTATTTAGTCTTCTCAAGTCAGCTTCTTTTTCTTTCAGGCTACTGCTTTGTTCTCCAGACTTTCCATTTTTGTTCTGGTCTCATAATACTTTTGCGCTAGAACAGAATTGTTATATCGCAAAGAGTTGTTTTGAGTTTTAGACTATCAAATCTTAGTTCTATGAGGCGTAATTCCTTTTTATATTCTCTTCATTTGGCAATATCGTAGTTTAGTGTACCAATAGAGTCTTCAAGCTGTTGCAATTTGTATTTTGATACTTGAATTTCTATATCATTAATTTCATTGACTACTAATAAACAATCTACTTTGGCTTTCAAAAAGAAAGGTCTTTTACTAAAATTTCTTTTTCGTCATTTAAAAAATCCATCTTATTTTTGGATTGTGCATGCCTATAATAGAATACAATGAAAACAATAATAACCACCGTAAGTAACGCGATTTGTAGTATTTTATAATTGAATTTAGTATATTGAGTACCCATTGGGGTAAGTAGGTTTTTTGTAAACTTCTTTAATTAAAAATTTAAATGTTAATACAATTCTCAAAAATACTAAATGATATCAACAGCATCCTAGTACCCAAGGGGTGTTTTGGATGTAATGCTCATTTACATCGTGGAGAATTAGTATTGTGTACCGTTTGTCGAAACCAATTACCACTTACCGATTATAACTACAACGATGAAAACTCTTTTGATAGTCTTTTATATGGCAGAGTTCCTATAAAAAAAGCAAATTCCTTTTTATTTTTTACCGACAATGGCATTGTAAAAAACTTGATTCACCATTTAAAATATAAAAATCAAGAAGTGGTTGGTGAATTCTTGGGCGATTGGTGTGGAGAAATATTAAAAGATGATCCGCATTTAAAAAATATCAATATAGATCTGGTTTTCCCTGTGCCCTTACATAAAGCAAAACTAAAAAAGCGGGGGTATAACCAAGTATCGCTTTTTGGAAAACGCATAGCACATCATTTAAAAACAAGGTATCAAGAAGATGTACTTATTAAAACTAAAAATACAAAAACACAAACTAAAAAAGACCGCTTTTTTAGGTGGCAAAGCAATCAGGATTTATTTATTTTAAGTAAAAAATGCCTGCTCACCAATCAAAAAGTGCTTTTAATTGACGACGTTGTTACCACAGGGGCAACTCTTGAAGCGTGTTTAAAAGAACTCGTTAAGATTGAGGGCATTACTATTTACGTGCTTACTATGGCTATGGTGGCTAAAAGTTAACATTATGTTGGTATTTTTCATTGTTTTTAAAACTTAAGATTTACTAAAATAATTGTTTCTTTGTTCTCTAGACTCCTACATTATGGCCAGACGAATACTAGCTTTTTTATTTTTATTTTTGATATCATTTTCTTTCTATCAATGCGGAAGAAAAGGAACGCCAACCGGAGGCATTAAAGATATTATTCCGCCTAAATTAGAAAAATCGGAACCTGCTCAAATGACGACAAATTTTAAAGCAGATAAAATTCGATTGTATTTTGATGAATATATTAAACTAAAAGATGTTCAAGAGCAACTCATTATATCGCCTCCTTTAAAAAACACCCCAATCATAACCCCTGCGGGCACACCAAGTAAATATGTAGAAATAAGATTAAAAGATACTTTAAAAGAAAACGCTACCTATACCTTTAATTTTGGGCAAAGCATCATTGACAATAATGAAGATAATCCCAATAGTTTTTTAACCTATGTTTTTTCTACGGGTAATTACATTGATTCTTTAGAATTAAAGGGTGTTGTTGAAGATGCTTTTGAAAGAGATGCGGAAACATTTATAAGTGTTATGCTCTATGAAATAGATAGTACTTATAACGATTCCACTATTTATAAAAAGCCACCTACTTACATTTCAAATACTTTAGACAGCACCGTGTTTTTTAATTTAAATTATTTGAGAAAAGGAAAGTACGCTTTATTTGGATTAAAAGACAATAATAAAAATAATCTCTTTGATCAAAAGCTAGATAAAATTGCCTTTTTGACAGATACGATTGTCTTGCCAACCAATGAAATTTACCTGTTGACGCTATTTAAAGAAAAATCAAATTATGCCATTTCAGTACCTAAATACGAAGCAAAGAATAAAATTATATTTGGTTATCAAGGAGATTTCAAAGATATACGGATAAAAAACCTAACGGCATATCCTGATAGTGTTAAAACGATGATTACGAAAGAAAGGGAAAAAGACACCCTAAATTACTGGTTTACGCCGTTTAAAACAGATTCATTGGTGTTTGCAGTGGTGAATGAAAGGCTAAAATTGAAAGATACATTTGTAATAAAAACAAAAAAAATAGCCGTTGACTCTTTAGTGATAAAGCCTAATGTAACTGGAATTATAGGTTTTGAAGAAACTTTTTTAATTACTGCTAATATTCCAATTATTACGACGGATAGTAGTAAAATCGAGTTGATAAATAAAGACTCTGTTGCTATTAATTTTATGGCATTGCTAGACAGTTTAAATAATAGTCTAAACATCGTCTTTAAAAAAGAGCCTGATGAAGTGTATCGCCTATCGATTTTTCCTGACTTGGTACAAGATTTTTTTGGCAATACAAATGATACAGTTGTCTATAATTTAAAAACAAATAAATACCAAGATTACGGTAATCTGGAGTTATCACTTAGCGGCAATGTAAGCTATCCCGTAATTGTGCAACTTACTGATAATAATGGGAAAGAAGTTAAACGAGAACTCTACGCACAGGAACCAAAGACTTTTTATTTTAATCATTTAAATCCCGCCCAATATCTAGTCAGAGTTATTTATGACCGCAACAAAAATAAAAAATGGGATACGGGCGACTATCTTCAAAAAATACAACCTGAACAGATAAGTTATGCCCCTAAACTCATAGAAATACGCGCCAATTGGGAAGAAAAATATGACTTTATATTGTTAGAGTAAAATCATCTTTATCGGCTAAAAATTTTAGTTTATTTCTCTTGGTTTCAATATGCTCTTTGGACAAGGTAGTGGTGATAATCTCTTCTTGAGTGGAAAATAATAATTCTTTGCCTAAAACATCATACACGGCGGAATGACCTGGATATTCATGGCCTAATTCGTCTTTACCAACTCTATTTACCCCAATACAATACGCCATATTTTCAATAGCTCTTGCTTTTAAAAGTATGTCCCAAGCATTAATTCTTGGCCTAGGCCAATTGGCTACATAAAGCAGTATATCATAATTTTCAGTATTTCTTGCCCAAACAGGAAAACGTAAATCATAACAAATTAAAGGACATATTTTAAAGCCTTTGTAATTGATTATTATTTTTAAATTTCCGGCTTTATAGGCTTTGGTTTCGCCCGCTAAAGTAAAGGTATGACGTTTATCATAAAATGAAATTTTAGTGTCGGGTTCAACAAAAAACAAACGATTGTAATAGTTATTATCTTCAAAATAGAGAATACTTCCTGTTATGGCAACTTGCTTTTCATCTGCTATTTGCTGCATCCAATTTATTGTTTCTTTGCCTTCAGAATGTGGAATATTATAGGGATTCATGCTAAAAGCTGTTGTGAACATTTCAGGGAGTATGATTAAGTCTATGTCCGATGAAATCGTATTTATTTTATCGGACAGCATGGCTCTATTCAAAGTTGGATTCTCCCAAAAGATAGGAGTCTGTACTAGTGCTATTTTTAATTTTTCAGACATGTAGCCACTAAATATGAAGCTCTAACAAATCAATTAAGGCTGGTACTCCTTGAATTTTTGCATGATCCAAAGCAGTTTTTCCGCGCACATCTTTGAACAAAGTATTGGCGCCATGCGCTAACAAAAGTTTAGCAATTTCAAGATGGTTAAATGTTGCCGCATAAATTAAAGCAGAGGCACCCATTGTATTCTGTTCATTTACATTGGCACCTTTTTCAATTAATATTTTAGCAATGTCATCAAAACCTTTAAAACAAACGCCCATTAAAGCAGTATTACCCGTGGCATCTTTAGCATCTATTCTAGCCCCACTATTCAATAACAATTCGGTAATTTCTAGTTGATCGTAATAAGTTGCTAAAAGTAAGGACGTAGAACCTCTTTGATCTTTACTGTTAAGAAGAACAGGATTTTGTTTTAACATTGCCGTTACTTCAACAACGTTACCATTTCTTATCTCATTGAAAAAAAATTCGTTCATAGCCTATTCTTTTGTTGAAGTTTCTTTGTGGTATAAAAGTAAAAAAGAAACTGTTAAATCTTGTTATGATTAAACAGTTTCTTTTAAAAATTAATTAAGGATTATATAGAAGTCTTAGCTCAGGCTAAGTCAAAACGGTCTAAATTCATAACTTTGGTCCAAGCCGTCACAAAGTCTTTCACAAAACGTTCTTCTCCGTCATTTGCGGCATAAACCTCACAAACTGCTCTTAATTCTGTATTAGAACCAAAAATCAAATCTGCTCTAGAGCCTGTGAATTTTGTTTCGCCTGTTTTACGGTTTGTTCCAGAAAACAAAGTGTCATCATTATCTGTTGCTTTCCAAGTATATGTAAAATCTAAAAGATGAACAAAAAAGTCGTTAGTAAGTTGTCCAGGATGGTCAGTAAAAACTCCTACGCTTGAGTTATCATAGTTTGCTCCTAGTACCCTTAACCCACCAACAAGTGCTGTCATTTCTGGAATAGAAAGACCTAATAATTGTGCCCGGTCAATAAGCATCACTTCAGCTAATTGCGCTTTTTGAGACGATTGTACATAGTTTCTAAAACCATCTGCTTTAGGCTCTAAATACCCAAAACTGTCCACATCTGTTTGCGCTTGTGTGGCATCTGTTCTACCAGCTGTAAATGGAACGTTCACATTTTGCCCTGCATCAACAGCTGCCTTTTCAACACCCACAACGCCTGCAAGTATAATAAGATCTGCCATAGATACTTTTACATCAAATTCATTTTGTACATTACCGAGTGCTTTAAGGACTTTTTGCAGTTGTGCTGGGTTGTTTACTTCCCAATTTTTTTGAGGTGCTAAGCTAATACGTGCTCCATTAGCTCCTCCTCTTTTGTCAGAGTTTCTAAAACTTGCGGCACTCGCCCAAGCGGTTGAAACCATTTCAGAAATAGACAAACCTGTTGAAGCAATTGATTTTTTAAGGACTGCTACTTGCGCATCACTTAGTGTATAACCTACATTACTTGGCACTGGATCCTGCCATAGCAATTCTTCTTTAGATATTTCTGGTCCTAAATATCTTGATATAGGTCCCATGTCACGATGCGTTAATTTGTACCACGCACGAGCAAAAGCGTCTTCAAAAGCCTTATGATCTTCGTGAAATCTTTTAGAAATCTTTAAATATTCCGGATCTACTTTTAGCGCAATATCTGCGGTGGTCATGAGCAATTGTTGCTTCTTAGTAGGATCTCCTGCTCTTGGTGCCATTTTTGCATTTGATCCTGCTGTAGGCTTCCACTGGTGTGCACCTGCTGGACTTTTAGTCAATTCCCAATCATAATTTAAAAGCACATCAAAATAATCTGCATCCCATTGTGTTGGATTTGGCGTCCATGCTCCTTCAATTCCTGATGTAATGGTATCTTCTAATACTCCAGTACCAAAGCTATTTTTCCATCCTGTACTCATTTCTTCAATAGGCGCTCCATGTGGTGCAGTTCCTACGTATTTATTAGGATCTGCTGCTCCGTGTGCTTTTCCAAAGGTATGCCCTCCAGCTACTAGCGCCACCGTTTCTTCATCATTCATAGCCATACGCCCAAAAGTTTCTCTCACATTTGCTGCAGAACCCATAGGATCTGGTACTCCATTAGGTCCCTCAGGATTTACGTAAATCCACCCCATCATCACAGCTCCAAGTGGTGCTTCTAACTCACCGTCACTATAACGTGCTTCGTTTGCACCCCATTCTGTTTCATTCCCCCAATAGATATCTTGTTCTGGTTCCCAAACATCTTCACGTCCTCCAGCAAAACCAAAAGTAGGAAAGCCCATAGACTCCAATGCGCAGTTTCCTGCAAGAATCATTAAATCTGCCCAAGATACTTTATTGCCAAATTTTTGCTTGATGGGCCACAGTAAAAGTCGAGCTTTATCTAAGTTTCCATTATCTGGCCAACTGTTTAATGGCGCAAAACGCTGGGTTCCAGAACTAGCACCTCCACGACCATCACCTATACGGTAAGTTCCTGCACTATGCCAAGCCAAACGAATCATAAGTCCTCCATAGTGGCCGTAATCTGCTGGCCACCAGTCTTGCGAATCTGTCATTAAATTTATCACCTCTTGCTTTAATACTTTAAAATCAAGGCTATTAAATGCTGCTGCATAATCAAAATCTTCACCCATAGGATTAGATTTTGATGCATTTTGACGTAAAACGTTTAATTTAAGTTCGTTGGGCCACCAGTCACGGTTGGTGGTCCCTTCACCAGCAAATTGCTTGTGAGCACCTCCCATAAAAGGACATTTTGCTGCACTTGACTCGTTTACATCCCAGACTGTGCCTTGAGATGATCCGTTAGAATGTGTATTGTTATCCATAATTATAAATTTATCATTATAAAGAAATGCAATTTAAACATTAATTTTCAATAGTTTTTATCTATATATTTTATAGGTTTATAAACAATTCTTATAGATTAGGAGTTTAACCTTTACAGGTGTCTTTTTTTGATCATGCCTCCTCTGGTATCATTAATACGATGCATGATTACGAAAGCTTTGGGGTCGATTTTAGAAATCTCAATGTTTAGTTTGCGTATTTCAAGTCTCGTAATTACCGTATAAATAACATCATATTCATTATGGCTTCCTTTTTTGCCATAACCACCACTTGCCTTGTAAATGGTTAAACCTCGTCCTAATTTGTGGACAATCATTTCTCGAATTTCATCACTATCATCTGATATGATGGTTACCCCTGTATATTCTTCAATACCTTCAACAACAAAATCTAAAGTTTTTGATGCTGCCAAATAGGTGAGCATAGAGTACAGAGCGGTTTCAATAGTTAAAAAATAAGCTGCTGCCAAAAAAACTAAAATATTGATAAGAATAATAATATCTCCAATGGTTGTGCCTAGTTTTCTACTTAAAAAAATTGCCACGACTTCGGTGCCATCTAAAACACTGCCGCCACGAATACTCAAACCTATTCCTGCCCCTAAGAAGAAACCACCAAAAACGGATACTAAAAGCTTATCTTGAGTAATTTCGGGAAACGAAACCGTTGCTAAAACTAAAGCTAAACCAAGGATGGCAATACTTGCTTTTATGGTGAATACACGACCAATCACCCTGTAACCCATAATTAGGAAAGGCGTGTTTATTAAGATAATAAGCAAGGGTAGTGGTAAATTTGTAACTTCTGCAATTAACAACGAAATACCCGTTGCACCACCATCAATAAAACTATTGGGCAATAAAAAGCTTTCTAAACCAAAAGCTGCTGAAAAAATTCCTAAAATAATAAAGAAAACATCTTTTATAAAAGCATTTAAGCTTAACCTAAGCCTTCGCGATTTTTTTAGGTATGCCTTGCCCCGCAACCAACGTTTATAATTATCTTTTTTTTTGTTTTCCATATATCATATAAGCAAAAATAAAAAGTTGATATTTTTCTTTAGATTAATAAACGTTGTATTAGTTTGCTGCTCTTAGTACTAATTCTCAAGAATAGAAAAAAGCAGAAGTGAGCTGCGATAAGCAAATCTAGTGTTGCTTCAAAACTGGCTTTAGCAGTAATGCATAGTAACAAAAAAAATCTTAGAGTAAAATACAAAAAAATACTTTAAACTATGCTGTTTTTGATTGATTTCTTCCACTCCATCGTAAAACTAAAAAGCCAATGATGCCAGATATTACAGAACCTGCGAGAACTCCTACTTTAGAAGAGTTGATGTAAATTACTTCTTCATAAAAGGCTAAATTGGCAATAAAAATAGACATGGTAAAACCTACACCCGCTAGAATTGCTACCCCTAAAATTTGAATAAAGTTGGTATTACTAGGCAATTGAGCCCATTTTAATTTAATACTTACAAAAGACATCAAGGTAATCCCTATACATTTACCTACAAAAAGGGCAATAGTAATATTAATAATCAACGGCACATCAATTTCCATATTTTTGCTAAAGGCAACACCAGCGTTAGCCAAGGCAAATATAGGCATGATAAAATACGCACACCATCCATGTAATTTATGTTCTAAATGTTGAAGAGGAGATCTAAACTTTTCGGTTAGATCTTCCAAATTATCCATTTGGCATATTTGGTCGTGAGATAAAATGGGCTCTTTTTCTTTTTCAGTTTCAGTAATTTGCTCTGCTATATTTTTTAAACTATAAGTAAAATCAACCATATTTACTTTTTGACTTATTGGTATTGTAAATGCTAAAAGTACTCCTGCAATAGTAGGGTGAATGCCTGATTTTAAAAATAAAATCCAGATGGTAATACCCAATATTGTAGTTAAATATTTTGAATAAAATCCTTTTTCAGCAGCAAATATTAGAGGGATAAAGCAAATTGCAGCATATAAAATAAGCATCCAATTAATAGTTTCACTATAGAAAATAGCAATGACTAAAACAGCAACTAAATCGTCAACTATGGCAAAAGCCATCAAGAAAACTTTGAGACTCAATGGAACTCTATTGCCTAGTAAATTTAAAATAGCTAAAGTAAAGGCAATATCTGTTGCCATGGGAATACCCCAACCTTTGAATGTGGCCTCGGTATTATTTAGTAAAATAAATAGTAATAGTGGAAAAATAACCCCACCTACAGCTGCAAACAGCGGTAGTGCTGCTTTTTTTAACGAGTTTAATTCCCCAATCAATAATTCTCTTTTGATTTCCAGTCCTATTAAGAAAAAAAAGATAGCCATTAAACCATCATTAATCCATAAAATTAAAGGTTTTGAAAGACTAAATGTGTCCGAAGTAATGCCTATCTTGAAATTCCACAGCCACTCGTAAACATCACTAAAACCTGAGTTGGCCCATAACATGGCGACAATAGTTGCGCCAAATAATAACAAACCACTAAGACCTTCAATTTGAACGAACTTTTGAAAAGGAGTAACAAGAACTTTTTTAATCATAGTTTATCAACTAAGCTGTAAATTATCATAAGTTTTTGGGATTAGAGGCTAAACTATTAAATAATTTTGCTTTTGCTGTAAAAAATTTATTTTGAACTTGATTCTGTTTTAGTTCAGAATCAATGAGTTTACTTTCCCGTGCATTAATCAAAAATAAGGAACTTTCTCCAAAGCTAAATTTACGCTCTTCAGCGGAAAGAAGTATATTATAATTCTGAACTATTTCCGCAATTAAACTATTCTGAGTTTCAAAAGAGTTTAATTCATTATAAATAGCGATAATTTTATTTTTTATTTGGATTTCAGCATTTTGAAATTCAAATTCAGCATCTTGTAACTTAAACCTTGCTAATCTTAAATCTCCGCGTTCTTTTCTTAAAAATAGCGGCAAAGCAAACGTAATTCCGCCTTTATAATTAGGGGTTTGTAAAGAGTTTATGAGTTCTGGAGTTTCGGTTAAAAAATTATATTCTAAATCAATTTTAGGTAAAAGCTTGTTTGCTTTTAAATTCTTCTCAACATTTAAACTTTTAATTTTAAAGTCAAGTGATCTTAATTTGGGATGATTTTCAAGCGTAAAACTATCTAATGGAATTCCTAAAATTTCTAAGGTAATATCAATCTCATTATTTAAATTCTGATCAGGAATCACATTTTCTTGCAGTTCTAAAGGGATGTTATTATTTAACCATAAAAAAGTAGATAAATCTAAAGAAGTGTTGGTTAGCCGAACTTTGGCCTGCTCTAAACTCAACAACCTATCTTGCACAGCAATTTTAGCTTCAACCGTATCAATAGCGGCTACTTGCCCTGAGGCTGCACTCGTTTTAACGCCTTGAAAGCGTATTCTAGCGTTCTCAAGAAAGTTCTGAAAAATTTGACTTTCATTGTAGGCTTGTAACCAATCGAAATACGCTAAAGATGCTTGGAATAAAATTTCGTTGATGAGTAAATCTCGATCTGCTAACGACTGTTCTCTAAAGAATTTTGCTTGTTTAAGGGTAGCCATGCGCTCATTAATCCACAAGCCTTGACCTACAGACATAGTAAGTCCTGCCGCGTATAAACCATCTTCAAGGCCAGCTTCATCTGAATTTAAAAAAGCACCTTCACTCTGGTCAAAGGTACCCTTCAGAGTAACCCCGTACCAAGTAGGTATTTTAAAGGTGGCATTTAGTCGGTCATAATACTCCGTACTTTTAAATTCTTTTTTGTCAAAATCTACTTCTATTTTTGGGTCGAAACCTCCGCGAGACATCATTAAATTTGCTTGCCCCACCCCAATGGCTAATTCTGCCTGTTTTGCTATTGGATGGTATTTTTTTACAAACCCTAAGTATTCATTAAAATTTAATATTAAGGTATCTGCAGGTTGCGCATGAATATGGCAACTAAAGAAAACGACGAAATAAATAAAAAGATTTCTCATTATTTTTTTACTTATTTGAAACTTCTGTTTCTGGCTGATAAAAATTAGGAGGAAAACCATTTATTTGACGCCATAATTCATACCAAATAGGTACATCTTCTAATAAAGCAATCGTATTGGTACCCGAACCAACACGAAGTTCATCAGGCCAAGCTTGGTCGTCTGGGTCTTGAATTAAGAGTACTCGGTATTTTCCGTTAGTGCTCATAAAGTTTTCAATAGCAAATACCACTCCTCCGTAAGTTCCATAAGATGCGTTGGGCCATCCACTAAAGATGATAACAGGCCATCCATCAAACTGAATACGTACTTTTTCACCTTTATGTACTAGAGGAAGATCAATAGGGGCAACAAACATTTCTACAGCTTTATCGTAAATTTTTGGCATGACGCTTACCAACTCTTCACCTTCTTTGATAGTCTCTCCTAATCCTGCTTTGAGCATCCTATTGACTAAACCGCTTCGAGTTGCTCGTATATAATACAAGTCGTTGCGCATTTCATAATTTGTTAGCTCGTTTTCTAGTTTTGTCACCTGCGCCTCAGAATCAAACTGCGAAGATTGTGCAGTACGCATGTCACTTTCTGCTTTTGAAATTTTATCAACATACTCCGCCTGTACACTATTTATTTCTATTGTGGCATTGATAACTTCATTTTTGCTTGCCAGTAATTTATTTTCTTGTGAAATTATTTTTGCTTGGGTCTCTTGTAGCTTTAACTTTTTTTCTTCGACATCTGTTAGCGCGAATAATCCTTCGTCTTGTAGCTGAACCATTCGTTCATATTGGCGTTCCGCAATTCGCAAGTTGGTTTCGGCAGCTTCTAAATCGATGCTATCACTTTTTACTTTAAGTTTAGATTGCAATAATTTGTTACGGGCTTGTTCTAATTTTAAGATGCGCCCATTTGCCAAGGCCTCTATTTGATTGTTTAAGGCTGTAACTTTACCCTCGTATGAATTAACGGACATTTCCTTGGCGTTTATTTGCATTCCTGTACGCTCCACCAATCTTGGATCAAAATATTCATTTTTAATTTCTGAAATAAATAATATCGTATCTCCCTTTTCCACATAATCACCTTCTTGCACATACCATTTTTCAATCTTTCCTGGAATAGGAGACTGTATGGTTTGTGGTCGCTGATCAGGTTTTAAAGTGGTTAAAGCCCCTTTGCCCCTAATATTCTGAGTCCATGGTAGAAATAAAAATATAAATCCTAAAATGGCAGCACCCAATAGAAACCGATTAAAATGCCGGTAATGCCTTTTTGTAGATACTCTTTGTACTGATCCGTAGGTAGTGAGATCAATTTTATGATTTAATTTATTTTTTGATATGTTAAGCATCGTTTTTTATTTATCACTTACTATTTTACCTTCGGCTAAGGTAATTATTCTATCACAACGCGTTAACCACTTAGGGTCATGACTTACGACAACTATTGACCAAGGGTTAGACTTGTCTGTTAAAAATTCCATTATTCTAAGGGCATCTATCTCGTCTAATTGATCTAATGGCTCTTTTAAAACTAATAATTTAGGTTTTCGAACGATTGCTCTTGCTAAAATAATTTTCTTAGCTACGTTATGCGGTATTTTTTGCCCTTCTGGGAATATATAAGTGTGTATGCCTTTAGGTTGTTTTTTTACAAATTCAGAAAGCTTTACCTTATCTATTGCCCAATATAATTCTTCTTGGGTAATGGACGCATCTCCAAAGGTAATATTATTTAATATAGAGCCTTCAAACGGACTCTCCTCAGTTAACGATTGTCCAATAAAAGACCTGAAATGGTTTGGCAGAATATTGTCCAGCGCTATGTTATTGATAAATATATTGCCATCTGTAGGTTTATAAAGACCTGTAATTAATCGCAACAAGGTTGTTTTTCCTGATCCATTACAACCTAAAATTAGGGTAGTAGTTTTTGGAGGTATTATTAAAGAAAGATTATCGATAATTTTAGGCGCATCTGATTGAGGCGCAAAACTAATTTTATCTAATTCAACCACTAAATCAGACTCTTTTGTTAAGGGTGTTTGTCCTTCTTGACTTTCTATATCTTTGTCAACTACTTGACCTAATTTTTCTAAACCGGTTAACAAATCATAAATAGTTTCTATATGTCTAATCAACTTTTCAACAGAATTGATAACTAATAGAATAATAATTTCGGCAGCTACAAATTGTCCAATATTCATTTCCTGGTTAAGAACTAACAAGCCACCAATTAACAATAAACCAGCTGTTACTAGAACTTTGAAACCAATCATTTGAATAAACTGGATCACTAAAATCTTAAAGTGGCTTTCCCTAGCTTTTAAATAATCGTTTACCAAGACATCATTTTTCGAAAGTGCATGGCTTGTATTTCCCGATAATTTAAAGCTTATCAGAGTGCGGGCTACTTCTTGTATCCAATGCGCTACCTTGTATTTATAATTAGATTCGGTTAGGCTGGTTTCTAGACCCTTGGCAGCGGTAAACTTATATACAATATATATTAAAACAAGGAGCATTAAGCCATAAATAATAAAAAAAGGATGATAAAAAGAGAGTAATATCAATCCAAAAATAATTTGCAATAAGGCGGCTGGAAAATCTAACAAAAGTTTAGACAAAGACTTTTGGATATTTATGGTGTCAAAAAAACGATTGGCAAGTTCTGGAGGATAATAATCATCCAACTCACTCATTTTAATTTTAGGAAATCGGTACGAAAGTTCAAAAGATGCTCTGGTAAATATTTTTTGTTGTAAGTTCTCAATAATCCTTATTTGCATCAGCTGTAAAACTCCGCCAAAAGCTACTCCCATGGTTACTAATATTACTAAAATTATCCATGAGGTGCTAATTTGTGCTCCTTGAATTAAATTTATAATGGCCTGTATTCCTAAGGGCAAAGAAAGGTTAACTATTCCTGCAAAAACAGCATAGTAAAAGGTTTGGAGTACATCGCGTTTGTCTATTTGTAATAACCCAATTAAACGTTTAAAAGGGCTTAATGTTTTATTAGGCATTGTTATTGGTATTTAAAGAATTTAGCACCATTTGTGTAAAATAATCAGTTGGTGTTTTAGGTTCATGGCAATTTGTTAACGAAGGAAAATGGTCTTTTAAGAAAAATTGATGTAAAGCTCCTTCTAAAACAGTGCTCGCTAAACTGTATGGATATTCATATTTAGGATTAAAATTAGTAATCATCTCACTAAACCTTGCTACCAATCTTTTGTAAATTACATAATATCCATTTTTATTTTCTGAATCTATCTCCTTGGTTAAGTACGATTTTGAATATTCGTTAATGACAATTTTATTCAAAGCTACTTCGTTAATATGGGAAAATGCAGAGTCCTCCTCAGTTTTTCTTGTGATAACTTCAATTGCTTTAATTATTCTTTGTTTGGCATCAGGAATATTATTGGTGGAAAAAACCAATTGATATTCTAGCCAACCCCAATACCAAGAGGCTAAATACAGTAAAAGTTTATGTTTGTTTTCAAAATAACGATAAATAGAGCTTTCAGTAGAGGATATTTCATCACCAAGTTTTTTAAAAGTAAACTTTTCAAACCCTATTTCATGGATCATAAGAATGCTCTTTTGTATTATTTTTTTCCCTAAATCCGATGATTCTGGGTCTTTTACATATATTTTATTGTTAATAATAATTTTAACAGAATGCATTAGGCGATCCATCTTTCGTAATTTAAGATTCAATTGCAAATTTAATAGTATTACTATTATATAATAATAGTTTAACTATTTTTTAACGAAGGTTTTACTATTTATTTTATTTATATTTAATAACTTTATTCCAATTCTAAATATAATTAGTTATGATTAAATATGTAATTTTTTCGTTTGTACTGCTTTCTTTTGGAATTTTAAATGCGCAAAGCTCAAATTCATCGATAGCAGTGGGGGATATATTGATTATTTCCCAACCCGTATACGACACTTACAAACATATAGATTTTCCTAGAAAAAACACTATAATTAAAAGAGGGGCTATTGCAAATTTTAATGGCTTAAAGGGTTTAAAAGTGGTTGTCGATGAATTAAAAACATCAAAAAACGGTTCTACGATTATAAGCTTAAAAAGAATTGACGGTAAAAAGTTTTTTAGATTTTATGAGACTGTAACTGCTGATTTTAATGATGCACTTAACAGTGGTGAAATTAAGATGGTCACAAAAAAAAATAGTTAAGCGATTATATTTCTTTTCAATTTTATACAAACTAATCCCTACCATAATCCCTCAGGGATTAGTTTTAAAAAGATAAAGTAAGCTTTAAATTTTATACCCAAATTAATGCTCACTTCAAAATCACAATTTTATTTTTATAAAATAACTTATTATTTTTTTGCATATCCGTAATTATTCCAAGTTTATGGAATTATTCCTATATTTGAATAAATTATAGAAAAAGGATATGGATATTTTTTCATTTGCAGTACATTTTACAAACGAGCAGAGTTGTAAATTACATTTTAAAGAGCAACGAGACAAAGAAGGAGTCATTTGTAATAGATGCGGAGGTTCACAGCATT
>Ga0209284_10000331_pt1 | contig 77042 bp, 53 predicted proteins | sample FRY03_FD_187211 | JGI IMG/M metagenome (GOLD analysis project Ga0209284, IMG submission 187211) | Freshwater microbial communities from Lake Fryxell liftoff mats and glacier meltwater in Antarctica - FRY-03 (SPAdes) (version 2) | ecosystem: Environmental > Aquatic > Freshwater > Ice > Glacier... | reverse complement strand
TTCACTGGCACAGGGCCAGTGGGGCCGAAAAAGCGAAGTTGCAAGTGCATGGCTCTTGTGACTCTTGTGACCGTGTGACTCTTGTGACCGTGTGACTCTTGTGACCGTGTGACTCTTGTGACCGTGGCGCTTGTGACCGGAACGCTCCCTGCGATGGAGCCTGAAAGGCTCTGGCATATCAGCCAGGGGCAAGTGAATCCGCGAATGCCGATGAACGCCGCCCCAGGTTGACTGAATATTCAATAGACTTTGCCCTGAAAGGGCAACGCAGTTTGTGCCATGCCCCTTCAGGGCGTTTGGTTTTTGTTGAATCTCGAACCCAAGGCGTTGCCTTGGGCTGACATGCCATGGCCTTTCAGGCCGGAACACAAACAACCTTGGCCTTTCGGGCGGAAAACATTGCGTTGCCCCGCGGTCGACAAAAAGTTAAACAGTTTTTCCTTGATTCATCAAGAATGGAATTCCGCCAATCCCACCAATCAAGCGGGGCATTGATTTGAATTTCTTCTTCAGACCGGAACCTGCCACTTTCGATCCCGCCAATCACACATGGCTGAAACTCTGGCGGTATGACGGCGGACATAGGCCCTCTCCGATTGCAAAAGTTGACTCGTTGGAACTCCCACAATACATAGGAGCATTGTAAACACGGAGTGACCCATTCGTCACCACGATTTTTGAGGACACCACAGAGGGTTACTCCCGGCAGATCCTCCTTGCCGAGGAGGATTTTCGATTTGCCGCAATGCGAACCACCAGAGCGGATGTCCGCTCAACGCCGTCAACTTGCCCAGTGGGCAACGTGGAGCTGGTCGCAGGTTTCAGCAAGCTGCAATGGTGTTTCCGGGAGAAAAAACTTACTTCCTTCCACACATAGTCCGCGACTGGAGTCCCGTCCTACGGCCAAAATTGGAAAGTCAGCGACTCAGGCAAACCAGACACGACAAAACCGCCTTGTGCCTCTAAGATACCGCACTTCTGAAAACAGGCCCGAAATATGGTCGGGCGGCGACGACACATCATAATGGTTTTGACTGGCCAGGATGCCAGAGCAGCGGACGATATGAAAACTGACGAACTGCGTGAAAAGTATCTGGCATTCTTCGAAACCAAAGGCTGCGTACGTCGGTCCAGTGATGTCCTGATTCCCAAGGACGATCCAACCGTGCTCTTCACGCCTGCCGGGATGAACCAGTTCAAGAATCAGTTTCTGGGCATCGGCCCGCTGGAATTCACCAAAGCCACCACCAGCCAAAAATGTCTGCGAACCGGGGACATTGGCAACGTCGGGATCACGGCCTATCACCATACGTTCTTTGAAATGCTCGGCAATTTTTCGTTTGGCGACTATTTCAAAAAAGAAGCGATCCACTGGGCGTGGGAGTTTTTGACGACGAAGCAATGGCTGGGCCTGGATCCGGAACGCCTGACCGTCACCGTGTACCTGGACGATGACGAAGCCTTCGACATCTGGCACAAAGAAATCAAACTGCCGGCAGACCGCATCAGTCGTTTGGACGAATCCGAAAACTTCTGGCCAGCATCCGCGCCGTCTCAGGGGCCGGATGGAGTCTGCGGGCCGTGTTCGGAAATCTACTATCTGGCTCCCGGTGCCACCAAGCCCGTGGAAATCTGGAATTTGGTGTTCACGCAGTTCAATCGCATGGGCGATCCGCCAAATAATCTGCATCCGCTGCCGATGAAGAACATCGACACCGGCATGGGACTTGAACGCACTGCGTCGTGTCTGCAGGGCGTGCTCAGCAACTTCGAGATCGACATTTTGAAACCCATGTGCATCGCGGCTGGTGATGCCCTTGGATTCAAATACACATACGACGCGGCCTGGGGCCGAGCCTGTCGCCGCATCGCCGACCATCTGCGAGCCTGTACGTTCGCAATTCACGAAGGGGCAAATCCGGGGCCGGAAAAGGCCGACTACATCGTGCGTCTGTTGCTGCGTCGCGCGGCGATGGAAGGATATCTCCTTGGCCGAAAGACGCCGTTCCTGCATTCATTGGTGCCAGCGATCGTTGCTGGCATGAAGTCTGCTTATCCGGAACTCGTCGAAACTGTGCAGTCTGTTTCCAGCGTGATCAAGCTGGAAGAAGAACAGTTTCTGGACGTCGTTGATCGCGGTATGCCGCGTTTCGAAAAGCTGGCAGCAAAGGCAAAATCAAGCGGCGTGATTTCGGGCGAAGATGCGTTCGATCTGCATCAGACGTACGGCTTTTTGATTGAACTCACTGAAACGCTGGCAACACAGAACAACCTGAAGGTCGATCACGAAGGCTATAACAAAGCTCGCAAGCGTCACGAAGCCACCAGCGGCAGCGGCGCGTTTGCGGATTCTGTGATGAGTGCCGGGCCCATCGATTCGCTCAAACGTCAGGGCGGCACGAAATTCCTCGGCTATGATTTACTCACGGCGGATTGCCACGTCGTCGGCATTATTTCCAACAAGGCGCTGGTGAGTGATTTCACTGCCGCTGGCCACGAAACGCCAATCGGTCTTGCCCTGGATCGCACGCCGTTTTATGCCGAATCCGGTGGCCAGACGGGCGACATTGGAACTCTGGTCGGTCACGATGGTACTGAATTTGTCGTTGCCGACACTCAAAAAGACGGCGACCTCTGGATTCACGTTGGGCATTTGACCAAAGGCAAACTCACCGTCGGCCAGGCATTGGCGGCCACTGTGGACGATACACGTCGCTCGGGAATTCGCCGAGCCCACTCGGCAACGCACATTCTTCACCATGCTTTGCATTGCACGGTCGGCAAGAACGCGACTCAGCGTGGTTCCAAAGTCGAAAACGATTCGATCCGATTTGACTTCGCTCACAATCAGGCACTCACGCCCGACGAACTGCGACAAGTCGAAGACATCATCAACGACTGCATTGCTCAGGGTGCCACGGTTACTACAGAACTGTTGCCGATTGAAGAAGCTCGCAAGAAAGGCGCGATGGCGTTGTTTGGCGAAAAATATCCGGACGAAGTTCGTGTCGTCAGCATGGGCGACTTCAGCGTCGAGCTCTGTGGCGGAACACATCTCTCCAACACCGGACAAGTTGGCCTTTGCCGCATTACATCTGAAGAACCAATTGCCAAAGGCGTGCGCCGCATAACGGCGATCACCGGCAAGAAGGCTGTTCAGAAAGGTCGTGACACGGACGAACTGGTCGCCCAGCTGCAACGCATGCTGAAATCTCCTCAGCCAACTGAACTGGTCACACGTGTCGAAGCATTGCAGAACGAAGTTAAGACGCTGAGCAAGCAGTTGGCAGAACTCGCTTCAGCCAACGTCGCCGATGCGATTGGTGGTCTGGTGGCTCAGGCCGAAGTGATCAACGGCGTGAAAGTTATCGCTAAGAAACTGGAAGGCGTCAATCGCGAAGCCCTGCGTGATTTCGCCGACCAGCTTCGCGACAAGCACAGTCCGATCGCCGTGATTCTCGGAGCCGAAATCGATGGCAAAGTTGCTTTGATTGCAGCCGTCAGTAAGCCACTGGTGAAAGAGAAAAGTCTTCACGCTGGTAACGTCGTCAAAGTCGCAGCAAAAATCGCCGACGGTGCTGGCGGTGGTCGCCCGGACATGGCTGAAGCCGGAGCCAAGCTCGTCGATAAAATCGACGAAGCCATCGCCGCTGGTGCTGCCGAGCTGAAGAAGCAGTTGGGCGGCTGAAGGTTCAGTTGAACCCCAATTCGTCGCGTTGACCTAACTATTCAGCGGAAGATTCAGGACATCTTTGTCGCTGGCTCAGCAGTTCCCTCGGCTGTAGAGCTTGACTTGTCCCAGAAAAACGCGAGGAATGCCAACATCACAATACCTGCGAATCCGGCAGGTACGTACCAGAAGTAGCTCCAGTCCAGCACGCCGTCAACGGTGTACCTCGTTTTAAGATGGCCAAACGCTTGAGCTCCCAACCCGAGACCCAGTCCTTGCGTCAGCATGACAATCAACGATTGTGCCTGGTTACGCACGGCTGGTTTGGCTTTCCTGTCGGTGTAGATCATTCCGGTCACGAAGAAGAAATCGTAACAAATACCGTGGAGCAGGATGCCGACGAAGATTGGCAGCGTCAGCAAAATCCCTGTTTGATTGGCGGCCCAGCCCCAGATCCCGTAACGAACGACCCAGGCGAACATTCCTATTGCCAACATCTTTTTGACACCCAGTCGAGCGAAGCAAAGCGGCATGATCAGCATGAAGAAAATCTCGCTCATCTGCCCCGTGCTCATGGCTCCGGTTGTCGAGCCGAAAAGCTGAATTCCTTTGGCAGATACGAATCCATATCCTTCCGCATAGTAACCCGCCAGCGGTATGCAGATCAGGAAGGACGCAAGAGCGAACACAAAGAATGACGGATTCGCCAGCATCGACCACGCGTCAACACCAAGCACCTTGCCGATTGAAATCGGCTCTCCTTTTGCGGGAGGCTCCGTCTTCGGAAGTGTCAGGCAGTAGATTCCAAGTAAGGCGGATGCAATCGAAGCTGCATGAAAAATGTGCGACGAATCATCGGAAAACGATTCCGCGTTGCCGGTCAAAAGTCGGCTGCCCCACATGACCCAGTTGCCCACAATCCAGCCGATCGTGCCAAGCACTCGAACAACGGGGAATTGCTTTTCGCCATTCGAAAGATGCTTAAAAGAAAGGCTCGCCGTGAGTCCCAAAGTCGGCATATAGCAAATCATATAGCCGAGTAGACAGAGAATCATCGGGTGCGTGAATTGCTGTAGAGCGCCGTCAGGAGTTCCCGCTTGTGCCAGTGAGGGGGCAATCCACAGCAGGCCAGCGCCGACCAGATTCAAAATCGCAAGCACTCTTTCCGTGTTCATAAATCGGTCGGCAATCAATCCCAGTGTGAGTGGAGCAAGAATCGCAGCAATTGGCGCAACGGTGTACGCTGCCGCGATGTAGCCACCCATGCCGACTTTCGTCAGAAAGCCGTTCATCGCGACATACCACGCTCCCCAGACAAAGAATTGCAGAAACATCATAATGGAAAGACGCGGAATAATGCTCGAATTCTGGTCGCTCATGCGTTGGCACCTATTTGTCGTTGGATGGAGTTTTGGAGGGCTGGACTTAGTTACGAGGCAAATAATGACAAGCAGAATCCCTTCGAGCAACCATCGAGGCGGCCGTTTTCACTGCGGAACATGAGTATTCCGTCCCACGGTTGCGCGTTATACTGGTCAGGCAGTGAATTTCTGTCTCGTAGGCTCTATCATTCGACCATGGCAAACAACAAGAACAAACCGGCTCAAAAGAAAAAGGACGACGGCCAGGAGCGCAAGATCGTCTGCACCAACCGTCGCGCGCGGCACGAATACGATGTGCTCGACGAAATCGACTGCGGCATCGTGCTCTCCGGCAGCGAAGTCAAAAGCATCCGCAATAACAAGATCACGATCGAAGAAGCCTACGCACGTGTGGACAACCACGAAGTCTGGCTCGTCGATTGCGACATCGCTGAATACGCACAGGCATCGATCTACAATCATGCTCGGCAACGTAAGCGGAAACTGCTGTTAAATCGCCGCGAGATTCGCAAAGTCATCGAAACCGCAGACAACGAAGGTCTGACACTGATTCCGCTGACGGTGTTCTTTGAGCGTGGATTCGTCAAGATCCGACTGGGAGTCTGCAAAGGCCGCAAGCTGCACGACAAACGCCAGAAGATGAAAGAACAGGACGCCAAACGCGAAATGCGCGAGGCTAAGACGCGATAGTTTGTTCTCCACAAAACTCTCCGTCTGCGTTACAAGAGCTACAAAAAGGCGAGCGGTCGGGCGTCAGCCCGCCGAGTGCGGTTTCAAAGATCCACGACGTTCATTTGCCGAAGAAGAACGATGCTTGCAAAAACCAGACGATGATTTTTCGACTGGTTATCTGCAGCATGTCAGGATGTGTTGAGATTCGATCGAGTGACCGTGATCTGGTTTTAGATGTGCTTGTAGACAGATTCGAAGTCGATCTCGTAGCGTTTCATCTTCTTGTACAGAGTCGTGCGGTTGATTCCCAGTGTTTTTGCGGTCTTCTGACGATTCCAACCGCTGGCTTCCAGAGCCTGGATAATCAGATGACGTTCCGGTTCGGTCAATGCTGACTTCAACGAGGCTCCGCCGAGATGAGCTTCAATTTTGGCTCGATGCTCGTGATTTGCGAAAAGCCTTTCTGGCAAATCAGCGACGGTGATGCGGCTTTCACGGCTAAGGACCACGGCTCGCTCAATCACGTTCACTAACTCGCGAACATTGCCCGGCCAGTTGTAGTGCTGCATGGCCTGCATAGCCATTTCATCAATTTCCATAACATTTCGTCCGGTCTGCTCACTAAATACTTTCAGGTAGTGTTCAGACAGCAGAGGAATGTCACCAATGCGGTCCCGCAACGGTGGTTGAGTCATTGCGATCACATTAATGCGATAGTACAGGTCTTCGCGGAATGTGCCGCGTTTGATGCAGTCTTCCAGGTTTTCATTGGTCGCCAAGACAAGTCGAACATCGACTTTGTGTGTGACGTTGCCGCCAACGGGTTCGAACTCTCGATCCTGAAGGACTCGCAGAAGTTTGACCTGCAATGCGGGTGATGCCGTTGCAATTTCGTCAAGGAACAGGGTGCCGCCGTCGGCCAGCAGAAACTTGCCGATCTTATCGTGCGAGGCACCTGTGAAGGCACCGGCAACGTGGCCAAACAATTCGCTTTCCAACAGCGATTCTGGCAAAGACCCGCATGCAACTTCCACGAATGATTTCTCGCGGCGATTGCTGAGCTGGTGAATCGAGCGGGCGGTCATGGTCTTGCCAGTTCCGCTTTCGCCGAGGATCAGCACGGTGGTCCTAGTGTCGGCGACGCTTTCAATCAGCTCAAACATCCGCAGCATCTTGTAGTCTTTGCCGACGATGCTGGAGAGTCCGAATCGCTGCGTCAGTTGAGCCTTCAGCTTCTTATTTTCATCAATAATCTGACGCTGTCCAATGGCTCGTTCAATGGAGAATCGCAGTTCTTCATCGATCACGGGCTTGGTCAGATAGTCGAAAGCTCCCATACGGATGGCTTCGACGGCACTTTCGATTGTGCCAAATCCTGTGAGCAGGATGATAGACGTTTCAGGCGAGTTCTCTCGTGCCCATTGCAGCAGATGGAATCCGTCCTGATCTGGCAGATTCACATCACACAGCACAACTTCGAATGGAAACTCTTCCATGCGTGAGATTGCGTCGGTGCAATTCGATGCGGTTTCAGTCCGATGCCCAAGACTGCGAAGATAGTCTGCCATTGCAGACTGAATGTAGCGATCGTCATCGACGACTAATAATGAGCCCGAAGTATTGCGAGCCATGAACTGTCCCCTCAGGAAGTTTAATGCCAGCCGGAATTCCAGACGAATAGTCCGCGCTGTATTTTAAGAACTTGTGTAATGTGAGCGTCGAGCGTCGAATGTTCACATGCGTAAACGCACTGAACGGGGTTGCTGTCCTTAGCAACAAAATGCTCGATGCAGAGAGGGGATGCCCAACATTAGGTTGCCTTTCGCGCACAGGCGGTGTTCATGTGCAACCGGCATGTGAATTTGAAAGGACGCTGGGTTGCAATCGATACGAACGGCACCTCAGGGATAATCGATTTTCGAGGGCTTGTATCGCCCCTTGCGGAATCGTGATGTTGACGACCAGCATGAATTGCGGTCTGTCTGCCGAAAATCACTGACCAACGGCGGTTTTGACCGATCTATTCAGGGATTTAACAACACTGTCGCTGCTGCCGTCAAAATTTGCAGCCGCAATCGTTGGACCTCTATGCACGCAAGTCTGAATTCGTGCTACTGTGAACCTTCCGCGTCGTCCATATTCAGCCTTTCAGGCGATGTGGACTGGATTTGGAAGTTTACGCAAAGTTTAACGGTTGTAGTGACGATAACGATTATGAGGCTTTGCCATATCGCTGCAATTGCGCGACGTGTGCAGAGGCTTGTTGTCAGCGTAGTCGCAGCAAAACAACGAATTCCTGCGGCAAATTATCAGACGGATGCCCTCCGATGGAGTCAGGCGTGAAGACGAATCACTGGAAACGCTCAACTGCACTGGCATTGCTGCTCGCAATGCTCGGCCAGGGCTGCGCCGGTCCAGGGGCACGTCTACAGTATTTGATTGGCGAAGACCGCGGTTTGGAGCACTATCAAAATTACGCGACCAAGATCGAATATCCAACGCAGACGGAAGCGCATCAAGTCAATCCTGAACTGTTGCAAGGGCCACGCAGCCTGACCAGTCTGGAAAACGTCGATCCTCGGCAAATGACGCTGAATGAATGTATTCGCATGGCCATGACGAATGCCGACATCATCGTTGATGATCAAAGCTTCGGTTCGCCATCGAATCCGCTGATGGGAAATCCGCAGCGAGTCGCGTCAGTATGGGACAATGCAATTCAAGACACAGGATTCTTGTTCGGGAACCTTGGTCCTGAAGCAGCTTTGGCGAATTTCGACCCGGTTTGGACGAACTCATTGCAAGGTGGCACAGCACGAAATCCGCAGACGACACAAAACCTCGGTCTTTCGGCGGGCGACACTTTGCAAAATCAAACCGTGCAGCTTCAATCTCGTCTCGAAAAGGTACTGGCGACTGCTGGTACATTGGCAGTGCAGCATGACGTGAACTACACAAGCACGAATCAGACGTCGGTCTTTCCTTCTTACTATACCGGGCTTGTGCAGGCGGAGTATCGTCAACCTTTGTTGGCGGGTTCCGGAGTGGAATTCACCCGTATCGCAGGCCCCGCTCAATCAAATCTGCGCGGCGTGTCCGGTGTGGCTCAAGGCGTTTTGATATCGCGAATTAACTCGGATATCTCGCTGCTGGAATTCGAACAATCCGTCACGACGATGCTGCGTGATGTTGAAAACCGCTATTGGGATCTATACCTGTATCTGCAGTTGTACGAATCAGAAATCGAAACCTTCCGCGACCTTGTTCGGTTCCGTGATCAGTTGGCTCGACGTAAAGAAGCTGGCGACGCAGTTGCTCAGGCCGAGAATCGCATCTACGAAGGTGACGCGCGAATCAAAGGTTCGTTGGGCGACGTTTTTAAGGCGGAATATCGCCTGCGTCGATTGCTCGGCCTGCCGCTGAATGACAATACTTTTATCACTCCGATTGATGTTCCCTCTGCGGCCAAACTTGAACTGGATTGGGAATCAAGCTTGCTGGAATCGCTCTCAAACCGGCACGAACTTCGTCGTCAGAAGTGGGAGATTCGCAGTCTTGAGCTTCAGCTTCGTGCATCCGAAAATCTCGCTCGACCACGGCTGGACTTCGTCTCCCAGTACACTGTCAATGGCTTGGGTAATAATCTCAACGGCAGTCAAGACGACGATGGTGTCACAGACGTCGGTTACAACAGCTTCTACGAATCCATCAGTCAGGGCAGCAACAAATCGTGGACCACAGGATTGTCGTTCTCGATGCCATTGGGACTTCGACTGGCGCGAGCTCAGGTGCGAAACTATGAGTTGCGACTTCGCAAAGCTCGTGCTGTTCTCGCTCGGCAGGAAGAAGAAATTGGCTACGAACTCAGCGATTCAATCGTCAACATGGAGCAGAACTATCTGCTTGCTGAAACTGGTCTGAAAAAAGCAGCCGCCGCAAAACGCTATGCTGAGACAGCACTGGCTCGAGCCAACGCAGAAAATCAACGCGATCCCGTTTTGCTGGGACGTGTGCTTGAAGCCAAGATCACCAGCCGCGATTCGGATCAGGGATATCTGAAACTCATCGTCGACTACAACAAGGCGATTACTGATTTGAACTTCCGTAAAGGTTCAATTCTGCACTCGAATGCAATTTTCCTGGCAGAAGGCGAATGGAACACGGAAGCATATGAAGACGCCAGAATTCGCGGTGAAGCCATGTCTCGCGCTTTGGACAACGTACACCTGCGGACGGTACCGGAAGAATTCGTTGGTGGACCAGACGTAAATTCATGGGAGTCTCTTGGCATTCCAGCTCGACCGTTTGAACCGGGAGCCCTTGACAGTATTGGACAAACGCCTTCAGTAACATTTCAAACTCCAATGACTCCGATTCCAGAGGTCCCGGAGAAGTCGTCCCCCCGGGTTCTCGAGGCACCACGGTCTGCTCAAGAGCCGAGTGCTCCGCAAAAACAGATCGTGGAACCACCGATGCCAAAGCGAAAGCAAACCGATGAATTCCTGGACCCGGTGAATTATCAACCACCTTCAACTCCGGTTCTACAGAACTCAGCCGTGCCGATTTCGTCCAAATCAATTATGAAGCTTCGAGCCGAACGACGGGCTGGACGCGCAGAGTAGCGAAACTCGTCAAGAGTTTCGGATGTACTGTGAAATGGTCGAAAGTCTTGACGACTTTCGCGACTTGTGTCAGTCCAAATTGCAACGAACTTTGCACGGACAACAAGGTGGAGTCCAGCATACGTTGCTGTGCAGTTCCTCGGGAAGGAAACAGCCATGAGCTACAAACAACTGTTTCTTCTTATCCTTACGATCTGGTCGGCAGAATTGTTCACGCGGCTGCTGTTTGACACCTTAATGTATCCGCAAATGGAATACATGACCTATTACCTTGAAACGGACAAAGAAGGCACGTTCAAGGGTGGGTACATTGCCAAGCTTGGTGACCGAGGCTGGCAGATGGTCAGCGCTGTGCCGAATCCACAGAACAAGGACGAGATGATCCTGTTCTTTCAGCGACGAACTTTTTTCTCCAGCGGCTACTGAATGACGCCGGGATCTTTAGCGTCTTCTGGTGCTTCAATGTGGCCCGTGCGAGTTGACTTTATTGTCGAGCCGTATCTTTCAGGAAATCGGATCGATACATTTCTGGCCAAGCATCTGCGGAACTATACACCGTGGCGTCTGAATCGCATGGTGTCGGCCGGGATGGCCTATGTCGATGATTTCCCCGTTGACGCAAATCAACGTGTGTTTCGAAATCAGCGGGTTACGCTCAAGCTGATTGAACCCCCGGATAAGCTATTGGAACCGATCGATATTAAATTATCGATTGTCTACGAAGATCCATGGCTGATTGTTGTTGATAAACCTGCCGGAATCGTCGCTCATCCGGTGGGGGATTTTCAAGACGGAACACTTTCGAATGCACTGCAGTTTTATCTTGATCAGCAGACATCACTCAAGGGGTTGCTGCGGCCAGGTGTGGTGCATCGTCTGGATCGCATGACGAGCGGGCTGATTGTGACCGCCAAAGAACACATGGCGCATCGCTTGTTGTCGATAGACTTTCAACAGGGGAAACTTTCAAAGTCATACGTTGCACTTGTGGAAGGTTCGCCGGATTTTGAACAACGAATGATTGAGTTGCCGATTGGACAGCGCCCTGGAGGAAACTCCGTCCTGATGTCAGCTCGCCCTGATGCGAAAAACCCGCGTCCTGCAAAGACAAAGGCGACAGTGGCCAAACGTCTGGATAAACATTCGATCGTTGAATGCGTGTTGTTTACTGGACGAAATCACCAAATTCGAGTTCACTTGGCGGAGCTTGGCTATCCAATTGCCGGAGACGAATTCTACGGTCCACGCGGAACGATTCGCAACTCGCCACGTTTTGATGGCGACGACCCGACTGAGAATCGCCATGCCTTGCATGCGACATCGCTGGGATTCTTTCATCCTATTCTTCGTGAATGGATGCAGTTTCGTACAGAACCTCCGCAGGACTTTTGGGATGTCGCGTCTATCGCTTCTTGATCTTCGTCAGTGCGAATTCGATTGCCTTCATCAACTGGTCAATGTCATCGGCTGAATTGTATGCCGCCAGACTCACGCGAGTTGTCGCGGAGACGCCAAGATATGTGTGCAGCGGCATTGTGCAATGATGCCCATGACGAGCGAACACGTTTTGCTGATCCAGGATCGCCGCCAGATCTTCCGGGTGTACGCCATCAATTCGAAACGAAATAATCCCGCCTCGATGAGCGACATCAGGGCCGTAAATCATGAGCCCCGGAATTGCTTTCAGGCGTTCGATGGCCAAGGTCGTCAGTGATTGTTCATGTTGATGAATGGCAGCGACGCCGATCTTTTCAACCCATCCAACCGCAGTGCCCAGTGCGATGGCTTGCACGATTGGCATTGTCCCGGCTTCGAATTTTGCGGGTGCAGCGGACCATGTTGATTCTTCGATCCGCACTTCGGAGATCATGTGACCGCCAAAGAAGACGGGATCCATTTCTTCCAGACGCTCGGCCTTGCCGTAGAGAACTCCAACGCCGGTTGGTCCGTAGAGCTTGTGTCCGCTGAACACCAAAAAGTCGATGTCGTCGGCAATGACATCCGTCGGCAGATGCGGCACACTCTGAGCGCCATCGACAACCACGCAGGCACCAACCGCGTGAGCTCGGCGAACAAGTTCTGCGATTGGGTTGACGGTCCCCAGCATATTCGACATACCAGTGATCGCAAGAACTCGGGTGCGTTTGGTCAGCACCGAATCCAGTTGATTCATGTCAAGCCGACCATCGGGCGTCAGTGGAATCAGCTTGAGCGTCGCGCCGCGTTCTTTGGCCAATTGCTGCCACGGAACGAAGTTTGCGTGATGTTCCATAACTGTCGTCAGGATTTCATCGCCCGGTTGAACATGTTTTCGTCCCCAGCCTGAGGCGATCATGTTGATGCCGATTGTTGTCCCTGGCGTGAAGATCACGTTGTTCGGCGAAGGAGCGTTCAGGAACTTAGCGAGCGATGTTCGAGCGCCCTCAAATTCTTCATCAATTCTTTGACCAAATTGATACGTGCCGCGATGCGCATTGGCGAAGTATTGCTCTTCGACTTCTCGTTCTTTGTCAATGACGCACTGCGGTTTCTGGGCCGACGCTCCGCTGTCCAGAAAGATCGGCCGCGAGCCACTCGGCATGATCTGACAGAGTACTGGAAACTGCCGCCGAATTTCATCGCTGTCGAGGACCGTAATGTCAGCCGATTTTGTTCGTGGCTCTGTCTTTTGAGCATAGGTGCGCTGGACCACTTGAATTGATTCGGCAGCGCTGCCTGATATTGCGAGGTGCAGTCGAGCCAACTTCATGATGCGATCGACCATGCCTCGCAAACCATTGCGACGCTGTGGCGAAATGTGTTGCTGCAGATCAAGCCGCAGAAAGACGGCATCAATATCGTATGCCAGGATCTCTCGTGCCGACATGCCGTTGTACGCGGATTCGAGGATTGCGATCAGTCCACGTACGATGTTGGAATCACTGTCAGCAACGATTTCGAACTTCGCGGCTTCGTGATCACCCTGGACATCTGTGATGAGCCACACCTGACTTTGACAGCCATGAACTTTGTTGTCGTTCGTCCGCGCGACATCGGGGAGTTTTGGAAGATCATCGCCCAATTCCAGCAGATACAATGACTGGTCTTGTTTATCAAGGTCTGCGAATTCTTCGAAGATTTCGTCGAGTGTCAGCACCATTACAGAATTTCCAGCATTGGTCCCGTTGGAGACTTGATCAATTCTTTAAAGACCTGCATCGCCACGTTTTGACACATACTGCGAAGTGCATCGCGGGCGGGATTTTCTTCGGTCAGCATCTCCATAATCTGACCACGATCGCAGTATTCGCGGATACAGCCATTCATTGGGATGTCGCCCAGAAACGGCACCTTCAATTCCTGAGCCACCTTCTGCGCACCGCCACGTCCAAAGATATCGCCAGACATGTTTTCGACAAATCCAAGAATCGGCACGTTGACCTTTTGATACATGTCCACCGCCTTGATCGCATCCAGCAAAGCGACCTGCTGCGGCGTACAGACAACCACAGCACCCGCAAGACTGACTTGCTGCGCCAGCGTTAGCGCGACGTCACCAGTGCCTGGTGGCAGGTCGATGATCAGATAGTCCAGTTCGCCCCACTGCGTGTCTTTTAAGAACTGCGTCAATGCTTTATGCAGCATCGGCCCGCGCCAGACAACAGATTGGCCCTGTTCGATAAAGAAACCCATCGACATGAGCTTGACGCCGCCGACGTCGATCGGTTCCATTCGCATAATGCGATTTCCCTGTTCGTCCTGCAATTCGGACGCTGCAGGCTGCCCTTTGGCATTCATCATGTGCGGAATACTTGGACCGTAAACATCGGCATCCATCAGGCCGACTCGGCAACCCATGGAATGGAGTCCACAAGCCAGCGCGGCTGACACGGTACTCTTGCCGACCCCGCCTTTGCCACTGCCGACGGCGATGATGTTGTGAACGTTCAAGCCAATACGACCGCCTGCGTCTTTGCCTCGAACTGTCGAATGCATTTCAATTCGAGGTTCCAGTTCGGCGGCTGCAAACTTGATTCGCTGACGAATCAATTCTTCAAGTTTTTTTGAGGCCGGATACGCCGGTGTTGGCAGTTCAATCCGAACTCGCGCGTCATTACCATTCACAAACGTATCACGAATCATCCGCAGGTCGCCCAGCGGCTTTTCGGTACAAGGTTCGATGACGTTAGACACTAGAATTTTGAGTTGTTCGGCGGTAGGCATAGCGTTAGGTCGAATGGCTTCTGCAGGGATGACGAACGGAAGTACAAGCCCGTTTTCCAGGCCATATTTCAGCATCGTATGCCAGCAGTTCGTCAGTTCAACTGTCGCGAGAACTCAAGTTTCCGTGATTCGCAGAAACAAGTCAGCTACGCCGTGCGAACAAACCGTAATCGATTACCTTTGATCGTTTTGACGACGTCCAGAGTGCGATGCGCGATGCGTTCGGCAGTTTCCAGACCGACCAGAAGCAGTGATTGACCGCTTTGAGCGAAAACGACATCACCCTTCTGTTCGGTATCGGGGCGAAATTGGACGTGTCCATCCTGCACCGTGATGCGGACGGCCGTGCCTTCCGGCTGGAGCTTGAGTTTTCGCTTTAGACGAGACAATGCCGTTTCTGTAACCTTAACCATAACGCCCCCTATCGTAAAACAGGCGAGTTGCCTGTTGAAGTAGACGTCAATCCATTGTCGTCGTTTTGAAAAACAAAATGCAGCCCAGTGCCGCGTCAATATCGAGTTCACCGACCCGCACTGTAGCCAAAGTCGTCAAGACTTTCGACTAATCAAGGTGTATCCGAAAGTCTTGACGACTTTCGCTACGAGTAAACTTGCCCCGGATAAAACACTAGTGCAGCTTTATAACGCATCAAGCAAAGCCGAACGTCGTCCCGTGGCGCTTCCCATCGGCCTGGCGTCGTCGCGATCGCGTGCTTCATTGACAGCCATTGAACGTCCGCCAAGTGAATGGCCATTCAGGCGAGCAATCGCCTCTTCCGCGTCATCCATACCCGGCATATTCACAAACGCAAATCCACGAGGTGAATTTGAGCCACGTTCAGTCGCCAAGCGGACTGCATTCACACGACCATAACGTTCAAACACATTTCGAACCTCTGCCTCGGTGGTCGTAAATGAGAGGTTTCCAACAAAGATCGTAGTCATTCAATACTTCTTGCCCAGACTGGGCATAACGACAAGTCAGCAATCGCCGCGAAAAATTGCGACAGATTCAAGGGCTTCACACGTGTGAGCCAAACCGAAACATTCCGGTAAAAAACACCGAGCAGACGGTGACTGACTTGCTGCAATTTCATTAGGGCGACGTCAATAACGTGGCCGCTATGCTGCGTAAAAATGGTCTTCAGAGGAATGACCGGTGATGCAAAACGTTCTCACTGCAATTTCAGAGGGACTCAGGCCGGTCAAACGTGATTTCTGAAACAGTCAGTATCACTCGGAGGTCTCTGATCGTCAGCTAACTGACGCGATTATGAACGTTTTGCGTTACGTCCACAGCAGGCAGAATGGGCGTCGAACGGTAAGGACAAGCGACTTGCTCATGCGTTCGACTGGTTCAGTATAGGAGATATCGACAATAAATGTCAGTAGAATGTTGAAATACTTTCGTCAGAAGGCAAAACAAAAGGTAAATGGGGGAGTTTTCTTTTCCAAAAGGCCATGAAAACAGATGCTGACTGCGGCAATATCACTCGAAAAACACTATATGATTTGAGGTGAGCGATGCTAAAGGCGAGCGGAAGAATCAGATTTACAAAACGATGTTGCCCTCCCGAAAGGGATCCGACTTGAGACAAATCGCACTACGTAAGCAGATCTGTCTCAGATCTGCATCCATCAGTCTGGTTGATGGACATTGGTTGCCCGGCAGGAGACTCTGCAATGGCAATACCTTTGCAGCCGCTCGCAGCCCACGCTGAAACAAGCCAGTGTTACGCTTTGCGAAATCGATCGTTGTCGCAACAATGCCTTGAGATGTGAACCGTCTGTTTTTTGCCAGATCAAGATCACTTAGCGATGTCCTCTGCCGAACAGTACCTCAAGCCCGAAGTCATCCAGAGCATCGCTCGTCTGGATCTTCGCGCGAAGTTTATCGTCGAAGGATTGCTTGCTGGGTTGCACACAAGTCCCTTCCATGGCTTCAGTGTGGAATTCAGTGAGCACCGGCGATATGAACCGGGTGACGACCCGAAGGATATCGATTGGCAAGTCTTCGCTCGCACCGACCGCATTTACATCAAACGCTACCAGGCTGAAACGAACATCACAGGCTATCTGCTGATGGATCTGTCTCGCAGCATGGCTTACACATATCGCCAGACGTTGACGAAATTTGACTATGCGATTTGTCTCGCCGCGTCGATCAGCTACCTGATGATTCATCAACAGGACCCGATTGGCCTGATGACATTTGATGATGAGCTGCGAGCCAGCTTGCCCGCCCGCAGCCGCAGAACACATCTCGGCGATATCCTTGCCGTGCTGCAGCGCTGCAAGCCAACGGGCAACACAAATATCGGTGGCAACCTGCGGCGTGTGGCGTCGATGATTCGACATCGCAGTCTCATGATGCTGATGTCGGATCTGCTCTCAGACCCTGACGAAATTATTGATGCGCTGCGTATGCTGCGCTATCGCGGCCATGACGTGATTGTGTTTCACATTCTGGATGAAGCGGAAGTCACGTTTCCATTTTCCGGCAGCGTCGATCTGCTGGAACCCGAATCGCAGGATCACGAAATTTTTGATGCTGCAGGCATTCGCGGCGACTATCTGGAAGCTGTGGCAGAACTCCGGGAACGCTTTCGTTCGGTATGTGTGAGCATTGGAGCGGACTATGTGCCGCTCGACACGCGTATGCCGTTCGACAAGGCGCTGGTGGAGTTTCTGTCGCAGCGACAGGCCAGGTTCTGAACTCTGTATAAGGATGATCGATAATGAAACCCATGACCAAATGTGTGGCGATCCTGACATTGACCGCTACCGTCCAGTTTTCTGAAATCACAATTGCTGCTTCAACGGAGCCCAATCCCATCGTGACTGCTCAATCTTCTGCCGATCCTGATATGCAGCTTCCTGACGACAATGCTTTCGCGGCGCCAAGTCCGCTTGCATTCCATACGCCCGCGTTCGACAAAATCAAACTCGAACATTACCAACCGGCATTTACAGTTGGCATGAAGCAGCAGCTCGCTGAAATGGAAGCGATTGCATCGCGAAAAGAAGCATCGACGTTTGACAATACAATCGTGCCCATTGAAAAGTCAGGCGCTCTGCTGACTCGTGTCCGCAACGTGTTTTCCAATATGACATCGGCGGAGAAATCAAAAGACCTGCAGAATATCGAAACAGAACTGGCCCCTTTGCAGGCGGCTCATTCCGACAACATTCTGCTGAATCGCGGACTGTTCGCTCGCGTCGAAAAACTTTACGAAACTCGCGATACGCTGGGACTGAACGAAGAGCAAAGCGAAGTTCTTAAACAGCATTACGAAAGCTTTGTACGTGCTGGTGCGAAACTTGATGAAACGCAACAGGCTCGTATTCGAATTTTGAACGAACAGCTTTCGAAGCTCGAAACAAAATTCGAAGAGAATCTTCTCGCCATTACAGAAGAGCGATCTGTCTTCGTGGACGATGCTGCTGAACTTGACGGCATAAATGAAGCTGCCATCAAAGCGGCCGCCGAAGGTGCGGCGAAACGCGGCAGGGCTGGCAAATATCTGCTGGAAATCACAAATACGACTCGCGTGCCACTGCTGACGTCGTTGAATAATCGCACAACTCGTCAGCGGATTTGGGAGGCATCGGCATATCGTGGCCTGGGTCGCGACGGTGGCATCGATAATCGTCCGTTGATCCTTGAGATTGCTCAGCTCAGAGCCGAACGCGCGAAGCTGCTCGGCTTTGCAAATCACTCGGCTTACAAGCTACAGAACCAGATGGCAGAAACGCCTGATGCGGCTCGCAAGATGCTGGATGATCTCGTTCCTGGCGTTCTGGCCAAGGTGAAAATTGAAGCGGCGGACCTGAATGCTATGATCAAATCCAGCGGAGCCGATCATGAACTCGCAGCGTGGGACTGGGAATACTATTCAGAGAAGGTTCGCAAGGAACGTTTCGAAGTCGATGAAGCGGCAGTCGAACCTTATTTTGAACTCGACAACGTTCTAAAAAACGGCGTCTTCTTCACGATGAATAAACTGTACGGAATTGAATTCCGTGAACGGACCGACTTGCCAGTCTATCATCCCGATGTGCGTGTGTTCGATGTCTTCGACAAGGACGGTTCTCACTTTGCCATCTACTACGTGGACTTCTTCAAACGTGACACAAAACGTGGCGGGGCGTGGATGAGTTCCTTTGTGGACCAGTCAAAGCTGCTCAAAGAAAAGCCGGTCATTGTCAACGTGTTGAATATCCCAAAACCTGCCGCCGGCGAACCAGCGCTCATCAGCTTTGATAACGTGACGACGATGTTTCATGAAATGGGTCATGCACTCCACGGCATGTTTTCAGATGTGACGTATCCGTCTGTTTCGGGCACGGCAACGCCACGTGACTTTGTTGAGTTTCCATCGACGTTCGAAGAAGACTGGGCAATTCAGCCGGAAGTTCTTAGCAACTATGCCAGGCACTACAAAACCGGCGGACAGATTCCACGCGAACTACTCGACAAAGTCATTCGAGCCAACAAATTCAACAAAGGGTTTGACACGCTGGAATATATGGCCGCAGCATTGCTGGATCTTGAATGGCACACATTGACATCAGAAGAGATTCCTGAGGACGCAGAAAAATTCGAAACCGCCGCATTAAAGAAATACGGGATCGACTACTCGGCCGTTCCACCGCGTTATCGAACGGCTTACTTCGCACACATCTGGGCCGGCGGTTATTCCAGCAGCTACTACGCTTACCTGTGGAGCGAAGTTTTGGCGGCGGATGCTTTTGCGTACATGCAGTCTCATGGTGGCCTGACTCGCGAAAACGGCCAGCGTTTCCGTGACACAATTCTGTCAGTGGGCGGTAGCCGTGAACCTATGGATGCCTACAAAGCCTTTCGCGGCAGCGAGCCCACGGTTGAAGCATTACTGAAACGCCGAGGCTTGAAGTAGGTGCGGCGTGCGCTCTCGTGCCCCGTAGTCTACTTCTGGCAAGTGGGTGGGCGTGAGTCGCCCGATTTTTGGGTTCTGTATGAAGCTGCGGCGCAACGGTTTAAGGTGTGCCCTCAGGGCCGAAGTGTAAAACCGAATGTTTAAATTGTTGGGCGACTGTATCATCCAAGATTCAGTTTCGGGCCGTACAACTCGGCGTCTCGAGTTATGTGTTGTGCTTTTATGGCATATTGGGAGACAAGCATATCACGCAGATAACCATCGATTTCGAAGCTATCGACAACCGAATCCGACCTCACGACGACGTCAATGACGAGATCCAGAAAGTCACCATCGGTGCGACAGTCGCCCACACGACGAATAGGGAGCGAAACGCTGTAGTGACGTTCCACCTCCATTGTGATTTCGACCATTTCAAGGCCCATGTGGTACATTTCATTAAATGAGTCGCACAACGATGTGTCGTCTGACAATTTGTCGCACAAACATCTGATCTACAATATGTACTACACCATAGGCTGGTTCGACGTGCGTCCCAATTACGCATCGCCGTGACTATCCCAAGTCGCGCCTCAATTGGCTGAAGTGAGTTGAAGCTGAGGTCGCAATTGTTGTCTGCGAGTCTCAACGACGGTGGCGGCTGCTTCGACCGCCTGTTCAGCCGTCGTCAATTCTGCTGTGGACGATGTTACGACGGCTTCAATCGCAGGAACTTCAGCCGTTAAGGTTTGCATTGATGTTTCGGCGGCCTTCATCGTTTCATTGGCAGCAACGATCACTTTGGCAACCGCATCGACCTCAGTTTTTGTATCCGTCATCGACTTGTCCATCGCCGCGACTTGCTCCGTGATCGTGACGATGGATTTCTCCTGGCGATCTGCCACCGCCGCCAGACTCTCTGTCGTTGTCTTGATCTCAGCATTTTCCGGCAGTGCAGCCAATGCGGCTTTCACCTGCTCAAGAGCCGATTTCAGAATGGGAACGGCTGTCTGTGTCTTCTTCATCACGTCCAGTTGAGCAACCTTTTGTATTTCTGTAGCCGCCATGCTGGCTGTCATCTCTTTCACCTTTAGCTCGTTGGCAGCAGCCTCGGCTTGAGCGTCCTGCATCGTTGTCTGAGCCGCAGCGATCAACTGCTGCTTCTCTGTCAATGATGCCTGGGCCTCAAGTGAAGTCAGTTGCACGGTGTCGCGTATCGCCTTAGCTGCATCCAGTGCTGCAAGTTCATCACGCAAGGCAATATAGTGTTGCCAACGGCTTACTAACGCATTTGTGCGATTCAATTCCTGCTGCGTTGCCGCAAGAGCCTGCTCCTTTGCGGCTGTCACTTGCTGCAATGGCGGAAGTGCCGCAGTTTCAGTATCGACTGCTGTCTTTGTCGCCACGATTGCTTGTTCATCAGCAACAAGTTGTTGTTTTTGAGCCGCAACATTGTTCGTAATTGTTACAACGTTCACCTTGACTGCGGCGAGGTCGGTTTCTGACTTTTTGAGTTCAGCTTCACGTGCAGCGACTTGTGCATTGAGCTGCTCAACAACTTTCTTAAGATCTTCGTCCGCCTGCATCATTCCCAACGCGACGGCTGATTTTTCGGCGGCCGCCTTGAGTTCCGGAACGGCCTTCTGCAATGCCGCAACACTGGCCGTCAAAGTCTGATCAGACGTTTGTTCGGCGACCAACTTTAGTTCTTCAGCGGTAATCAGTGCTGTCTGATCAACAACCTTTTTCTGAGCGGCCGTGTAAGCAACATTTGCTGCATCGATCTTCACCTGTTGCGCTGTTTGAATTACCGTCGCCGCGTCGCGTTCAGCCGTTGCGGCGACAAGTTTTGCATTCGCTGGCGCGACTTGCGCCGAAGTATCGGCAAGGCGTTGCTCAAGCGTCGGTGGGTTGGTCGTCAACTGTCCGATGCGGACTCCATCCGCCGCATCCCAGACTCGAATTTCACCCGTCCAGTCACCAGCAATTACACGGTTTGTTTCATCGCAGTGAGTGGCCTGCAGAGCGAGATCGGTGAAGGCTTCAAAATCCTTCAACGCGCCGCCGTTACCGTCCCACAGTTTGGTGACTTTGTCGCGACCTGAAGTCACGAGTCTCCCGTCACGAGTGAATTTGACCGAGGACACGCCGCCACCATGCGCTGCCCACGACTTAATCTGGGCGCCATTTTCCATTTCCCACAGACGCACGGTGGTGTCTTCGCTGGCGGAGGCCAGGACATTGCCATCAATTCGCCATGAGACCGAAGTCACAGCAGCAGTATGACCCGCCAGTGTCAGGTATTCACGCCCCGTCTGCGCTTCCCAGACCTGCAGTCCGCCGTTTCTGTCGGACGTGGCAAGGAGTACACCGTCTGGGCTGAACTCCAGAGAGTAAATCCAGTCGGTATGTTTGCGACACTCATAAGCGAGTTCGCCTGTCGAAGTGCTGTAAACCCGCACGATTTTTTCAGGCCCACCGAGCGCGATCAGCGACTGATCGGCACTAATGTCGGCAGCCATAACTTCGTCCAGTTCGTCACCAACGGACATGATCCGTTCGCCGGTTTTGATGTCCCAAACAACGCACAATCCCTTGGCGGCACCGTGGCCTCCGCCTGCCAGCAACAACGCGCCGTTGCGGCTGAATTTCAGAACTCGCGGCGTGCCTTCAGGGAATGCGAGTACACCGAGCGGCTCAAGAGTTTCCGTGTGATAAAGAACGACTTGTTTCTGACCAGCCACAGCAACCAATTTGGACCATGGATTAGTTGCGATCGCAGATACGGCAGTCGTTGCAGATGTATGAACAACTGGCTCGACACTCAGCACATCCGGCATTGGAGGCGGGCCTTCAGGTCGCGCTCCTGCCGAGACATCCACAGTCATCGCTGTGTTCTTCTTCTTGGGCAGCATGACTTTACTGGACGAGGTTTCCGGAGCGCCCTCATCAATCCACTTTTTGATCAGGTCCAGAGTCGCGTCAGGAAGCTTGTCCGCATTTGGCGGCATGAAAGGCTCGCTCTGATGCGAAATCAAGCTATACAGATAGCTGGCACCGGAATCGCCAACCTCAACAGAAGCACCAGACGCTCCACCCTGCATCATGGAAGAGTACGAAGACAGGTCCAGGTCGGAGCTTTTTTTGTTGGTGTTGTGACAACTCAAACACTTGTCCCGCAGGATTGGCTTGACGTGGTCTTCGAAATTCACTTTATCTTCAGCCATGCCAGCGTTTGAGAAAAGCTGCACAGCGAGGGTTGCCAATCCTGCGGAAAAGTGTGGCAGAAAGGAAGAACGACGAACCATGATCAAACTCCTGAAGACGAACCTGCAATTTAGACGGCAGCCCGACAGTCCACGATACCACTCAAATTACTCATCGGCAGTTTCTGCCGACATCGTCAGTCGGCAAAGTCACCGCACACAAAAAAACTTGACTATCTTCCATCACCGGAACGAACTATTCAGAACAATCATCCCAATTGGACCACTAGTGATTAAACAGGAACTCCTTCGAATTCAGCATGGACCAGAAGATATCTTCCAGAGCTTCTTTTTTGTTTTCCTGTTCATTCACGAGAGCAATCAGGGAAGCAGTCTCTTCCGCTGTTGGCCCACGTGAAAAACAGCGAATGTACATCTCGGTTATGATCTCTTCATGCGTCTTATTTTCGACCAAACGCTTTGTGATCAGGCCGCCCTGTTGAATTTTTGCGTTCGATGTGTCGCCGTTAATTAAGTGCAATGCCTGCGAAAGATTTGGTTCCATCTTCACTTCGCAGGAACAAACAGTTTCGCGTTTCGCACGGCCAAATGTAGTCAAAAAGTACGTTGCCGTGTTTCCGTCTGCAATCTGAACGGCGCGAGCTCCAACTGGAAGCCCCGGGAATTTATCCTGAGTACTTGTGACCCCACTGATGCAGTCCAGCATGACTTCAGAACGAATGCGTCGCAGTTCTGAGTGCGCAAAATTGCGATGATCTGACTCGTTGGACTCATTCGGCTTGGTAGACAACTGATAAGTTCGAGACGTGCAGATGTCTCGCACCAACTTGCGGAAGTCGTAGTTATATTCGGTGAAACGTTTGCCAAGTTCATCCAGCAATTCAGAGTTCACTGCAGGATTACTGACACGCACATCGTCAACCTCATGAATGATGCCGCGGCCCAGAAAATGTGACCATACAATGTTGGCCAGATTCTTGGCGAAGTATGGATTTTCAGGGGAGGCGAGCCATTGAGCAAGAACTTCGCGACGGTCTTTTCCAGCCACGTCTGGTTCTATGCCACCCAGGAACTTGGGCTTCATGACAACGCCGCCGACGAGATGTTTGACTTCTCCACCACCGGAATTGAAGATGATTGTTTCGCGCGGATCTTCGCCCGTTTTGCGGCCAATTTGAGCGAAGAAGGCTGCAAAGCCGTAGTAGTCATCCATTGTCCAGCGGTCGAACGGATGGTTGTGACACTGCGTACACTGAATTCGCATTCCCATAAACACCTGGGCGACATTCTCAGCGACCTTGAGAGTTTCAGTTTCTGTCTGATAGTAGTTCGTCGCCGGGTTGGCGAACGATCCGCCACTGGCACCCAGGATCTCACGTACCATTTGGTCGGTTGGAGTATTACTCGCAATTTTCTCTCGCAGCCAGTTGAAGTAGGCCAACATAGGTTTCTTTTCGACACGATTTGCGATGGTACGAACTTGCAGGATTTCTGACCACTTCATAACCCAGATGTCCACGAACTCTTTGCGTAGCAAAAGTTCATCGACCAACTTTTCACGTTTGAGTGGATCTGTATCGGTGACAAAAAACTGATGTTCATCGACGCTTGGCAGAGTTCCTGTGATATCGATAAACACGCGACGCATAAACTCTTCATCGCTGCACACTTCAGAAGGAATGATGCGGAGCTTACGAAGTTTATCATGAACAAGCGTGTCGATATAATTTAGCGCAGGCGTCTTTGGGTCTTCGTATTGCAGACCTTTTGGCAGAATGATGAAATGTGATCCGACTGTATGTGTATCGAACCGAGCCATAATAAAGGCTTCGCCGCGTGCATGAGCCGTGACGATTCCGGTCTGAGCGATCTCTGCACTTGTTTCATTATTGGAGCTGAAGAAGGCCAGATTCGTGACGTCACGGTCACTGCCATCAGAATACTTCGCTCGTACCGTTAAACGTTGGGTTTCTCCCTCTCCGTCCATGACCGCGTCTGTGGGATACAATTCCACTGAAACTACGGTTGGGACCGGCCCGGCATCGTTCGGAGCACCAGACTCCAGCCAACGCAATACCGTGTTGTAGTGTTCGCTGCCGACTTCAAAACGTTTGCCACCAGTATGCGGCACAACACCTGCCGATTTTTCCGTCAACAAGCTTTCTGCTGGAAGAGCGAGATTAATTCGTCGGCCGGGAATCTCGCGGGTCAGACGGAAGTGATCACCCTCCGGATCAAACCCAAACAGCGACAAACGAAATCCGTCCTTGCCTCGAGCGGCACCATGACAGCTTCCGTTGTTGCAACTGGATTTCATCCAGACAGGCATCACATCCTGTCTGAAACTGATCGGTGGATCAACCTGAGAGGATTGCACCACGACAGGGATCTCGATCGAATGCCCGCCATAAGCGACATTCAACTTTGTTTCGCCGTCGGCGACTGGGTAAAAGGTGGCCCCGTCTTTGCGAACTTGCGCTTCACTCGTAATCGTCATTGTGGCTTTGTCAGTGACGTCAAATGTCAGCCCATTCGGCATCACAGCCTGAACAATCACGCTTTGACGATCACGTACTGCAGAAAGGTGAATATCCATCGGTGCGACGCTGATCGATACTGGTGCTGTGTCATCCGCCAGCACTGCAGAACACAATGGCAGCAAAGCCGACAGCATGATCAGAGTTTTTGAAATCATTTTCATCGAAAATTATCCGTTGGCTTAAAATTGTTTCACCACAAATTGTGATGAAACCTGGATCACAGATCTCGCAATTTGACTCAAAGTGTCAGGTCGCTTATTGACCTTCGCTCTTCTGTTGAGCTTCCAATCGCAGTTTTTCCAGTCGAGTCAATCGCTTTTCGGCGGGTGGAGCAGCCGGCATTGGGGCGGGAGCAGCCGCGACTGCCGCCGGCATGGGAGCTGGTGTCGCTGCAGCGGGCTTTGGCGGCAACGGCTTGTCAATGCGAAGTTCTGAATCACCAACTCGAGCGTGAATAATGCTCTCATTATTTTCAGTGACGGTGACCTGGCAGAAGATGTTTTTATGAGTACCCTCTGGACTGTCTGCCTCTGTTTTCACTTTGAAAACCAGCTCTTTGGTTTCCGCAGTGACCTGCAGTGGTTCAGCAGTCACCTTGTGTGGCAAGCCTAAGAGCGTGACTGTTGCAGGGGCTTTAAGTTCTTTAAGCACTTGAACATCAACAACGACATCTGTTTCTTTACCCTGCTCAACGGATGAGCGCTGAACGGTCATGCCCACATATGGCTCCGTGACTTCGAGCGACGCCATCTGCGTCGAAGCCCAACTGGCCCCGTTGACATTCGCATAGCCATTCGCATAAATCGGCCATTTGCCTAGAGCCGCGTTTCCGTCGGCATTGATTTGGTAAAGTCCTTCCGTTTGACCTTTCGGAATACTGATCTCGCTATTGGCTCCGACACCCGGCGAACGGAATGGAAACTGAATCTTGATTTCTTCGTCCCAGCCCTCTTTTTTCGTGGCAACGATCTTCAGCAGCATCATTCCATTGCGCACGATCGGCACGTTTGGTTGCACCAAGTCGAGCTTGAAAGGCAACTCATCAATCGTTGCAACAGGAAGTCGATCGACATCTTTCCAGACGTACAGTGATTGGCCCGGTCCAGCGATCACAAAGTCAGCTCGGTTGGAAAAATTGCCAGAGACGACCAAATTCGGGTCTGTCGTTTTCATACGAAAATCAACGAGCGCCCCAGCCAACGGCGCGTCGGGAGCTGATTCGAATACGACCGGCATCGTGTTCAGATTGGCTGGCATCGGAAACGCAGTCATGGTGATGCCCGGCGGCAACTGAACTCCATCGACGGTCAATTCGCCGCCAAAGTTCAGTCGTTCGGCGGAAATGATCGTCCCAAAACGATTACCGCGTGGCACATAGATTTGTTGGCGAGTCTGTGAATAGCGCGCCAGTCGCGGAATGCCGAGCGTCAAAGTCGGCTTCACTTCCTGAAACTCGACGCGATACACAAACTCAGGCCCCCCGCGCTGCAGATGGTCAGCCACACGAATGGCATATTCTCCGTCGGCAGGAACCTGCCATCGAAAATAGCTGTCAGGTCCGCGTGAATCATCGTTGCCTGTGATTGCTTCTCCAGTCGCTTTGTACAAATTCACGACAGGATCGATTGGTGATCGAATTCTTCGCCCATAACATTCGACTTCAAAAACCTGTCCGGCTTTGGCAGTGAATTTAAAGATATCGACGTCGCCTGGTTCTTGCAGAATTCCGTTAAACGCAGATGGAAACTCAGCGACCGGCGTTGCATTTTCGAAGCCGTTATTTGGTTCTGCCTCCAATGCGTTTGGCACTGTCGAAACTCGCATGACATGACCAGACGGCGTGATTCCGGCTGCATCTTCAGCAAAGATTAACGCTCCTGAATTTCCGTCGTCGGTGAGTGTCACTTGTTTGGCAATCGGCCCGTTAGCATCGCCAATCAGAGTCACTTCCATCGCTTCACCAGCTTTCCCGCCCGCTGGGAAAACAGCTTTCGGTCGAGGAAAGTTACCCACATGCAACCGGTAACGACAATTTCCATCGCCACCGTAAGCACTGTCACGCATCTCAATGATGTACTTGCCATCTTCGGGGACTACGATCGATGTCGCTGCGTCTTGTTTGAGCAACGGCGAATCATCCTCAGCAGACAACTCAAACCGCTTATCGTTCAGAATGGCGATGTATGGATCGAACAGTGTTTGCCCAAATCGCATCCCCTCGACTTCGACAGACAACCGATCGCCCTTTTTCGCCTCGACGATAAAGTAATCGACATCCTCGTTCTGAACAGTTCCAACGACTGTGCTGTTGATAGCAATTTCTTGTGGTGCCGCGAAATCCGTATTCGGTTCTTTCTCATCAACGGCCGGCAGAGCACCAACGAAAAACGTGCGGTAGTCGGAAATCCCTGTCTTTGTTCGAACTTGTGCAGTGTGTTCTCCGAGTACGCAATCTGCCGCGATGCGAATCTTCACGTCGATGTTGTTTGCATCAGCAGCCTTAATCTCCAGAACTTCAAAACCAGGTTCGTAGAAAAAGATTTCTTCCGCGTCTTCAAGGCGCGCGCCTGTGAATCGCAGGACTTGTTCCGTGCCACGTTGCACACCACGAGGTACGATGACGGTCAAAGTCGGATCTGCACCATACAGGCTTGTTGGCAGCGCGAATGACAGCGATAAACTCAACACTAAAGCGAAACGACATTGCATAGCAAAATCTCTTCCGTTGAAAAGTAGCGACGGGAATCCTTCCCGCAATGCACCCCCAAAACTTCCATGTCAGGGCAATTTTAAAATCTACCTGTAAAACAACGCTGCGAATCTACTCCAACGGAGATCCGCAGCGCTGCTTGAGGTTATTTAAATTCAGACCAACAATTCAGAACGAACCTTGCCACCGTCCACAATTTCAATTGGTCGATCTCCAGGTGCCATCAATTCCTTGTCGGCAGTGATTCCCAGACAGTGGTAAATGGTCGTTGCCCAGTCCTCAACATTCAATGGTTTTTCTTCAGGTTCGCTGGCTGTTGAGTTGGATGATCCGTAAACCAAACCGCCCTTGATGCCGCCGCCTGCCATGACCACGCTGAAAACTTTCGGCCAATGGTCTCGGCCGGAAGTCCCATTGATCTTTGGCGTACGCCCGAATTCGCTCGCGATACAAACCATTGTATCCTGCAAGCGGCCTCGAGAATCAAGATCTTTGATCAATTGAGCGAAGGCCTGATCGAGCGGCGGAACCTGACCGTTCATGCCCGCAGCGATATTGTCGTGCATGTCCCATCCGCCGTATGTCAGCGTCACGAAACGTGAACCTGCTTCGACAAGTCGTCGAGCCATCAACATACGGGCACCAGCTTGATTTCGGCCGTATGCATCTCTCAAAGCATCTGGTTCTTTGCTGAGATCAAACGCTTCACGAGCCTGTTGTGAGCTAATCAGTCCATACGCTCGCTGATAGAACACATCAACCGCGTCCAGCGAATCTGCCTTTTCTTTGCTGGCGAAATGATTATTCACCGCATCAAGAGCACGGCGGCGACGAGTGAATCGTTCGTCAGTCACACCACCCGGCAATTGCAGGTCGCGAACGGTGAATCCCGCGTCAGCAGGATCAGAACCCAAACTAAATGGAGCAAACGATGAACTAAGATATCCAGTTCCCGCAAACTCATTTGGCTGGCCAGGTATACAGATATAAGGTGGAATGTTGTTGCGTGGCTCGAACTCGTGGCTGACCACACTACCCATGCTCGGGAAAGACAGAGCCGGACTGGGGCGGTAACCGGTGAACATGTTGTGAGTGCCGCGTTCGTGAGCGGCTTCACCGTGTGTCATGCTGCGACAGACAGTAATTTTGTCCATCACCTGAGCCGTCTGCACCCAGCGCTCGTTGATGAATGTTCCGGGAACATTCGACTGAATCGAAGTCATCGGACCGCGGTATTCGATCGGAGCGTATGGCTTCGGGTCGAAGCTTTCCTGATGAGCCATTCCGCCCGGCAGGAAAATAAAGATCACAGACTTGGCAGTGCCTTCTTTGGTTTCGTAGTTCTTAATTTCCGCCTGAGCTGTCTGCATCTTGAGATACTGAGCCAACGTCAGACCGATTCCGCCGCAGAAACCTACGTGCAGAAAATCTCTCCGTGAACTACCGCGAGCCATGATAAATCTCCAAGGGTTGATAAACAAACAGCCGAACCGCTGATCAGCAGTTGGCCGTTAACGTTTGCACTACTACGTCTGCGTTATACAGAATCGTGTGGATCAGGTGGGAATTGAGGTGGGGTTGCTTCCGAGAACTAATTCTCGAATGCCTTACAGTGTTCAGTCACCGTGTGGCGTTGTCAATAATTCGAACAAAAATTAGCCAGTTGTGAACCACAGAAGCGAAGTTGACATGAATCTTTCTCAGAATCAGCAGTTATCACCACGTTCGGCTTGGAATCTTGCTGAACACAAGGGCATCATACTTCGGAAATGACGCATCTACTTAACAAAACATTCGTCACAATCCTTCAAAATTACGCCAATTTAAAAAAACGTCGCCATGCATTTTTTCGAACAGTATTGAATTCCGAGACTGTCAAAATCCATGCAAACTCGTTCGCAACCGTTTTTTCCTAAGCGAATGTGCGTTACCATCCGCGCGCTCTCACGATTTCGGAGGCGTTTTCGAGCCTCGTTGTGAAAACCAATTCAGTTTTGGAATGTCCCTAATCATGTCTACGATTTCTGCTTTGGAGACGGCTCAATTGTCCTGGCACGAGATGGCTGATTCTGTCCTGAACGGACAGACACTTTCTCGTGAAGATGCGATGCGAATTCTTCGAGCAGACGATGATGATCTATTGGCAATTCTGGATGCGGCCTATCGAGTTCGTCGGCAGTACTTCGGCAAAACTGTCCAGTTGTATTATCTCAAGAATGCCAAGAGCGGACTCTGCCCTGAAGACTGCACGTACTGCTCGCAGTCTAAGATCTCCGAAGCCCCGATCGAAAAATACGCGATGCTGAATGCCGAACGTCTCCTCGACGGCGCTCGCAAGGCAGCGGAAAGTAAATCTCGAACATATTGCATCGTCGCCAGCGGGCGTGGTCCCACTGACCGCGAAGTAGACCACGTCGCCAGTGTCGTCAAACAGATCAAAGATCAGTACGGATTACACATCTGCTGCTGTCTGGGTCTGCTCAAACCGGAACAGGCCGTGAAGCTTAAAGAAGCCGGCGTGGATCGAGTTAATCACAATCTGAACACCAGCGAACGCTTCCACGACGAGATCTGCACAACTCACACATTCAAGGATCGACTGGAAACACTCGACATCTGCCGCAACGCTGGTTTGGAACTCTGTGCAGGCATGATCGTTGGCATGGGTGAAGTGCATGATGATGTCGTCGATGTTGCAGTCAAACTTGCCGAACTAAACGTCGAATCAATCCCGATCAACTTCCTGAACTCGATCGATGGTACGCCGCTGCAATCCACTCACGAACTGGATGCTCGCTTCTGTCTGAAGGTTTTGGCCATGTTTCGCCTCACGAACCCCAAGGCTGAACTTCGCATCGCTGGCGGTCGTGAAGTGAATCTTCGCTCCATGCAGGCCATGGGGCTTTATCCAGCGAACTCAATGTTTGTCAGTGATTATCTGACAACGCCCGGCCAGAAGGCGGAAGAAGACTTCCGTATGATCGCAGACCTTGGATTCGAGATCACCGCTGGCGACTACGAATCATCAAAACTGCTGGCCTTATGGAAGAACGCATAGACGCCGGCAAGTCACGTGACAACGCGGCCAATTCCCATCGACCGTGCAGAAGGCTGCAGATCTGAGACAGATCTGCCTCCATAGTTCGACCTGTCCCAGGTCGGATTCCTTCGGCGTGGTGATATCTCCAGTAAATTTAATTTACTAAAACTTCGCTTGACAACGGCCCGGCAATCTGGAAACATTGAACGAATTAAAAGTTTGCTTGCTTTGAAAGCATTCAGGAAATCGTTCTATGGCTCGACCAGCGTCTGAACATCCGACCGAACGGGAACTCAGCATTTTGAAATTGCTGTGGCAGAAAGCTCCGCTGCTTGTTGAAGAGGTGCGTGAAGCACTAGCGTCGGCGGGGCGGGAACTGACTTACAGTTCCGTCATCACGATCATGAACATCATGGTCCGGAAGAAATATCTGAAGCGAAGCAAGAACGGCCGGGCGTTTGAGTTTACTCCACTGCTTGAAGAAGACAGCGTCGGTCGCAGCATGTTGCAGGACTTAATGAAGCGAGTCTTCGACGGATCGGCGACTTCGCTGATGCTGCAGTTGCTGGAAACCGATGATGTGGATTCCGAAGAACTGGCCGCCATTCGACAGTTGATCAATCGCAAAGCGAAGGAGCTGAATCAATGAACGTAGTTGAAGCTGATTTCGCCCTGGATTCGCTGGTTTGCTGGCATTTGACACTCACGCTGTTACACGTCAGTTGGATTGGACTTTTGATTGGCCTCATCGCAGCAGTGGCCAATCGCGTGTCGAAGAACCGCAGTGCAAATTTGCGGTATCGGTTGAACAGTGTTTCGCTGTTGGCGTTCGCGGCCAGTCTTCCGTTAACGTTCGCTGTCGTTCGCAGCATTTCTGTTGATGACAGCAGCGCTGTGTCGAATTCTGTCACAATGTCGGTGATGGCGCCGCAAGTCGGTGCATTGTCACCAACAGCTTCCGCAGATGGTTTGGCGTTCGCGCCTGATCAACCTGCTGCCGATTTTCAGTCTGAAAGATCAGTCGGATCAGTCGGATCAGTCGGATCAGTCGGATCAGTCGGATCAGTCGGATCAGACAGATCAGACAGATCAGTCGGATTTGACAGATCAGTCGGATCTGACCGATCTGCCGCCAGCCCGTGCGCAGTGTGGGCAAAGTACCAACACTTCGCCAAGGCGGCATCGCCGTTTGTTGCAGTCTTATATTTCATCGGCGTCGCCGTGATGTTGATCAAGCTGGCGATCGGTGTGCGTGTCAGCCGTCAATTGCGTGCAGCAAGTCAACCAATCACCGATGTGAACCTGCTGAATCGCCTGACCGTGCAGGCGAAGAAGCTGTCGATGCAAATCGCCCCCATCATCGCGTACTGCGAATTCGTCGCCGTGCCCATTGTCATCGGTCTGTTGCGTCCGATGATTCTTATTCCGACAGCAATGGTCAACGGCCTGACGACCGATCAACTGCAATCTGTGCTCACGCATGAACTGGCTCATCTGCGACGTCACGATCATCTGCTGATTGTCGTGCAGCGAATTCTGGAAGCGGTTCTGTTCTTTCATCCCGTCACGTGGTACCTCAGTCATCACATTCATGACGAACGCGAAACCTGCTGCGATGATCTCGTCCTGGCCACCGGTGGCGATCGGCTACACTACGCCCAATCCCTCCTTCGAGTTGCCGAACTCCGCCTCGCCGCCACATCACGCAACGGAAAATCTCTCACAGCCCTCGCCGCCGACGGCCAACGTCCGTCAAAACTGCGGCAGAGGATTGCGAGATTGCTGGGTGATTCGAGTAGCGATTCCGTGCGAGTGAGCAGTCTTTGGCTGGTCGCAGTTCTCGTCACGTTCGTCACAACAGTCGGTTGGGTCATCAACACGATGGCGGCTCCGGCGGTTGTCGAGACGCAGAAGGAGGTCACGCCAGATTTTGAATCGATTAAAAGTCTTGTCGAGCAAGCACACATCGGGCCCAGGGAACTCAAGTCGGCACACGTCCGGTTTCGAATCGCTCGAGTCGAAGGCGGCTTTCATAAGGAGCTGACTCCTGAGAAATGCGCAGAGTTGGTGAAGAGTCACGATTTGAGGACATCACCAAAACACTTGAGAAGCCTCCTCAAGGAATTCCTAAGTGAAGATGAAAGACTGGCTGAAGAAGCTTGGAGCAATGTGGATCTTTATCTGGAAGGATCGAAGACTCGCACAACGAAGAGTTCATCAAATGACGCTTCGGACTATTGGGTGCGAGATGGGGAAATTACGCTCCGATGGGATGCTGCGAATCGACAGGCAGACCTCTTGCGCACGACCGATGACTGGATCCACGAAGAGACGCTCGATTATTTTCTTCGATTGAACTACATCGTTGCCAAAGAAATCGCGCAGAATAAACCGACCGAAATTGCCAGAGACGGCGATCTCCTTCTGCTGCGATATGAGTCCGGTGAACTCACTGAAGAAACACGAATCAGTCGGCTCAGCGGTTGCGTGCATTCACATACAAGGTTGGTGAACGGCGCCATTGTCAGCGAGCAGCTGCAACTTGGCTGGCGTCGATACAACAATGTTTGGCTCCCGACGGTTGTCGCGGAGTTTAGTTATCGGAGAAACCAGCTGGACGGCTGCAAGTTGATCGTTATAGAACAGGCCAACATCAATTCGTCGTTGCCCGCTGGAATCTTCACACTTGGAGCGCCGGCCGGTTCAGTCATTGTTGATAAGAGGGATGGCCTTACGCAGACGTACGCGATCAACCACGATGTGGATGACCTGACTTCGAATGAACAACTACAGGCCGCGATGCTGCCATTGAGCAAAGAACTTACGCTGAACGAAGGTGATGTGATCGCCACAGCCATTGATTCAGTGAAGCAGCAACAGGACGAAGTCAAACCGCTGATTGCAAACATCGACAAGAATCACGCACTTGAACTCGTCGCCGTTGTTTCGATGGACGACCGCTCCAAAGCGTGGTCTCCGGATGGTACGCAGATCGAGCCGCAGGCGACGTGGCCAATACCGATTAGGGTTCGGTCTGCCGAGAAACCGACCCATGGATTCATCTTCCGTTGCACAGGATTGCAGGACGGAACGGCCATCGCATGGCGTGGTCCCGGCCCGGTTGTAACACCCGGCCTGAGTGAATCGGTGCCGGAGTGGATCGGGCTTTCAGGGTCGTTCAAAGATTTGCAAACCGTCAATGTTCGTGCCGGCCTCACAACGCCAGCCTGGGGCCTCTGGGTTTCGATTGCGTTCGATGATGCCGTGACGCCGTACGAGACGTCGCCCGAGTTCTCTGAACTCTATGCCAGAATCAAACCGGAAGCATATCACAACGCAGACCAGTACGGTTTAGTTTTAAAAGGGGTGAACGGCGTTGATGAGCGTGCCCAGCATGAGGTCGTTGCTGTCTTGAAAGACGGAACACGAAAGCATCGCAGCGGTACTGGTCCGACGAACGACAATGACCTTATTATATTTTTCGAAGGGACAGATCAGGTTGATCACCTTGAATACCGTCTGCGGCCATACGTGCATTGGGCAACTTTCGAAAACGTCTCGCTGGCACCGGGCGTCAAGTCGGAGGCGAAGGTCTCTGTGGAGACGCTCCAACTTCCCAAAAAAGCGGCACCAAAACTTCAAGGCCAGGTTCGAGATGCCGAGGGCAAACCAATCGCAGAAGCCAATGTCGCAGTTCGTACGACCAGAGTGGGAACTCCGATAGTAGTGCGGGCGAAAACGGATGCAAACGGTCGCTTTGAACTCGCGCTGTCAGGTGTCTCATGGCGAAAGGGCGAACCGCTGGGTCGGTGGGTATGGCATCCGGGTTATGCGGTGAATGTGGAAACTCAGTTCGCATCAAAAGAGGATCTTGCAACGCCTGTCAACATCACACTGACCGTTCCCGACAAAGTGCGTTTTCGTGTCACCGATCCTAAAAGGAATGGAGTTGCGGGAGCGGTCGTCACTCCTTCGAAGGTGGCGATGCCGATGCCACCAGGCGCCTACTTAATAACCGATTTGATGGACACTGTTCCAGAATTCCTTCGGCGAACATCTGATGCTGACGGAATTGTAGAGCTGGACAATTTTCAAGGTGCCTCGCTGCATTCGCTGACAATTCAATCGGATGATTACGGTATTCAGCGGAACAATGTTAAGTACCTGAGTACATCGCTTGTCGATGCGAATGGAGTCATGACTCTGCGACTGCAGCCCACAACACGAGTTCGAGGGCGACTCGTTGGAGCGCCGGCCGAGTTTTTGAAAGGGATTCAGGTCGATTTGCGTAGCGATGTCAAGAACTGGCCATACGGTGAGGTGGATGGACTTGCGACGGTCGTCACCGACGACGAAGGTCGCTTTGAAGTCGCCGCCATTGCAACCGGCGAATTATCTATCTGGCAACATGCAGATTCAGATGCAGAATGGCGGCTGGTGCCGAACAAACACACGCTGATCGCCGGTACGTCACCTGAAATTGAGTTTGTTCTCAAAGAAACGATACAGGTGCCGTTCAAGATTATTCGCGAAGATTCAGGATTGCCCGTTGCGGGAGTCGGAGTCTCAATCTCCGATGAAAACAGATTCCACGAAGTTGCAACAGGCGTCTCAGACGAACGCGGCGAATTCCGCGCTCGCGTTTTTGAAGACACTTGGAACTTCGCAACTGTGGATCGTATGCCGGCTGAATTCACGCCACCAACCGACGAAAACGATTTCGCGTGGTTTCCTGGAACGCCCGTGAGATTTCAGTCGTCCGTCGCTGCCGACGGAATTGAGGTGCCCGTGCTGCAAATCACAGTTCCAAAGGGAAAAATGTTGCGAGGACAGCTTGTCGATCTGGACAACAAACCACTCGCACACTGGACAGTGCTGACACTGGGTTCTGGAGGAGAAACTGACGTCGATGGCAAGTTCGGCATCAAGGTGCGAGACAACAATCAGTCCCCGCCAAACCAGCGGACTCTGCGTCGCGATCCAGTGCCAACAGACTTCAAGACACACAGCCCACAGAATTCTCGCGGCGTTCCCAAAGTCATTTCTGAAACACCGCTCGTGCTGCACATCATGGACTACAGCAAGGCCATACTTACACCACAAGATTTGCCCTAGCCTGCATTGCGCATGGCGGGAGTAGTTTTCGAAGGGCCGGTTACTACCGGCCAGTTTTCGGGGGCACGGTTCCCAATAGTGTGATCGCCGATGGCGTGTTTAAGCCAACTTACTTTGCCTGGCCGCGGGCGGGGTTTTTCCAGACCCAGACGTCTTCTTCCCGAAGCCGGAGGTAGCTGTTGTAGCGGGCTTCGGATATCAGCTTCTGCGTGACCGCCTCTTTCACACCGCAGCCAGCTTCATGAATGTGGGTGCAATCGGGAAAACGACATGTGGCAATGAACGGGGGAAATTCGATAAAGTAGCCATCGACTTCTTCCAGTGAGATATCCCATAACTCAAACTGACGAATGCCCGGCGTGTCGCAGACCCAACCCCCGAAAGACAGCGGAACCAGGCGGGATCGACGAGTCGTGTGAGTGCCCTTGCGAGTCCAGTCGCTGACATCTGCAGTTTGCAGGCCCAGTTCGTTGTCTACACAATTCAGCAGCGTTGATTTTCCGACACCGCTTTGGCCGCTGACTGCGGTCTGTCGGTTCTTCAACAGATGTCGCAACTGATCGATGCCGCGTCCGTCCCTGGCACAGGTCAGAACGACATTATAGCCAATCCTGCCGTACGTTCGCACATGATGCAGCAGCGTTGCTGGATCGACGAGGTCGATTTTGTTGATGCAGATGATCGGCTCGATATTCAATCGCTCGGCACTCACCAAAAAGCGATCGATAAGCTGTGGCTTAAAATCGGGATCGGCGGCCGTGCCGACAATCAGCACCTGGTCGATGTTGGCGACGAGGATATGTTCGCGACCGTGGCTGCCGCGTGATAACAGGCCGTGGCGTGGTTCAACTCGTTCGATGACAGCTTGACCGGCGTCGCCTTCCTGTCGAAACAGGACACGATCGCCGGTGACCACAACGTTGCGGGCATCGCGAGCCATCGATTTGAGTACACCGCGAACCGAACAGGAGAATTCTTTCTGGTCGGCATCGTCGCGCACCATAATATGCAGACCGATGAAGCTGGTCACGCGACCATGACGCAGGCCGATCTGATCGACGACGCGAAGGAGTTGATTTCCTTCGGACGAAACGCCAACCAGTGTTCTACGCCGAGACAAGTCGCCTCGACCTGTCACACGCTCGGAACTATTGACGTCCGCAGCGGACTCCTGATCATTCATCAGTTCGTCGGTCAGGTTTTGTTGCCGCGTTCGCACTTGCTTGTTACGTCGCAGGTCAACTCGAACCTTCTTGCCATGTGGCGACCGATGATACTTCCGTCCTTTGTCAGCCATTCCGCCGGAGCCCTTAGATTCGTCTACGTCACGATGGCCGAATTACTCGGCCGGTCGAATTACTCGACCCGCACGACAACTTGGTTATCGACCTTGCGAACGCCTGGCTGAATTCGCATCAAATTTGCAGCCAGGCGACTGGTCTCTTCACTTGAAGCGGATCCAGTGAGAACCGCTAAGCCGCTGGGGTTCACATCGACGCTGATGCCAGCAAGTTCTGGTCGCTGAGGAATGAAACGGTTCATGGATGGGACATTTGCATTTGCCATGCGGCCTAAGCTTGTCAACTGCGGTGCTGATGGAAATGCAAAGCCGACTCGGAGCGTCGTCTTTATCGCTCGCGGCGTCCCAGTGGCTTGTTGTGTTTGCTGCTGATTGTCGTTTTGAAGTGCCTGAAACTGGCGATTGGTTCGCTGCTGAGTGGTATTTCCAGTTGCACCGCCGATAAAACCCTGCGTTGCGTTAGACCCGATAAATGTTTCTGTTGCATTGGAGCCCAGCGTGGAGACGTCGGTCGCTGCGACTCCTGATGCTGTCGTTCCGCCTAGTGGGCTACTTGGGCCACTGGTGGGTCCCGACGGCGCGTTCGCAGTTGGTTGCGGTTGCGCGTTCGCAGTTGATGCCAATGTCAAAAGAAGGACCGTTGAGGCAAAGAATTGAAATGGTGTCATCATGGTCATGTCACTTTTAGTTTCAGAGGGCGAGATCCCAGACGCGTCACCAATAGTATCGCAAAATTATACCCGTCTTGTCGAATGGTAACTTTCGAAACGACAAAATGAACGTGCTGTCTCGGTAAAACGACCTCCCATGTCCTACATCAACCGGAATATGCGGTCTTGACTTTTCCTTCCAGGCAATCTTTTTCGATTAAGTCGCAGGCGAGAATGCGACGCAAAACAGCAATCTTTGCCCCAATATGGCGGTTGGATGACTATACTGGTCCGTCAAAGCGGTTCTAAAATCGCTCGTGAAACTACGATAGAACAGTCTGGATCAAGAAATCATGCCGTCTCGTCGCCCTCAATCTGGCACCGAAAAAAACAAACGAAAACCTTCCGAACGCCCCGCTCGCAAGGCGGCAAGTGCGCCCAAAGGGAAGCCAGTTCGCAGCGCGCGGCCCGCCGAAAAACGGTCTCGGCCAAAATTCAATGTGCCGGAAGCTCGCGGAGTTCGTGGCCAGCGCGTTGACCCCGATGCGACGGATGTGGAACCAAAAGAAACGGAAGTCTCTCCAGATGCTATGCGTCTGCAGAAGTTTCTGGCGATGGCCGGCGTTGATTCACGACGAAACTGCGAAGAATACATTCGCACAGGTCGAGTCACAGTTGATGGCGAAGTGATCACCGATCCTGCCAGAAGCGTGAATCCGAAAGTCCAGGACATCAAGCTCGACTCAGAACGTCTGAAGCCACCACGTTTTCGCTATTTTCTGGTGAACAAGCCTCGCGGATTTTTGTGTACGAACTCTGATCCGCAAGGCCGTCCTCGAGCGGTAGATCTGGTTCCGTTTACAGATCAACGATTGTTCACGGTCGGGCGTCTGGACGAAAACACGGAAGGCATGTTGCTTGTCACAAATGATGGCGACATTTCGCAACGTTTGGCACATCCGCGATTCGAAGTCATTCGCAAATACCGTTGTCTTGTTGCTGGTTTTCCGCAGCCGGAAATTTTGCATGAACTGCGAGAGGGCATGTATTTCGCGGAAGGCTTTTTCCGTTTCCGCAGTGTGCGAATCTTCAAGCGTCGCGGTCGAAGCACGATTCTTGAACTGGAACTTCAGGAAGGCAAGAATCGCGAAATTCGCCGACTGATGGCCCGCGTGGGTCACAAGGTGCAGGCGTTGGAACGTATTGCCTTTGGTCCGCTGAAGTTGGGCAGTCTGCCGCCGGGACGGCACCGCGAATTGTCGTCGTTTGAAATTCGACAGCTTCGACAATTCATCGAGCAGGGTGAATCTTCAGAATTGGGACCTCGCCGCACAGGTGGCAGTGGGCAGTTCGGTTATCGCAGCGGACAAACGCGTGGTGATCGTAAACGAACACAGCCAGAAGTTGCTGCAGAGGCATCTGCCGCAGGCCGCTCTGGTGTGACGGAACGGCCGGTTCGGGCAGAACGTCCGGCGCGGACAGATCGGACAGAACGGCCGGCGCGTGCAGAACGGCCGGCGCGTGCAGAACGGCCGGCGCGTGCAGAACGGACAGAACGTGCAGAACGTGCAGAACGGACAGAACGTGCAGAACGGCCGGCGCGTGCAGAACGGACAGAACGTGCAGAACGGCCGGCGCGTGCAGAACGGTCTGATCGTACGAATTCTGTACGACCAGCGACCAGGCCAGCCAAGACCCGTCCGCAGGCAGCTCGTCCGCAGGAAAAACTGTCTACCATGGCGGGAGTTGCGAAGCCAAAACCGGCACGGGCCAAGCAGTCCAAACGCAAGCCTTCTCAGGGTGCTTCCGCCGATCGCCCGGCTCGTCCTATCAATAAAGGTCGTGACCGACGACGTCAGAAATAGGTTTCGGCAGCAGTTCATTCCGGTACACGCTGGTTTGTCTGTAAGATAATCTTGCATAGAATATGGCTGACGTCTGAAGTCATTCAGACCGACAGTTACGCATTCCATTTACGCAGAAGTGAAATCCCGTGCCGCTGCATAGTATTCAGCAGGCGATCGACGCTCTTCAGAAGGGTGGTATGATCATTGTTGTCGATGATGAAGATCGCGAGAATGAAGGAGACTTCATCTGTGCGGCCGAATCGATTACGCCTGAACAAGTCGATTTTATGCTGAAGATAGGTCGAGGAACGCTTTGCGTTCCTGTGGCCGCAGAAGAAGCTGCACGACTGAAACTGCGTCCGGTCGTAGACGAATCCAGCAACAACGCCCCGAACAAAACTGCGTTCCTGCGAGCAGTCGATCATGTGTCCGCAGGGACCGGCGTGAGTGCGTTGAATCGCGCGCGAACAATTCGTGCTCTGGCGGATCCAGCGGCGATTGCTGACGATTTTCTACAGCCGGGACACGTGAATCCGCTGGCAGCGATGGATGGCGGCGTCCTGCGCCGCGCGGGTCATACGGAAGCGACAATCGACTTAATGCGCTTCGCCGGGAAACGTCCGATTGGAGCGTTGATCGAAATCTGCAGCCAGACCAGTCATGGCATGGCGGATTTTGCCGAGCTGCAATTGATCGCCAAAGAATACGACATCCCGATGATCTCGATCGAGGAGTTAATCAAGTATCGGCGATTGCGGGAACAACTCGTGACTCGCATTGTGGCGGTGCCGATGCCGACTGCGGACTTTGGTACGCCAACGGTGTTCGGATATCAGGTTACTCACGAAATTCAGGAACCACTCGCGTTGGTTTGGGGAGATCTCAGCAAGGTCGATGCTCCATTGATTCGGATGCATTCGTCATGCTTCACGGGTGACGTTCTGGATTCGCTGCGCTGCGACTGCGGCGATCAGTTGCGAATGGCTATGAAGATGATCTACAAGGAAGGCACGGGAGCTGTCGTCTATCTGCCGCAGGAAGGTCGCGGAATCGGCCTGTTGGCAAAGTTGAAAGCGTATCAGCTGCAGGATCAGGGATTGGATACGGTCGAAGCGAATCATCGGCTGGGCTTCAAGGCCGACATGCGTGATTACATGGTCGGCTTGCAAATCCTGAAGGATCTTGGTTTAAATCGCGTGCGATTGCTTACCAATAACCCAAAAAAGACTGACGCATTCGTCTACACGGGCGTTGATTTGCACGTCGTGGAACAGGTTCCCATTGTGGCTCCGCCTCAAGTACTGAGGACCGGCTACATGACGACGAAAAAGGAAAAAATGGGCCACGTTTTGCCAGACAGCGTTGTTCAGTTAAAGTCAGCGGTCGATGCTGATGCCATGAAATAGCCATCTTCGAATTGTTGATTTTCGACGGTTCGTTTAACCTGCGGTGGTCGGTGGCGGCATGCGTCAGCTTCTCGGTGCATAGTGATTGCCGAGCCATGAGCGTCAGTCGTTTCATATCGAATCGCAATGTACCGGTCGGCTTACGCCACACCGCTCGCCGAAGCAAATTTATCAAATTCACAAATCCCGTTTATGTCGATCATCGCATGAAATTCGCTCTTGTCATTCCCGACGGTGTTGCTGACGAACCACAACCAAGTCTAAACGGACAAACTCCGTTGCAGGCTGCGCGAATTCCGCACATGGACGAAGTCGCTGCTTTGGGATGTGTTGGCGAAACGGACAACGTGCCGGCCTCAATGCCTTCGGGCAGCGATGTGGGGACAATGAGTCTGTTTGGCTACAGTCCTTTGGAATTCCATACCGGCCGGGCTCCCCTGGAAGCAGCCGCACAGGGGATTGAATTGCATGACGGCGACTGGGCAATTCGCTGCAATTTTGTCACTGTCGCTGACGAAAAAATGCAGAGCTTCACGGCTGGGCAGTTTCCGTCGGATATGGGCCGCGAGTTAATCCAAATTCTGCAGCGTGATCAATGCGGTGACAGGCACTGGAAATTTCAGACAGGGGTCAGTTATCGAAATCTGCTGCTATATCGAAGTCGCGGAGTTGCCGCTCCATTTACGCGACAGACCGACAGTACGCCGCCGCATGATATTACTGATCAACCGATTGCCGATTACCTTCCAACCGGACCGGGATCGGAACAACTGCTGCAATTGATGAATCATAGTCGTGAGTTATTTGCATCCGCCACCTGCAACCAACAGCGCATCGCGGCGGGAGAACTCGCTGCGACGCAGATTTGGCTGTGGGGTCTCGGACAGCGTCCGGCGTTGGTGCCCTTTGTCGATCGCTTCAAAGTTCGTGGTGCCGTGATTACGGCGGTCGATTTATTGCGTGGTATCGGGCGGCTACTGGGCTGGGAAGTCGTTGAAGTCGCCGGGGCAACAGGTTATACCGACACGGATTACGCCGCCAAGGGACGAGCGGCGATCGAAACGTTGTCTCGCCCCGACGTCGATTTTGTCGTCGTGCATGTGGAGGCCACGGATGAGGCATCGCATGAAGGGCACGTGGATGAAAAAGTGCGTGCGGTCGAAAATATCGATCGGCACATCGTGGGGCCACTGCATGACTGGCTGAAGCAACAGGGAGACTATCGCCTGCTGGTTTGTCCTGATCATCCAACTTTTCTTCGCACCAGAACTCATAGTCACGGCTACTGTCCGTTTGCCATGTGTGGCACCGGAGTTGTTGCGGATGCTGCAAAAACCTACAGCGAAGTTTCAGCAGCAGCGTCGCCAATCAAATTGCCGCACGGCTGGGATCTGATGGGCCGATTTCTGTGAGTCTGCGAAAAGTACGTCAGGCTTTCCAGCCTGACCCGAAGCAGAACGAGTCAGCCTGGAAAGGCTGACGTACATTAGGCGAATACTACCTGCGAACGGTTACAGTCAATCCTCAGAACATTCTTCCAATCTGATACGTCAGAAATGCACCCACGTACGCCAACACTGTCATGTAGACGAATGAAAATACGGGCCAACGCCAACTGTTGGTTTCTCGACGAATGACCATCAGCGTTGACACACATTGAGCGCATAAAGCGAAGAAGACCATGATCGACATCGCGACCGGCACTGAAAATACGGGAGTGCCATCTGGCCATGTGGCGGCTCTCAAAGTGTCGCGGAGTCCATAGTTTTCTTCATCGACGTCGCCACCCAGGCTGTAAATCGTGCCCATCGTTGCAATTACGACTTCTCTCGCTGGAAACGATGCGATCACGCCAATTCCGATTCGCCAGTCCCACCCCAGTGGTTTTACAAACGGCTCAATGGCCTTACCTGCCTGGCCAAGAATACTGCCTTGAAGAAGCTGCGAATTCTGTAGATTCAATTCGGCCGACAATTCTTCAATCGCTGCCGCATTTGATTCTTCGTCTTCCGCCTGAAGCGATTCAATCTTCGCCGTTAATTCGTACTGTCGAACGTGACTGCCAGGGAATGAACCCGCAGCCCAGACAATTACGCTTGTCGCAAAGATTAATGTTCCTGCTCGCACAACGAAGGCCATGCCACTCTCCCAAACCCGCATCAAAACGATTCTGGCCGAAGGCATGCGGTAGTCGGGAAGTTCAAGCAGAAACGGCGACGGTTCGCCTCGCAGTAAGGTCTTTCGCAAAATCAACGCGACAGGAACTGCCACCACCAGGCCCAGTGTGCTCATGGCAAACAGAACTACGGCTCTGAGTGGCAACCATCCGCCAAGCAGATTCGCGTCAGGAATAAAAGCACCGATCATCAGCACGTACACTGGCAGTCGAGCCGAGCAGCTCATCAACGGCGCGATGAGGATTGTCACAAAACGATCGCGTCGATCATCAATCACGCGTGTCGCCATGATGCCTGGCACCGCGCAGGCAAAGGATGACATGAGCGGAAGAAACGACCGACCGCTTAAACCGAGCAGGCCCATGAGTCGATCCATCATGAACGCTGCGCGAGCCATATAGCCGCAATCTTCCAGCAGCCCAATGAACAAAAACAGCAGGCAGATTTGCGGCAGAAACACGATCACCGAACCAACGCCAGCGACAATGCCTTCGGTCAGCAGGCTTCTGAGTGGACCGGGGGCCATTGAATCGCTGACTTGCGAACTCGCCCAGCCGAGCAACCCTTCGACGCCTTCACTGATCGGTTGCGAGAACCAGTAAATCGTCGAAAACACAAACATCAAAACGGCAAGGCAGATCAGAAAACCAAAAACTCGATGCGTTAAAACGCTGTCAATGCGATCGGTGAGCGTGACTGAAGGAGCGGTTGATCGAGTCTGCACGCGGGACAGAAGTTGCTTGATAAATCTGTAACGTTGAGTCGCTTCGACTCCTGGGATCTCGTCGCCAGCGGCCGCCAGGACTCTTCGCGATTCTTCAAGCGCGGAGCGATATTGCGGGCCTGCATCATTGGTCAGCAGGCATTCGACTGAGCCCTCTGGATCCAGCAAACTTCGTGTTACCAGAAATGGCGAGCGTTTCGCTGCCGGAATACCAAGAGTTGAAAGCAATTCTTCAAGTCGCTCGATTTCAACCGCCACCGGCCCAGTTAAAATCCGTGTTGCATTTGGGAAGGATTGAGGTAATTCTTTTTCAGTGGTTTCCAACTTGGCCAGCGATTCCACAACGACAGCTTTGAGTTGTTCCAGGCCTTCTCGTCGAGTTGCCGACGTCGCCACAACAGGCACGTCCAGTTCGCGACTTAGAGACTCGGTATCAACTTTGATTCCGGAGTGAACCGCCGCGTCCCACATGTTCAGGCACAGAATAACGGGGCAATCGACTTCCAACACCTGCGTCGCCAGGTACAAATTTCTGTCCAGCGCGGAGGCGTTGCAGATGCAGATAATCAAATCCGGCTTCGGTTCGTCGCAGCATCCGGTTAAGACCTGGACGGCAACCATTTCATCGGGGGATTTTGGAGACAAGCTGTATGTCCCCGGCAAATCGATCAGTTCGATATTGCGTCCGGCCCATTGTGTACGACCGACTCGTTTTTCAACGGTAACCCCTGGGTAGTTTCCAGTGCGAACGCGCATGCCGGAAAGGGCGTTGAAGAGCGTACTTTTTCCCGTGTTCGGATTGCCGATCAATGCAATTCGTGCCGTGTGAGTCGTTGCGGAACGAATTGTTGGCAAGGGGACAGTCACAGCGACGCCGCAGAACGAAGAGGGAGATATTGTATGATCTCGACAAATTTCGACATCGACGCCAAGCCTTTATGTTACCGCAACATGCAGTTCGGAAGCTGGGGTCGCAGCGGCAGGTTCTGACCAGCCGGAGTCATTCGTGACCGAAATACACGCTGCTTCCGCAATTCGCATGGAGATAGAAACGTTGTGAATTCGGTACTGAATCGGTCCGCCAAATGGAGCTCGACGCAGAACCTGCACCGCAACACCGGGAACAAACCCCATTTCCATCAGTCGCGAAGCAATACGGCTTGCGCCAGAGATTGCCGTAACAATCGCAGAAGCACCGGGTGTTAAATCAGCTAATCGCAGAGTATTCATCAGGATCACCACCAGCTCAAAAAACCGGAGAAACACTGGCCAAATTTGGACCAGCGGACTCAAACCCAGATTATTGAATGGGACACCAAACAACTGTCGCAAATGAGACTCAGTCTCAGATCGCTATCAGAAGGATATCGCAGTTCAAGTGGATTAGGCCACAGGCAATGCCCTTGATTTCCCGAGATTCTGAAGAATTTCCGTTGTTGGAAAAATGGCATGTAGGCAGACCTGTCCTCAGGTCTGCAACCCTTCAGCATGGCTGAAGCGAATTTTCGGCGTGGTCAGGAAATTCGGCACTGGCAAGTCGCTTTTGGGCTGGCATGGGGAAAGTGCTGGACAAGGCGGATGCAAAAGGTGTGGCCAGGTTCAAGGTTTCCGACCTGAGGACAGGTCGGATTACGTAGGCAAACCTGCAGCCTTGGCGGTTCTCCTTGAAAATCAGGAGAAAAAAGCAAATAGTTTCCGGTGTTTCGGATTCAAATCCCGTCCCCGCTTTGCTAAACCACCAATTATTAAATGAGAGATGAGTTGTGGTAAAGGTGGTGCAGAACGGGGATCGTTCTGTGCTTGGCCTTGAATGAGCCATCCTCAAAGGCAAGGACGTATTGGATGACATCTGTATTGCTCTTTTTGTTTATGCTGGTGACATGCCTGATGTTTCTGGGCATGCTCTGGGGTGATCGCGTTAGTTTGCCAAATCTGTTCACCGGCAATTGGCTGAATCCCATTGGCGACCTGATTCAATTCATGTCGCGAGTTTTTGGCGAATTCCTTGAAGTGTCCGTCGAATTCGTTGTCGGGCATCTGTCGTGGGTTGTGGCTGCCGTTTCCGGAACAGTCGGGCTGATCATCATTGCTTTTCTAATGGGTGGCGGCTTGGCTGCGGATGCTGAAGCGTATCATGCTGACTCCATGGCTCCGTTGTATGCTGGCGGAGTCGTTGATCAAATCAAAGTGGTGCAGGCCGAAAAGCCGAGAGTGGAAATTGACAATGGAATCATTTTGGCAAAGGCCGACGTCGATGATTCCCAGTATGTCGATCAAGCGATCGGTGGTATTGGCGAATATCAGGTTTTAGTCCCACCAGAACGTCAGCGGCGAGTCGTTCGTTCCGATCGCCCCTGGCGGCCGATCGATGGCTCAATCGCCGCCGCGCAAACAACACGCCCGTTGTTAGATCGACCCGTTCTGGACGTACGATTTCAGCGCCTCAATTCTCAATCGCTGGTTCCGGATCGCATGCAGACGGTACGAATTAACGGGCGTTTGGAAAATGATCTGCCGAATCCACTTTTTGTAGACCGCGCAGTTCGAAGTCTGCTGCGTGATGACTGGCAAGCGACTATTGGGATGCGAGATGGCCTTGATAATCTCAATGACCTCGACAACATGGTTCCGGAATCTCCGCTGGCAAAAGTTCGCAATCTTGAATCTCGAATTCGTGTGACACCGGGTGTGCTTGTGTCTCGCCAGGATTTGCGAGTCGAAAAAACAGTGCCGGAAAGTTCTGCAACCGGTGAAGTGACGATTCAGGTCATGGTCAACAATTTGGGGCGTGATACCATTGATGGACTCATTGTCCGCGAACTGTTGCCCATCGGTACCAGAGTTCGCGGCGCGGTTCCGGATTGTGCGTTTCGCGATTCAACACTCACCTGGCTTCTGACGAGACTCGAACCACAGCAAGAGCAGGTGCTTCGATTTACTGTCATTCCTGCTGAAGATCCTGTTGGCGCACGAAAGACTTTGTTTGAATCGCAAACGGAAGTTTCCGCTTTGACTGCCGTGAAAACCAGAACGGTCGTTTCTGAAGACATCTTGCCACCAGTGCCGCCGAGGACGCCAATTCGAAATCGTCCTCCCGTCATCGCAAGAAGACCTGAGCTGCGACTGCAAATTGCAGAACCAGAAGACGACGCGATCGTTGGTGCATGGACGACTGTGAAATTTCGCATCACAAATATAGGAAACGCCAGTGCAGAAGGTGTCAAGCTGCGGCTGGTACTCGATAGCCTGCTCGATCATCATGCGCTGCAGGATGATGATTTTCTGCGTCAGGTGGATGCTCCAATCGCGACGATTGAGCCTGGCAAGCGTTTAGACTCTGAACTTGTTGTTCGACCACGGCGCGCAGGTGACATGGAGTCGAGTGCTGAACTGATGTTTGAAGGTGAGCAACTGGATCTTCAGACATTCAGATTTGTGGCTCGGAATTCACGTCCATCGAGCACTGCCCCGTCTGTCGATTTTCCGTAGTTCGATGGCTTTGCTGACGGCATCACGTCTGGACCAAACCATAGGTCCATGAGCTGACGATTCCGCTCGCGATGACCGGTAACCATGCGGCGAAATCCGGGCTGACCTGCCCAACAGACCCCAACGCAAAACATCCTTGCGCGACGATATACAGAAATCCCAGAACCGAAGCACAGACCACCATGTTTGTGATCAAGCTGTGCGATTCTCTGCGCATGACAAGCGGCAATGCGATGGCAATGTTCAACAGGCAGAGTAGTGGACGCGTGATGCGAGCGTGTAAGGCAAGGCTTTGACCACGTACGGGCATTGGTCCGGTGGATGGATTCTGAATGCGTTGAATCAGTTGCATTGATGACAGCAGCTTGAGATTGCGACCTCGATTGTAAAGCTGATCGAAGCTTACTTCGGAAGCGATAAACACATCTTTACCATTGCTGCTGGGAATGATGCGTTTTCGGCCTTCTTCGGTCAGTAGATCCGTATCAAGGACTCCTGTCATATTCTGGAGTAGCCAACCGGACCCGTGTCTTTCTGTTTCGCTGATGAATGTGGCTTTCTGTGCTTTCAGGACACAGATCTGGCTCGCCAGTTCCGGCTTTGGCAGAGTAAAGCTGGCACCAACTAGTGTTTGAGTATGAATCAGCACTAGATCGCCATCGATATGCATCAGGTAATTCCAGAAGTCGTAGACAGGCTCAACCTTTTGCACTTTTGCCGTCTGGCTTCCATGAGGCGTTTGCAGTGGCACTGCCAGTGCGGGAATAATGAATTCCTGGTTGGCAATCAAGGCGGCGTTGAGAATCACAGCAGCCAGCAGCAGTGGTCTCAGCAGCCGCGTAGCAGGAATGCCTGCTGCCAGAATCGGGTAATTTTCGGAATGCTTCTGAAGCAACCCCAGCACGACGATCACGGAGATCACGACAAGCACGGGGCCAGCCAGTTCAAAAAATTCAAAAGCGCGGTAGGCGTAGAACTCCAGGATTCGCCGGAACATTTCCACGTTCGAAGCGGATGCGGTTTTCTCCTGAAAGTCATCAATGTGCGTAAACAGATCGATGACAATATACAGGCCGTACGCTGCGATAAAGAAGACTGCAAAAGTATGCAGTAATCTTCCCAGCAGATACCTATCGAAAGTTGTGAACATCCTGTTTCCAGCCGCCGTTGTCAGTTCTCAGTTATTACCACGGCATTAAAGTCGAGTCGCTGAAGTCAGGTCAATAGCGGGTTAAGCAATCAGTGAATTCGGCAAATCTGCTCTTTTCGAAAATTCGTGAAACGGCTACCGTTCATGTTCTTCGGCAATAACCGCCGCCGCGCAGATTGCGGCGGCAGGATTCGCCAAAGCGGCACAGCATGTGCAGAATATGAGTTATTCAGCAGTATTGGCTGAAACATCTGATGTTTCGGGCTCTACATCTGAAGAAGTTGCCAAAGTTCTTTCTAACTCTGACAACACGTTTGGTGGATTGGAACGGAATCCAGTCGCCGGACAGCGTAATCAAGATTCATCGCAGGATCGCAAATGAATTTTGGTACGGGCTCAAAGTCTCTTTAGGCACGGAAGCTACCTATGAAGATGATCATGTTGTTGATGATGGCCGTTGACGGTGCATCAAGCTCAACGCCCGATGTGCAGTTGCTGGATTTTTCTGCAATCTACTGCGGGCCCTGTCAGCAGATGGTGCCGATCCTGCAAAGCATGGGGCGAGAAGGATTTCCTGTTCGGCAGATCGATATTTCCAGTGATCCCGAACTTACGAAGCGTTTCAACGTTGATCGCATTCCGACGCTGGTACTGTTGGTTGAAGGGAAAGAAGTCAAGCGATTTGTCGGACTGACAAGTGGTGCTGAGCTGCGGCAGGCGATGAACAAGGCCGCCGCAGTCTTGAAGGAGAAACGTGCAGCGGAGTCTGCAGTGTCTCAGCCTCAATTCGCGAAGACGGCAGCCAAAGATGTGCCCTCTGATGCAGGAGTTGCGACTGATAATTCGCTTCGCTCTCGCCATCCAGAAGTAATCAAAGCGAATGAGAAGAAATCGTTGGGCGATATGTTTCGCCGGATGATCGGAAAAGATGATAGTGCTGCTGGTTCGCCAACGTTACGAGGTCAAGACCCCGCAGCGAATGGTAATCTGTCAAATGATGCCAGTGCCGCTTCGCTTGCGGCAACCGTTCGAATTCGCGTTGCTGGTAAATCAACAGAAGATGGTAAACACCTGCAGGATGTCGGGACGGGCACGATCGTGCATAGCGTTACGGGTCAGGCGATTGTGTTGACGTGTGCTCATTTGTTCCTGAATATCGCCGTGAAAGAGGCTATTGTTGAGATTGAAATCTATGAAAATGGCAAGCCTGTCGTTTATCCAGCCAAGTTGGTTGGCGGAGATCATGATGCCGATCTTGCATTGCTTCGCATTCGCACGACCAAGGTGTTTCCTGCGTCGCCAATCAGTGCTCAGATTCCTGAGCCAAAAGTTGGTCAGCAGTTGATGAGTTTTGGTTGCAACGACGGAGACGATCCGACACGTCTGGACACGAAGCTCGTTGATATTAATCGGTATGACGGGCCGCCAAATTTCGTATGCTCGGTGGATCCTATCAGTGGTCGCTCTGGCGGAGGATTGTTCAGCGTGGATGGTTTGCTGATGGGCGTCTGCAGTTGTGCTGACCGCAAGTCTCAAGAAGGTCTGTATGCTGCACATGGATCGATTCTTGAATTGGTGAAGTACTGTGAATTGAGCGACATCCTGAAGTCAGTCACTGCTGTTGGGGGCACCGTTACGCCAATTGCCATGGGCGAAGATCCAACGGAATCATTCAAGGAACAAATGGCAGGGCCTGCGACGGGCTCAACGGCGACTGTTCCAGCGGCACCAGTCGCTCCACCGAAGCCACTTGTGACAAAAACTCGCGCGACGCCGTCACAGTTTGACTTTCTCGAAGGTGAATCCACCTTAGAAGTTACTCCTGATGATTTACTCGAACTTCCAAGGCCCGCTCCAGGCGTGCTACTGGGGCGGGCAAGGCCATCAGCACCGCCGTTGGTTTCAACAACTTCCGCGACGGCTGGTCCAGAAGTGACGATCCTGATTGACGACAAAAACGGTGGTGAACCTCGACGCATCGTAATTCCTCAGGCAAGTTCGTGGATGCTGGAAATGCTGACAGGAGAACCTTCCGAAGCTGAGCCGGCCGTCACTTCAACACTTCGTCCGATTCAGGCAAATCCAGTGAATCGGCGATGAAACAAGCCGTAGACGCTAGCCTCAGGCTGCGGAACTGACAGCGTTAGAAGTGCGAAAAGCCCGACGCTCGCGCGTTCGGCTCACATATTCTGATGCTGCGAGAACAGAGAACCCCGACGAAATCGGGGATGAATAGATTCAATCGAATTGCGTACACTTTGAAAAGTGTTTGAAAAGTGTTTGAAAAGTGTTTGAAAAGTGTTTGCCGCGTTGGCAGCAGGCGGAGCCTGCGGGAAATATCGCGGCAGTTGTTATTTGTGCTTCAATTTATGTGGACGGAGTAGCAGTGATGAATATTACTACCTTTCGCCAATCACCAAATGTGTTTCGATCGGCGATCTTGATTCTGACGGTGGCATTTTTCGGTTTTGGTCCTGCCCTGACAGCCACGGCTCAGGCTCAGAAGCCTAGTGCAGAACAATTGCTCAAAGGTTACAAGCCAACTCAGAAAGATGTTGATTACGACACGCCTGATGCTGCCGAAATGGCCAAGTGCAGTGTTGATCTGGAAAAAGGCAGCTATGTTGTCACGAATGCTGCTGGCCAGGTATTGCGAAGATTTACAGATTCCAACGCTGACGGTGCTCCCGACATGTTTCGGTATTATCACATGGGCCTTGAGGTCTATCGTGAAATCGATACGAACGGTGATGCTCGCACAAAGAAGAATCAGAAAGCCGATCAGTATCGCTGGATGAACTGGGGCGGCACTCGCTGGGGTTTGGACGAAAATGAAGATGGTCGGATCGAAAGTTGGAAAGTCCTGTCTGCCCAGGAAGCGGCCAGAATCGCGGTTGAATCGATGATCAGCGGTGACGCGGCACGTCTGAACACAGTGCTGCTGACCGATGAAGACCTGCGTGCTCTGCAATTGCCTGCCGACATGGCAAAGAAGCTGCAGGCGGAAGTCAGTGACGTCGCTAAGAAAATGCAGGCATCATTGTCCAATTCAAAAGTGTTGAACAAGAACAGTGTGTGGGTGCGCTTCGATGCACCTTTGCCAGCAATGATTCCTAAGGAAGACCTGGGTGCTGCTCGTGACATCACCGTTTACGAAAACTCCATGGCGATCGTGCAGAACGGCGAAAAACATGACCTGATTTCAATCGGAGAAATGATTCAGGTCGGCGATGTCTGGAAACTGGCCCAGATTCCAACACCAATGGATACAAGCGGAAACTCAATAGTTGCTGTGGGCGGCGTGATGATGCAGCCAGCAATTGGTGATAATTCTGGGCGAGTTGAACCCGGCAGTGTTGGAGCGATGTCTCCGGAAATGCAGAAGTTACTGGCGGAACTGCAGAAGATCGACGAAGCCAGCCCGAAACCAGACGCATTGCCTCAGGCTTTTGCAGACTACAACGTAGCTCGCGCAAATCTCAGTGAAAAACTGATCGCAGCGTCGAAGACCGATGAAGATCGTCTGCAGTGGGTTCAGCAATTCACAGATAGCCTTTCCACGGCGACTCAATCGGGATTGTATCCAGCGGGTTTGCCGCGACTTGTCACACTTCAAGAGTCCGTCAAAACGAACGAAAAGCTGCTGGGATATGTATTTTATCGTCGTCTGATGGCAGAATACGCCGTCCGATTGAAAGAAGACGACAAGACCAAAATCGAAGCGGATGTTCGCAAATCGCGTGAAGCCACTCAGAAGTGGTGGTTCGAGCAGTTGGAAGCGTTTGCACGAAAATGGCCGACGTCTGAAGACGCTCCGGATGCCGTGGTACAGTTGGCCATTAGCTACGAGTTGATGGGGCGGCTGGATGATGCCAAAGCATGGTACGAACAGCTCGCGAAAAACTATTCAAAAACCGAAGGCGGCATGAAAGCTCAGGGAGCATTGCGACGATTGACCTTAACAGGCAACAAATTTACGCTGTCTGGAAAGACGCTGTACCAGAAAGATCTTGCTTCAACACAGTACAACGGCAAAGTCTTGTTGGTGGTGTTCTGGGCTTCGTATGCTCAACCGTTTACGGTCGATTTGCCTGCCATTCAGGAAGTCTACGCCAAGCACAATAAGGCAGGTTTTGAAATCCTTGGTGTCAACATGGACAGTGATTTGACTGCCCTTGGTGGCTACCTGAAGCAACATGGAATTCTTTGGCAGAGCCTGCGTGATGCTCCCAAAGACGCTGGCATGCAGCCGGGAGACTATGGATATGGGATCGTGTCGGTTCCCACGATGTTTCTTGTCAACAAAGAGGGAATCGTTGAAGGCGGCATCACGACAGCCAATTTGGAATTTGCCGTTGATGCGTTGTTGAAAGGCAAGAAGCTGGAAGACCTGCAAGCTCCAGGTGCGGAAACCACTGAAGAAGAAAACAAGACTGCAGAAAAGTCGAAGGCTAAGAACTAAATCGTTGCTGCCTTGTGATTTAGAAACTTCAAAGCCCGGCTTGTTCAACATGCCGGGCTTTTTTATTTAGGCGATCGGCAGATCGTGTTTTACCGTAGGACGGGTCTGGAGACCCGTCCTACATCAAGCGGCTTGGTCAATCCTTTTCTGCCGCTCGCTTTATTGAACTCTTCGAGCCAGTCGGTAGATTGGCGGGGTCTCTGAAAGGCCGCGTTGCAGCGAGCTGGCCTGGATGCCTCGGAACAGATAACTGAAGTCGGAGATCATTTCCGGCATGTCGCCATAGTAGATGTGCCCGCTGTCGAACCAGCTTGTGGTCAGTTGTGACACATCCACCAGATCAAACAAGCGCTTCTTCGCACCGACGCGTGTGTAGTCGTTTAAGAAACCCAGCGGTTCAAATCCATTGACAGCTTTTGAAAGCCGCAACGCTTTATCTTGAGACGATGCATAGACTGTAAATCGACGACTAAACGGCAGAATACGTTCACCGGTGCGTTCCACAAATTCTCGGGCGTTGATGTCTGGAGCGGCAAGTGCAACCTGGTCGAAGAGTGGAACCTGTTGTACACCCGGAGGCCGTCGATCGTCGATCGTTTTGAGTGCTTCTGTCAGCACGTAATTTCCCATGCTGTGCGCGACGAGATGAATGTTTTTCGCGCCTGAATATCGACTGATGCCAGCCAGAACTGCGATTAGATCATCGTCAGATTCTTCAGCGCGGCGAAGATCTTTCAGGTAGTTGGCTTTTTCTTTGAAGCTCTCAGATTCTGCACCTGCCGGCCAACTAAAAAACATTGCTGGCCCTTTGTAATTCATGTCGTACGACATCTGTGCCGTGCGGCGGGCGGCATCGCGAAACGTCGCGCAGTATCCGTGAACGAAAATCAGTAATTGCTTGCCTGGCGATGCCTCAACTGCCGCGCGAAGCTGTTTCCAGAAATCAGCGTGCGGCAATGAATCAATTTCCATCAAGACGACATGTTTAGCTGGGTCTTGTGAAAACTCCAGCCGCAGAATTGATGGTTCCGGCAGCGTGCCGGGCCTTCGATTGTATGGAATGCTGACTTCACATGTGCCGTATGTCAGTTGGCCCCGATCTCCTCCAAAGTACAAATCCGGATCACTCGTGGATGATTTGCCGCGGTCTGGTTCACGATTCGTGGCGAAATAAACGATCTCCGGCGAATAACCGTGGCGATCCTGTGTGATGCCTGATCGCCGAACGGTTTTCGCCAACTGGAATGATTCGCCAGGTGCCGTGGGGGCCACCGGTGGCGCTGCAGGAGCAGGTGAGGGAAATGGTGTTGGTAAGGTTTCAGACAGAACTTGCGTTGAACTGGGGCTCGTCGCAGATCGACCTGCACCTGCTGATTTTTTTTGGGGAGGCAACACTGGCGGCTGTGTTGGAATCACCAATTGTGGCGGTCCATGCACGAGGTCCGACGCATCAGCGACGACTTCATCAACGCCCGATGGCGAAGGTTCGGGTTCTGTCAGACTCTCGAATGAAGGTTCTTCTGAAACGATTGATGCACCAGACGAATCAGCGTCATTTGATCCACTGGTTTTTCCGTCTGCGTCTCGCTTAGATTGAGCCGCGTTGCGAGCCGGTTCTTGTCCGCATCCCATGGTCACAACCATGCATGCTGCTGCGATGAACTTCATCCATGAAAATGCCATCGTTGCCTCCAAGGCTGTTTTCGTGAGCCGACGGCGCTAGCCGCGGGCTGGCGAAGTAGCACGGGAACTCCAGTCACGTCCTGATCGTATTACGTCTGGACCGGTCTGGAGACCCGTCCTACATACAGCATGTCGGATGCCGTCATCGCAGATTATCGCACAGTTCGCCGTTGTTGCCGATAGTATTTCAGGCCGGGCAAAAAGAACGTAAGTCCCGACATAACACCGAACAAAGATACACTAAAGTCTGGTAAATCGCTGTGTTCGACAGCGGCCATCACGAGTCCGGTCGCAAACATCATCGCCGACTGGATATAAAACTGGCCCGACAAAATCCCTGCTTTTGCAAGGAAAACCATGCCAGCGATCGCTCCAAGGACCGGCGAAAACTCCAGCACCGGACGGTCCATAATGGACTCAACCCAGAATAGCATCGACGATGCGATCATACTCCCAGCCCAAAGATGGGCAATTTGGCGTTCCACGGCTGTGATCGGGCCAGATCGATGCCGCAGGTTCCAGAAAATCGCAGCCCAAAGACCCAGGCCGACAACCCACAACCCAACATACGGCCAGCGATTTGTGACTCCTTGAAACTGCATGAAGTTGGTGATCAGGCATAACATCAGGACAACCAGGCTATGCAACATCCACAGGAGTCCCCAGTTCTGCAGAATCGCCGCGTGATGCGATTCACGAAACAACCTCGTCATCACCTGTGCAATCGTGGATGAGCGGGCACTCACCGGTTCACCGTTCAGCCACGCTCGCATATCTGAGGCTAACGCAGCCGCAGATGAATACCGCAAGTCCTGCGGCTTCTGCAGACATTTCATCACGATCATTTCCAGATCAGAATCGACCGCGCGATTGAGGATACGGATGTTTGGCGGATCTTCTTCCAGCACCATCAGGACCGTGTCCAAAGGTGAGGCCGCCTGGAACGGTGGACGACCTGTGAGCATCGCAAACAGTACCGCACCAAGACTATAGACGTCGGTGGCGACATCAATGGAATCCGTCTGGCCAGCAGCTTGTTCTGGCGACATCCATGCGGGAGTTCCGAGGATCGCGCCGCTTAGAGTTAGCCTCGCCATGTCGGAGTCTACGCCAAATGCCGTCCGTGATTCTTCGTCCACGTTGACTCGTTTTGCCAGCCCGAAGTCCGTGACGAATGGCGTCCCGTCCGTTGCGATCAGAATGTTGCTTGGCTTAAGATCCCGATGCAGAACGCCAGCTCGATGAGCCGCGCCGATGGCATCGACAATGGGAACCAGCAATGCAACCGCTTCACGTGGAGACATCGGTCCTTTCATCAGCCGATCAGATAATGTCCTGCCCTGAATAAACTGCATGCTGAACCAGGGCTGTCCATTGTGCTCACCAACTTCATAGACCGGAACGATGTTAGGATGGCTCAGCCTCGCCGCAGCTAACGCTTCGGCCCGCAACCGTGCTAAATCCTGCGAAGCCGCAAACGCCGCATTGGGAATCATCTTTAAGGCCACCGTGCGCTGCAGGCTGGCCTGATACGCCTTATACACGACGCCCATTCCACCACGGCCAAGTTCCGCTCGTAGTTCATATTCACCGATTGTCGTGCCGATCGCAGATCCCGCGGCGATGGAACCGGATGTTCGCAATGTCTTCGAACCGCCCCCAGTCAAATGATTCAAATCAGATGATTGCAGCAGCGCGATGTCGTCTGCGATTTGAGCCGTCGCAAACAGCTCTCGCAGATCCGTCGCCAAATCGGGATGCTTTCGAATGGCATCATTGAGCCTCTTCTGTGCCGCCCCACCTTTAGAATCCTGCATCAATTGGTCGAACACAACCGCCAATCGTTCGTCGCGATCATCGATAGCTGCGTCTGACATATTCATCCTCTTTGTCTGGTCATTTTATTTGATATCGGCGGCTGGAAGTCCGGTCGCCACGGCGTTGCGGAGCTCATTCGGCAATGACTCCCATGTTACTTGATAGGTTGCTTCGAGCGGGATCTTGATATGCGTTTCGGTCGTCAGGAACAGCGGCATGTCAGGCATCGTGTCGCCGATGGCCAACGGTTCAAGGTAAGCGACTTTTTCCCGCCCCGCCGGATACGATGCCAGGAGCCGATCCTGGCCAGTGGGAAATTCAAACGCCTCGTCGCCGATTTCGTCCCAGATCAGTTTGTGCAACCCGTTCGGATCACGCGGCGTAGGAGGAAAAAGATCAACGATGAGAACATGGACGCCGCTGCGAATAAAATCGACAACCTTTTCCACAAAGTCAATCACCGCGCTGCGTTTATCCTTATTGCCGGGCGACACAATTTCGATAATGGCAACGATTTCGCCGAGATGATGACGGATCGTGATTTGATTTGCTCGCGCTGCATAAATCTCTTCGCTGCTGCGATACATGATCGTCGTCGTGGGGGCTTCTTTGGTGACAACACCACCTTCGAGATCTTCGGTCAATCCGCCGGTTCGGTTGCTTAACCCATTCCAGGTTTCAATCGCCAGGTCGTGAATTGGCATGATTCTGTTTCCTGAGTTGGATGGAATGCTTATCGGGACAGTACTGCAATAAAGTACGTCAGCCTTTCCAGGCTGACATGTTCTGCTTCTTGTCAGGCTAGAAAGCCTGACGTACTTTTCGTTTCCGTTTCCCCAAAGTATAGCAATCAATCCAAAATCCCCAACCAGCAGACGTTCGAAACGGCAACGAAACGGATCCTGGCCATCCGTTCCTGAGGTCACTATCGATCTCGCATGGAATGTTGTTGGGCGTTGCTTCAACACGTAGGGTGTGTGCAGCGGAGCGCAACACACCACAACGGCAATCGTTGCGATGCCAAACGCGGGTTTGAAACATCACAGGCCAGAACATGGTGCGTTACGCTTTGCTTCACGCACCCTACTTAGTTGCATTTGGGAGTTCATCATGAACTTTGACGAACCGACGCCATCCACTGGTCGAGATTCAGCAAATTCCGACGAGACGTTCACTGGCGACGAACCGTTGTCTGTCGCTTCGGTTGCACCAAATTCGATCGAGGGATTGTTTCTACGAGCGTTGCAGATTCAGCCTGCGAAAGAACGAGACAATTTTATTTCGCAATCTTGCCGAAATCCTGCGCATCGGTCGGCAGATTGGCGAAGGACTGGCTGCTGCTCACAAGCAAGGCGTGATTCATCGCGGCATTAAGCCCGCCAATATTCTGCTGGAGAACGGCGTCGAGCGAATCAAGATCACGGATTTCCGATCGCAAATTGCCACCGTCTTGGGTGTCGCTGATCGCATTCATCCTGCTTGGTGGGCCGATCGGAATCATCATCTGGTGTCTGCAGCGAGATAACTATGATCGGCATCTTGGGACAATGCAGGATCGAGGTAATACGACATCGGAGTAACATGCAATGAGGCTCAGTCGCCCACAAGGGGAACATAACGGTTGCCACGTCGTGTTCCACGGCACACAATTCAATAGGCTGGCCGAACTACTGCTGTTGTTTCCTTATCGACAGTGTACAATTGGAGGTCCGCTTTACCAAAATCCGGCTCTCACATTTCGTGCCGGGAGTTTCGCAACGCAGATTACAACGGATGTTTTTCTGTCCTTTCGTCGGATGCTCGCTATGCCATCACCATTTCCCGGAATGGACCCGTTCCTTGAAGGTGACGAATGGGAAGATTTTCATTCTCGTTTCATTACGACAATGGCAGTGAAGTTACTGCCGGGAATTCGCCCGGATTATGTCGTGCGGACGGAACGTAGAATTTACGTCGAACATCCTCTGGACGATGTCAAAACGATTCGTCCCGACGTGGCGATTTTGCGTCATCCGGACAGCTTTGGTTATTCGCGGAGCGGTTCCGAGTCGGCGGTGGCCACGTTGGAACCTGTCGAACGGACGGTGCCAATGTCTTTCGAAGTCGAAGAAAAATACCTTGTCATACGGCGACTGGATTCATCCGAAGTCGTCACGGTCATCGAATTGCTGTCACCCTTCAATAAACGCATGGGAACCCGAGGTCGTCCGACATATCTGGCGAAGCGTCAGGAAGTGATTCAAAGTGCCACGAATCTTGTGGAACTCGATCTGCTGCGTGGAGGTGAACGACTGCCGACGCTGGAACCTCTGCCAGCCGGCGACTACTTCGCCCTAATTCGTCGCAGCACCCGTCGCAGCACCTTTTCGGTTTATGCCTGGCCAATGAACCACCGTCTGCCGGTGATTCCCATTCCGCTGGACCCTGGCGATCGAGAAGTGACGCTCGACCTGCAAGCCGTGTTCGATACTGTCTACGATGAAGCCGGCTACGACTATTCACTAAGCTACCGCCGAGAAATGTCGCCACCATTCAGCGACGCGGAATCGTCATGGGTGAAATCTCTGCTGCCAAACGGGTCGAGTGATGTCGTAGTGGGCACTGAATCGTAATGTGTCGATATTGCGTTCCGTTGCAAAAACACGCCGATGTCCATTGTTCTCAAGCATCCCAACAATGCGATGAAAAAAATCAGGTAGGTTGTTTTGTCGTTGAATTTACGTCTGAACCGTTTTGCATTCTGAGTGATGAACTTCGCTTCTCATTTTGACAGGACGATTAAGGACAGGACGATTAGAAACACAAATTGCGATTCATCGTCCTGACCTTAATCGTCCTGTCAACAAAAAGTCCCACGCACGACACGTAGTGAAACGACAAAAATGGGCCAGGTCTTTTGATCGGTGACCTGCCGCCAAGCGCCCTTCGACTTCGATATCATGTTGCCGGAGACCACGGCATCGCGACTTGTTTCGTGCTGTGACATCCAGTTCATTCCGCCGGATGGACTGATGAAACAACGACCTTTGCACCCACGACATCGTCACCGCGTTGCAAGACCGCGTTTGGCTGCAATTGAATGATCTGAGCTATCGCGTTGTCCGGATCGATGTCATTGGTGATCCGAATCTTCGCTTTAGCCACTGGCGATGGGTCGTTGCTTCCGGGCAGACGTTCGTAAACTTCCAACACTTGTCCCGCGACCAACCCGTCGTCCGCACCGAGACTGATTTCTACAAGATTCCGGGCAGCATCGACGTTCGTGATCAGCCCTTGCAACGTCGTCGGGATTTACTCAATCGGCTTTTGTTCGTTGTCGGCAGCGGCAGATTGTGCAACCGGCACGGCGACAAGCCTTTCGCCTGTGATCAGGCATGTCGGCGGTTGAATTTGATTGGGATCTGTGGGCCGAGTAACTCGCTCAACACTGCTACCGTCCAGCAGTTGAGTCCGCGTGTACCAATCGAGTTCCGCGACTGATACAACGGGCACACCCAGAGCCTCAGCCTCAGCCCGCAATTCTTTGACTGTCGTAAGATACCGTTCTGCCGTTGCTCGTTCTTCATCCGTCGATGCTGTCTTTGGATCCGGCAACCGACCGATGACCAGATACTTTGTCACAGACGTGATTCCAAAATCGATTGGACCGAGACCACTTTGAGTCTCCAGCATACGCACTCGTCGTCCGTCAGTTCCAACTTCAACATCCCGCACCAATGCGATCTGGAACCAATTCACATTGCGGAGTCCATCAAGATCGGCGAAAGCGATACGATCAACAGGCTCAATTTTTCGGACATCCAGAAAGAAATCAGCCCATCCATTATACGACTCTTTGTTGCGTACAAAGTAACCCTGGCCAATCCGAGTGTTGTCGAGAGCCTCGATCTTTGACTGAGACTTGTCGCGTTTATCAAGATAACCCGGAACAATATTGTAGTCATCGAACCACAGCAGGATTGAAGCCTGAGTTTCTCCGTCAGGGACCTTCGGCCCCAACAATCGAAATGCCCAGTAGTTTTGCTCAACGGTCCAATCCGCGGGTGCGATGGCACGCAGCCGTTGAGCAAAGAGTTTTAGTTCAGCCGCTTCGTCAAACTGTATGTCTGCAACGAAGCTGCCTTGCGCTAAAACCAGCTCAAACGACACCTTCACATCCGTCTGCTTTCCTGGCTTCAGCGACACATTCTCGAACGTTACCATATGTGTGTATGGCCGCACGACGACGTCGAAACTCTTGATGTTTTCCGGAGTTTCCGAAAAGTCGAATCGCAACTCCTTGCCATCTGCGACGCCATGGAATGTCAGTAACGAATTATCAACAGCCCAAACTATGATCGCGGCCACACCCGCCTCTCCATTGAATTCGAAAGGCGAGGTCCAGATCGCAAATCCGTCTTCGAATGGTCCCGTTCGCACGATGCGAATCTCATCGATCATCCGCTGAGCTGCCTGACGCAATACGGGATCTTCACCATGTCGTACCTCAATGAGTTTTCCGATTGGATGATATGATGCAGTGACAGGCTCCTGCGTTACCAGCTGCAGTTTCACGGTCGCAGTGTCCGCATCTCCGATTGAGCCGAAGCGAGTGTGGATAACACAGGGCTCATTGATATTTTGATCGTAAACCCAGGGAAAGTAGTTCCTGGGAAGGGATGGAAAAGGAAGATCAGTCTTCACGACCTCGGTTTCAATCTCAGATCCGATACCATCCAAATGGCCGACTGACTTTCCATCGTGAAACAGTTCGACAGCATGGATCCGAACCATCGGCCCATTCCCGCTAATTGCATCATAGGTCGGGGATAACGCCTCTAACGTCTTGTTACGAACGCGAGGCTTGAAGACTCCTGGGCCGAACAAACGAAACACAAGTTCACGATTGTCACTGCCGCCATGCGTGAGCTTCAGAGTGTCTGAATCAAAAGGAGGACTCGTCAGCCTTCCGCCCGCGCCGCTCCACCACTCACGTTTGTCCTTCGACGGCATTTCCGTCGGAGGAAAAGAAACGCCAAGCAATTCGACAATCGTACCGTCAGTCCGCTTTGCTCGAATTCGTTCGTCTGGAACAGAATCAACGACAACCTTTACGACTATGTTCTGGCCCGCACCAATCGCAACATTTTCAAACGTAGCCCAATGGCGAAAGAAGCGGAACTGATACTCGAACCGCTCGATTTGCTCCAGCGGCAAGGGGAACATTACGATCCCTTCTGTCATGCCAGGCGTAGCTGCATTCGCATCTGTTGAGTAGCGACCACCACCTCCCGATTTCCGATGAGGATTCCCCTCCTTGTCCATCGCGACAATTTGCAGGTCGGGTTGCCTCCATGCGGTTGGTGTTTCAAAAGTCAGTTCTGTCTCGTTAAAGGGTACGAACCTGCCATCGACTACTTTTTTGCCTCCTGAGAGTTGCTTAACAGACTTAACTACGATGTCCTCCGCGACTGGATCAACGGATGCATTCTCTGGTGTCAGTCGGCGTTGACCGTTTACTTCGAGAATACGCACGCGAGAAAGCGGGTCAGTGGCAACGCCAACTCGAAGCCTGGCTGTTTGTTTTCCGGGCTGAATTTGCAATCCTCCCGAGAACACGACCACTTTCTCACCAGAGGCAAGTTGTTCGATTCGGCGTTCACCGGACATGTTGGCACTCACAGCAGTCGCATCATCGCCAAGGCCATGAACCTGGAACAATGCTCGGCGCAATGGTGCGTCTACAACGCGGACTGTTCCGCCCAGTTGGTACGCAGGAGCTGCGGACAATTTCGCTCCGTTTGGAGTCCACCACTGCTTCGGATTGTCTTCCATCGCGGCCAGACCGAGGAACTCAACGCGAATTCCTTCTGGGAGTTCTGCGATGGCCGACACCGGAACTGCGTCCTCAGTCTTCTCTTCAACGCCCACAGCACTTCTCATGTTGACCGCTACGATTGTGGTCACGGAACACAGGCAAATTATCAGCGGAAGCACTAACCATGATCGGCCGGATTCGTTGTTCGAATCGGGACTTACAATTCTCCGAATGCGTCCCAGCAGCGATCCATCCTTCGCGCCGAGTGCCAGAGACGTTGTCTGGCCCTGAAGCTGCTCCACCGCCAGCAGGGCGCGGCCGTAGTCGGGGGCGTTGTTGAAGAGTTTGATCACAAGATCGTCGCAGCAGTGTTCACGTTCAATCCGAATGCGATGCGAGAGCCACCAGACGGCGGGATGATAGAAGAACAGTGTTTCGACTAATGTCTGCAGCAGGTTGATAACGAAATCATGGCGGCGGATGTGGGCGAGTTCGTGCGCGAGGATGGCTTCAAGTTGAGGCATCGGAATGCTGGTCGCGAAACTCACCGGCAGCAGCACGATCGGTCGCAGATAATCGACCACCAGTGGCCCTTTTGCCAGCGTCGAATTGAAGACCTGCACCGCTCGCTTGACGCCAAGACGTGTGGAAACTCGTGCAAACGCGGCAAGGACTTCATCGCTTGGCACAGAAATTCCCACGCGTCGCAGTCGCCGCAGTGTTCGCCAGCCGAGCAATGGTCGCAGCGAACAGAGGAGCACGCCGCTGGCCCAGACGGCGACGATCCAGGCCAGAAAAGGACGCAGTAAATCGGTGACTTCGCTGGCGAGCAGTTGGGCGTCAATCCGCTGGGACTCGTTGTTGCGAATTGATTCGCTGGCCGATGTGTCCGGAAGTTGTACCGGAGGGCTGACGCCACTCCGCTCGCCGGGAGGATCGCCTTGCGGCGTTTCAGAAACTGCAGAGAGACCGGCGGTATCAGTCGCCGCCAATATAGTATCCGCCACATTTTCCGGAGCCAACGATTCCCGGTTCATCTTCCCGATGTCGGTGTTCACTGGCAGTACGACACCGGTCACGATCGGAGCAGCCACCATCAGCCCCATCGTGACGACCAGAAACACATACCGCAGAATCGACGAAGATCGGCGCAACATGCAAGCAACGATGGCGGCCAAAATCGCAATGACGACAAACTGCCAAAGCGAATGCACCAGCACCCAGCCGAGACGTTCAATAAATTGTGGCATCGCTCATCGCCTTCGAAAAAGTGAACGTCAATCCCTCGTTCCGGGGCTCCAGCCCTGGAACGCGCTGTGTCGGAGGCTCCTGCCTCCTCTGTACTCGCCAAACGCTGTGCAGGCAGGAGGCAGGAGCCTCCAAGGCAGTGCGTTCCGAGGCTGGAGCCTCGGAACGAGGTTAAGTGACGGCTACTTTGCTTCCATCTGATTCAGCAAGCGCCGGGCTTCGTCGATTTCTTCCTGTGAGGCCTTGCCGCGGGACAACGCCTGCAGCACGAGACTCATCGCCGATCCGTCGTAGACTTTTTCAATCAGCTCGGTCAGAAATTTCTTGGCCGCCTTTTCACGAGTCACGGCCGCTCGCCAAATGTGCGGCGTCGCATCTTCGTCGCGTTTGACCAGGCCCTTCGTCAACATTACGGCCAGCATTTTGACGGTGGTTGAATAGTTCGTGTCTTTTGCTTCGGAGAGTTTGGCGTGAATGTCACGCACCGGACTTGGCCCGAGTTCCCAGAGAATTCGCAAAATCTCCAGCTCAACCGCCGTTGGCTGTGACGACCCAAGTTCCCGCATGACGCATTCTCCTGCCGAGCAATACAAATCATCAGCGAAAGGCTTCGCTGGCGGCAGTGTAGCGAATCCTTTCGCTTATGCAAGCAGAATTTTGGACAGTTCGGGTGAGCATAGGAATTACGTAGGCAGACCTGTCCTCAGGTCTGCAACCAACCAGCGTGGCGTGTGCTTTAAGCGGCGCTGAAGTTTTCCACTCGCAATTGTCGGCTGCAGAATTTATTTGAACTACCTGGCGTTGTACGCCCAGGGACTTCGACCTGAGGACAGGTCGAACTACGTAGTTCCCGAGATCATTCCTTGAGCACAAAGTCGATGCACATCACGGCAGCCATGACCAGGATTCGGATGGGATGATCCATTGGGACATCGTCGTTCACTGAGATCATGTAGTTGTCTGCGGATGTGAAAAGTTCTCTGCCGAGGCCAGCCCATTTCTTCGAAACGCGAGCGAACTCTTTGTCGCCTTTGCGGAATGAAAAATCCCAACTTGTCCATTTTCCTTTCAGATCGCAGATTGGCTGATCATTTGCGTCAAGTACGCTGAAGGCGCCACCGATCGAAAGAAACTTCTGCTTGAATCCACCAATACGGTTTCCGTTTTCGTCCAGCACATCAACTCTGGAAAGAAACAGAGAAACTCCGCGTTTCACGATCAGCACTGGTTCGCCATCGGGAGTTCTCAGCGTAATCTCGAATGGAGTCATCCGTTTGTAATCAGTGAACCGCAGCATCTTGGTGAAAAAGCCCAGGTTCTCCTCACGGCAATTGATAATCAGTTGACCAGATTCCGGGTCATACACGTCAAAATTGCTCGCTGCTTTGAACATGCCAACGTGCTCCTTCACCAGGAACAGATTGCTGTGGAGAACTTCATGCATTGTAGCGATTCCTCTGATAACGCGACAGAATTTGGGGTCGGACAAAAGTCAACAAGGTGTGTATCGCATTGAACGATTCGCTTCTACCCATTGACGCTGGAAATCTGACTTAGCACGTCAATCATAACTCACGAGCGTCAATCGTTGCGACGAATGACGCTATCGGCTTGCATTGCGAATGCAGTAGACTCGCTTGTCCGTCCGAATCAGTAATCGATCGCCCGCGATGGCCGGTGTGGACAGTGTCACGTCGTCGTCTGCCAGGTTGTTGGTATGCAGGATTTCCAGTGTGTTAGCAGCCTTGACTACCGAACACATGCCGTCTTCATTGATACAGAACAATTTGCCATCGTAGCTCCAGGGAGATGCTGTGAATTCACTGCCACGATTTAAAGGTTGAGCCTCGAACAACGGATCGCCCGTCTTTGAATTGAAACAACTTACAAAGCCGCGATCATAAAGTACAAACAATCGTCCATCGCTGACGATCGTGCTTGGGTTGTAGGGAGCAATCTTTTTGCTGGACCAGACAACGAAATCGTTGCTTGACTGGCCATCCTGCAATGTCAGATCTCCTGTGGCCCCCGGTTTGATCGCATACAATGCCTTCGTTTGATCAAGCACGTAGCCGGAACTGACATACAGCAGACCGTCCGCAGCATAAGGTGTCGCGATGGTAATTGAAGACATGCCTTTCAGTGACCACAACAGATTTCCGTCCAGGTCATAGCTGCGGACGGCACGCGTTCCTGCTGTGACAATTTCTGTGCGATCAGGGAGAGCCCAGATGAATGGTGTGGCCCAGTTGCTCTTTTCGTCGCGATCGACTTCCCATAGTTTTTCACCCGTACGTTTGTTGAGTGCCAATAATGTCGAATGATCGTCGTTGTCATTCACATAGTACAACACGTCTCCATGAAGCACTGGCGAAGAAGCCGTTCCCCAGCCATTCCGTGTTTTATGCGCAGCCAGTTCGTGAGTCCATGTTTGTTCGCCCTTGAAGTCAAAGCAGTACAGTCCGATGTTACCGAAACACACGTAAACATGCTCGCCGTCAGTGACGGGAGTTTCAGAGGCGTAGCTGTTTTTCAGATGAATCGATCCTGTTGGTATGCCGGTTCGAATCGTTTTTTCCCAGCGAGTTTTTCCACTGGCGAGGTCCAGGCACAGCACTTTCCATTCGTGGACCGATTGCGGTATATCCTTACGATCGCCGCCGAAGTAGAGACCTTTTTTAATTTGCTCAGTCTCACCGGTGTTGACGACGGTCGTCACAAAAACGTTGTCGCCCCACACGATCGGCGAACCCCAGCCACGTCCGCCAATATCAGATTTCCATTCAACGTTTTCAGTCGGCGACCAATGGTCAGGCAATCCCGTGTTGAGTGAAACACCTGTCGCATCGACGCCGCGAAATTGTGGCCAATTGGCTTCGGTGATCTCGCCAGCGCTGCACGGTAAGATGACGAAAGTTGCCGCACAGCAAACAACCGCCATATGAATGAGACGACACATTAATCAGCTTCCTTCAATTTGAAAACGTGGTTCAGTGATTCGCGGACAGTATTCGATCGCCCCTGGATCAATCAATCTTGAATTGACGTACTCGGTGATTGCTACTGTCGCCGATGTAAAGCCAGTTGTCTGCCGACACGAAAACTCCATGTGGCCGATTGAGATGACATTGTTTGGGGGCACCGTCCGGGCCATCTCCAGGAGTTCCATCACCGACGACAGTTTCGATGATGCCCGACGATTTTCTCAGGACGCGAATCGTATGACTTTCCGTGTCGGCGAAATAGAGATCTCCGGTTTTTGATAAACAGACGCCTTTGGGGCCTGCCAACTGTGCGAGTTTCGCTGGACCGCCATCACCCGCATAGCCGCTCTTACCGGTTCCCGCCAGATGGTGCAAAGTTCGTTGCTGAAGATCGATACGAAAGATGGCGTTGCCTTCTCGCAGGGCCAGATACAGCGAATGCTGACCGTCGAAATCGAGTGCTCGCGGTCCGTTCAACGGAGTGCCAGCCAATGCTGCACCGTCGGGAGTTGGCGATCGTTCGCCTGTGCCTGCAAAAGTCGTGATGATGCCGGAGACTGGATCGACAGATCGAATGCGATGGTTTTTAATATCGCAGATGTAGAGTCGGTCTTCATTGTCCAACGCAATCGAATGCGGTTGACTTAATTGTGCTGCCGTGGCGGGACCGTCGTCTCCGGAAAAGCCAGCTTTGCCGTTTCCCGCGATCGTGGAGACGATACCGGTTTTCGCATCCACTTTGCGAACGACGTGATTCTGCATTTCCACAAAGATCATGTTGCCGTGACTATCGAATCGAACTTCGTATGGTTCGTTGATCTGTGCGTCTGTAGCTGCACCGCCGTCGCCTGAATATCCCTTGCGACCGCATCCGGCCACTGTTGTCATCATGCCGGATTGTAGATCAACTCGACGCACAACGTGGGACCCGACTTCGCAAACATAGAGCGCTCCATCCGGTCCGAGGCAGATTCCAAATGGTTGCGACACAGCGGTGTTTATTGCCCTTCCGTTGGCCGCGACAGTGATATCTTTTCCGTTGCCCGCGATAGTAACCACTTGACCGACAGCAGGATTGTCGTCTGCCTTGGTTTCTGTGGCCGAAAAAAAACATGCGGCCGCAAGTGCAGCGACCGTCAGGATACAGTGGCTGGAAATCTGTGTTTTATCCTGCAAGCTTCGAATCATTGTGTGCTCTTCATGCCTGTGTTGACGGGTGGTGTGTGGCTTGTGGCAGCCCTTTTTGACTCATGATAAGTTGATTCGGCAGCATAGTGTAGGCAGATCTGTCCTCAGATCTGCATCCAACCAACGTGGACTTTAGTTTAAGCGTGGCAAAAGTTCGCATCTGGCCGATGTGAGCGGCAGGACTTAGCTGAATTGGATGGCGTTGCCCGCCCAGGGAATCCGACCTGAGGACAGGTCGGACTACGTAGGCAGATCTGTCCTCAGATCTGCATCCAACCAACGTGGACTTTAGTTTAAGCGTGGCCTGAAGTGGCCGCTAGCCATATACGCCTGCAGAACTTAGCTGAATTGATTGGCGTTGTCCGCCCAGGGAATCCGACCTGAGGACAGTTCGGACTACGCTAAATCATCTGGAAACGGCAACACGGCGCGAATTTCACGCTGTCCGGTTGCCACCATCACGAGGCGGTCAAACCCAAGAGCCACGCCGGAACACGGCGGCAAACCAGATTTCATCGCAGCATTCAACCACGCAGCACCGGGGAGTTGCGACGATGCTTCAGCGACTCGCCGTGCGTTCTGAACCGCGTCACGTCGCTGCAATTCGGCGACGTCTGTGAGCTCCTGATAGCCGTTACAAAGTTCTATGCCCTGAATATAAAGTTCGAAACGCCGTGCCACGTGCGGGTGAGTTTCCGAAAGCACTGCGAGCGCGGCTTGAGAGGCCGGATAATCGCATAAAAACTCAGGAAGAATGTTGCCGCTGCCAGAGATGGAATCAACTGCACTTCCACCCAACTGCGGTTCAACGGCAAAGGCCAATATCACATTCAAAACATCGTCGATCTGATCGGGACACAGGTCACCGGGTAGAGGAACGCCGAACTTGCCGGCGATGCTCATCAACTGACTTGCGCTACGTTCGAAGACGTTAACTCCAACAGCACGTTGAAAAGCCTCGGCGTATGTTGTCTTGCGAAATCGGCTGGTTTCCCATTGCTCAGCGACGTTACTGCCGGTGACTTCCGCTGCGGCCTGCGTCGCCGTTCGTACTAATGCTTCGGTCACGTCCAGTTGTTCCAGCCACGTGGAACCAACGCCGTACCATTCGATCATTGTGAATTCGGAGTTGTGGCGATCGCCACGTTCGTCCTGCCGGAAGACTCGACTGACCTGAAAAATAGAACCGACACCCGCCGCCAGTAAACGCTTCATATGCGCTTCGGGCGAAGTTTGTAAGAACCATCGCGTGCCCCGAAGATCTAACGAAAACGGTTCCAGCCATGCGTCAAGGACGATGTCGCGCGACAGGCACGGAGTTTCAACTTCCAGATAATTGTGCTGGCGGAAGAACTCGCGAATCGCCTGCAGCATTTTGGCTCGAACGTGCAGCATCTGAATCGCACACGATGGTCGCCAGCCATCAGACTCAGGTTTCATCGTGGGCCGCTATTGCCCAGCGAACGGCAGACGCCAGACGTCGAATACCCGCTTCGATCCCAGCCACATTCTGCACGCCGAAACTCAACCGCATCTCGCAACGAGGACGATCAGCCCAATCGGCTGGGTAACACAATTCACCCGGCACATACATCACCTTATCCACCTGAGTCGCCCGCTGAAATAATTCGCTGGTGAAGCCTGTGTGGATATGGTCAGGCAATCGCATCCACACGTACATGCCGCCTTGCGGAGTGAACCAAGAAACGCCCGGCAATCCAGCAAATTCTTTTTCGACCGTCGCGACCATCGCATCACGCTTGCGTCGATAGCTTTCACAGACCGTACGAACGTGTTCGGCATATTCCCCAGTACGGATCGCTCGCGCGACAATATGCTGATTCAGGTGAGCCGAACCAAAATCTTCGTTGCCTTTTAAGTCCGTAACGGCCTTGATCAAGCAACTCGGCAGCACGCCCATTCCAACTCGAATTCCCGGCGAGAAGCTTTTCGAAAACGTCTGCGCCAGAATCACGGTCTCGCGGGTTTTGTCAAGTGACCAGATACTCGGGATCGGATCGCCATCGTAGCGGAGTTCGCGATACGCACAGTCTTCCAGCAGGAAAATGCGACGTTCCGTAGAATACTGCTGCACAATCTTCAGCAGTTCTGGCCGCCGTTCGGCTGATACGCTCACGCCCGACGGATTGTCGAAGTCACTCACGACGTAAACCAAACGAACGCGGTCCAGTTTTCCAGCAGCAGAAATTTGCTCGAACGCAGCAGCCAGTGAATCCGGTCGCATGCCGTCAGCGTCCGCCGTAATTGGAATAATCTCTGCGCCCGCGGCCTGTAGAACTCCGATGTAAACAAAATACGTCGGAGCTGCCACCAGGCAGATGTCGCCCGCATCGAACAACGCCTGAGTCACAAGCGACAACAACTGCTGCGAGCCTGTTGTCAGCATAAGCTGTGACAACGGCAGATCATTGAGATCATCTGAATGATTTTCAATCCGAGCAAGATTGCTGCGAAAGACACGCCGCAATGCTTCAGGTCCGGGCGTGATGCCGTACTGAAGCAGTTTGCGGCCGGAATCCGCGTCGGCCAGCAATTCAGCAACGGCTTCCCGCACGATGTTTACGGGCAGCGAATCTTCATCGACCAGACCGGCAGCTAATGAAATGCAGTCGGCATTTTCAACCGCCTGCTGCATTAGAAAACCGATGGCCTGGCCTGCTGATCTGTCAGCGTGATCGCTGGCTTGAAATCGCGATGTCATGTGTCAATTAATCCCGTGGGCGTGACAGCAGTTCCTGGAACTCCAACGCGAACTCTTCATCGTTGGAAAGACAGCGATTGTTCATCGCCAGAATCTTGCGAATGCGTCCGACCGTCAGCTTGGCCGGTCCGGTAAGTCGCAAAACTAAGTCGTCGGGATTGAAATGTTCCAGGTCGCGGATGGAGTGAATTCCAAGAAACATGAATGCTTCGCGGGCCTGCAGGTCGTTCTGAAACACGACGTCCAGCGGGGCATCAATCGGAATACGTGATCGTCCGAGCTTGCGAACAGGCTTCTCGTCATGGACTCCGGACGAAATTGTCGCTTTGCGCACGCCCTTTTTTCGTTGAGCGGGTTCAACTTCCGGCACGGGCTTGCGAGCGATCGTGACCACAGGCTTGGGGGGAACAGGCTTGGCAACAACAGGCTTGGCAACAACAGGCTTTTTCGGAATAGGCTTCTTGGCCACCGTCTTCTTTGGTACAGGTTTCTTCTTTGCGACGGTACGCGGTGATGTGGTTACCTTTTTGGCAGCACGGGATGCAGGCTTCGCTGGCTTTGCTGGTTTAGCCGCTTTCTTCACAACCTTCTTCTTCGCCATCGATCTCAGTCCTTCATTCACTCTGGTAAACGCACTCATCATCACGTTCCAGTCGGGCGAAACGCTCCGAACGGGAAATTCTCTTCAAGGCATGATGATAGCGGCTAGGAGCACTGACTTACCTTAGCAGGCCCGATTGTTCCTCAAAAAAGATGCGAAGCAGATCCTGTTCTTCGGGAGTTAGCAGTCCGACCGACCCCAAAATGATGTCTTGAGACGCAGTCCAGCGCCCCACCAGATCGGTGAGGTCATCATGGGAATCAGCCTGTTCAGACCCGGAAAACGCTGCTTCTGACGGCTGTTGATCGTTCAATTTGTCCTGAATTCGCATGACCAGACTGGACGTTTTTTCATCCAGAGCCAACTGACGGACTCTGGCTTTCGACGTCACCCAGTGATCGTTGGTCGTCGCCAGCGGACTTGGGCCTTTCCATGCAGATTTAAGATTTGGCCGTGCTGACATTTGCCCCATTTTAGCCAGAGCTTCATATCCCGCGTGAACTACGCAATGGTCAAGAGGCCAAAAGTTTGTCGTTTGCTGATCCAGCCGATCCCATGTCTGAAACAGGCATTCGAGTTGAATTTGAGGTGCCGTTCCCTGCAAAACAGGGAAGACGTCCAAAAATCCGCCCGGATTGCCGGTCGATTTCTCCCGATCGAGTGATTCTCTCAGAAGGCAGTCCAGCGTCATGACAAAGGCTGCTCGAAATGCTGCGTAGAGCATTTCATCATTAGAGTGCATTGTTATCGTCCGAGGGGGGAATTGTTTATCTGAATTTGCAGCCGCCATCCTCGCACAAAATGAACAGAACTCAAGACGCAAGAGCCACTTGTTGACCGGATCGATGTTGTCGAAACGCAACCAGCCGTTCAAACGATCCCATTTTTCGTGAGCATCGAATCATGATCGCCTACATTGTACGGGACCAACGGGCTCGAGCGTAATACAACTGGCTGTCGGCATCATACGACAAGCCACTGAAGAATTGATCGCAATCGACCGACGTCAGTAGGGCCTTTCTGCCGGAAAGGACTTCGCGACTTGTCGCGACCTGCGACCAGCTCCGCGTAGATCACAGGGCAACGCGACGCCGTTGAGCGGACATTCGTCCTCAGGTTCGCCTTACGGTGAAAGTCCAGCCCGGCAGGCTGGACCTACTTCGGCGCAGACCTTCCGCTGGCAAGACTGAATGGGTGTTTTGAAAATCGTCGCGAATGGCCCGAGGTTGTACCGGTGGGCTGACGCTACACCGCTCGCCGGGGCGATGACGCTACTTAATCACAGACATCAGATCAGCGCAATACGAATAGACGCCCCAAACGCTGGCGATCAGAAGGGCCAGGCTGGAGACAAACAAAGCTGCATCCCACAATCGCCCCGGCCGCAGCCGTGAGTCCGTTTCATGGAAGCGAAAATACAGTGCTGCAAATGCCAGCATTGGCAGCATCAGGCACTGCATCATCCCGGAGATTGTGATTAAAATCACGGGCTTCGGATACGTCAGGAACATGATCAAACACAGGATTGGAAGAGACGTCGAAACGCCGCGCACCAAGCGGCGGCGAGCCTTGCTGTCGGAAACTTTCGAACTCCAGCCTGCCACACCAGCGAAGTCCGCCATCATGCGAGCATTCCCGGCGTTCGCCACCAGGAATGTCGAATACAGCACAGCAATCGCCCCTGACAGAAACAACCACTTTGCATATTCTCCGAAGATTGGCACATAGCTGCGAGCGAGCGTACTCACCATTCGCGGCCCTTCTGGATTCAGACCCTCAGAATGCAGCACCGCCACACCCATCAGATAAAATGCCGCCGTCGCCAGCGTGTAAATCACCATCGACGAAAACGCATCCCACTTCATCACATGAAACCAACCCTGAGCGCGCCGCAGCCAGGAATCATCCTGAGTTCGCGGGCCTGCAGATCGAGCGTAACCTTTCTCAAGGCACCAATATGGGTAGCTGATGAGCTCCGTAGCTCCCACACCGATAATGCCAAACGTGGCCAGCGCGACGACAAGTGAACTCCGCCAGTCAGCACCTTCTGGAAGTTGGAAACTTAACCCGCGCAGGAATTCCTTGCCGGAGATTGCATACGTCGTGCCTTGCAGAGCAGCGACGTTGCCAAGCGTGATGAACGTAAACGCGACAACAAGCGCGACCGAAAATACTTCGATCAATTTGTAGCGGCCAAAAAACAGAATCATGGCGGTGGTGATGCCTATTAACCCAGACCAGATTTTGTCGTCAATTGTCCATGGATCGACAAGATCCCGGCCTTCCGCGTCGATAAGAGCCTGACCAGCCAGCGATAAGTCCAGCAGAATTTTGCCGCGATCACCCAGAGCCATGAGTTCTGCTTCGATGCGCTTCAGGCGTCGGGCGTCGCGTTCGGTTTTCGGCTTTGCACCTTTTTTCCATGCGGCGTGATCTTTAATGTCGGACTTGCCGGGAATTTCTACCGCCATTCTGTAGTCGCCGGTGATTGGAAATGTGATGGCAACCGACTGACTGACGCCTCCCAGAATTCCGCCGAGCTGTCCTGTAGATGCAGTAATCATCAACGCCCAGAATGCGACAATCCAGTTGATGCCAAGAATCTTCGGCCCCGGCACACGATTCAGCGACGTCAACGTGGTCTCGCCGTGACTGATTGCAAATCGACCAAATTCCAGCTGCACGAAGACTTTGACAACGCAACCGACAAGGATCAGCCAGAGCAGTGAAATGCCGGCCTGAGCACCTGTCTTTGTCGTCATGATCAATTCGCCGGAACCGACGATGTTGGCAGCGATGATCAGCCCAGGCCCAATCTGTCGCAAAATCGCGAAGAGTGAGGTCGGTGGATCGACGATCTGATCGGGCGTGCGAAGGTCAGCAATTTCGGGCGAGGCATCCGTTGTCATGTCGGGTGGGGCCTGTCAGGAGTAGCGAATTTTCGTGGCGGGGAGACGCAGCATACCGAGATTCGCATTCCGTGCCATGCAACAGAACGTAATGCTACAGAACGTAATGCTACAGAACGTAATGCTACAGAACGTAATGCTACAGAACGTAGGATGGGACTCCAGTCCCGTCCGGATTCGAATTGCCTGGACGGGTCTGGAGACCCGTCCTACGACGAACTACAAAGAATTCTCAGCGGCAAATCCCCAAATATCCCCGAGAACTCGTTTCCGGAGTTGCAAATCCAGCGGCTCAGGGCTCGACCATTATAGCCGGTACACCGTACCATACGTCTTAACACGACACGCAATTGCGATTCAATACACCACAACTCCGCCAGCCCTTTCAAATTTTGTTTGTACTACTATGGACCCGAAGTTCATTCGCAATTTCAGCATTATCGCCCACATCGACCACGGCAAGAGTACACTCGCAGACCAGTTGCTGCTCAAGAGTGGCACCATCACCCAGCGACAGTTCCGCGAACAGATTCTCGACGACCTCGACATCGAACGTGAACGCGGCATCACCGTGAAAGCCCGGTCTGTTACCATCAACTGGACTCAGGACGGCCAGGTTTACGAACTCAACCTGATTGACACACCAGGCCACGTCGATTTTCACTACGAAGTCAACCGTAGCCTCGCCGCCTGCGAAGGCGCGCTGCTGCTGATCGATGCGTTCCAGGGTGTGCAGGCGCAAACGGTGGCAAACGCATTCGCGGCCATTGCCGTGAATCTGGAAATCGTACCAGTCGTCAATAAGATCGATCTGGCTGTCACTCGCGTCGATGAAGTACTTGAAGAAGTTGAAACAGTGCTCGGCCTGGATGCTACCGATGCTCTGCGCGTGAGTGCAAAAGTTGGATTGAACATTGAATCTGTGTTTGACGCCATTATTAAAAGAATTCCAGCACCGAGCGGCACGGCTGACAAGCCACTCAAAGGACTTGTATTCGACAGCAAGTACGATAACTACCGCGGCGTAATTACTTACCTTCGAGTATTCGAAGGTTGCGTCAAGAAGGGCGACAAAGTCCGTTTCATGCGAGAAGGCGTTGTTAACGACGTGCTTGAAATTGGCCAGTTCCGACCGCAGATGAAGACGTGTGACGAACTTGGACCAGGGCAAGTCGGTTATATTCTGACTGGCTTAAAAGAGCTCAGCAAAGTCACGGTTGGCGATACAGTCACGCTGTTCCACAATCCTGCCACTGAGGCGTTGCCGGGTTATCAGAAACCGAAGCAAATGGTCTTCTGCGGCATGTTCCCGATCGACGCCACTGATTTTGAAGCGTTGCGTGAGGAACTGCAGAAGCTCCAGATGAACGATTCAAGCTTTTCGTTCACTCCAGAAACCAGCGACGCCCTGGGATTTGGTTTCCGCTGCGGATTTCTGGGCATGTTGCACATGGAAATTGTGCAGCAGCGTCTGGAAAAAGAGCAGGAAATGGATCTCATCCAGACCGCTCCCAACGTGACCTATCAAATCGTCAAACGCGATGGCGAAGTGATGATCATTGACAATCCGCAGGACGTTCCGGACGCAGGGATTATCGAAGAGTTCCGCGAGCCGATCGCCAAGGTCAGCTACATTGTCCCGTCGCAGCATGTGGGCACGATCATGCAGCTCTGTCAGGATCGTCGCGGTATCTTTAAGGGCACCGAGTATCTCGGCCCTCAGCGAGCACAGATCGTTTACGAATTGCCGCTGAGCGAAATTGTGTACGATATGTACGACAAGCTCAAGAGCGTTACGTCCGGCTACGGCACGATGGATTATGAAATCATCGGATTCACGGCCGCTGACCTGGTGAAGATGGACATCCTTGTGAAAGGCGTGCGAGTTGACGCATTGTCAACGATCGTGCATCGTTCAAACGCAGACCGTCGCGGCCGTGCGTTGGTGAAGCGATTGAAAGAAGAAATCTCAAAGCATCAGTTTGAAATCGCGATTCAAGCGGCAATAGGTTCTCGAGTAATCGCTCGCGAAACGATTTCTGCTCTCAGCAAGAACGTAACAGCCAAGTGTTACGGCGGCGACATTACCCGCAAACGCAAACTTCTGCAGAAGCAGAAAGAGGGTAAGAAACGCATGAAGCAATTTGGCGAAGTCGAGATCCCTCAAAAGGCATTCCTGTCGGTCTTGGAATCTGCGAAGGACGACTAAGGATGGCTCGATCAATTATTTCCGTAGCGAAACTCGTCAAGAGTTTCGGCTGCCAACAGTTCCGAAAGTCTTGACGACTTTCGCTACGGACAAATCGGACACGTATTGATCGCACAATCCTAAAATGCGGTCAGGCGTTGCGTTTCTCCCTGGATGAGAGAAACCTGTGTCAGACGGCAGAGGTCCAGAAGTTCACTGGCGGACTGCATGATACCGATCATGTCTTTTTCATCGTCTAAAGATTCCATCAATTGATCGGCAACGTCGGCCATGTGTTGAATGCCCGCGCGGTCGGCGGTGGAATGCAATCGCATGGTCAGATTTCGCAGTTCGCCGACATCCTGATCGTCCAGGGCCGCCACAAGCTGTTCAATCTGCTCGATACACATCGCGGTAGGGACGGTCATTGCTGACCGCCCCCCGCACAGATCCGTACGTGACGAACTACGTCATACGGCTCCTCCGTCAGGTCAAACGATCGCGAAAATTCCGCTACCAGTCGTGATTGCCGTGCCACTCCAATTGATGCTCGGTCCGGCCCTGAGTCCGGAGCATCGGTGACAGTTCAGCAACACTTCCCTTCGGTGACCTCCTTCCCTC
>Ga0209284_10000330_pt1 | contig 77052 bp, 65 predicted proteins | sample FRY03_FD_187211 | JGI IMG/M metagenome (GOLD analysis project Ga0209284, IMG submission 187211) | Freshwater microbial communities from Lake Fryxell liftoff mats and glacier meltwater in Antarctica - FRY-03 (SPAdes) (version 2) | ecosystem: Environmental > Aquatic > Freshwater > Ice > Glacier... | reverse complement strand
TCCAGAGTTTTCCGGGAAAGTAGGAGTTCAATCTCAGTGCGTTCTTCTTTCGAAACTATCAAAGCTGGAGCGATTCTGGCCATGCCGGAGACTAATCCGATTCAAACGAAATGCACACTTAATTCACGACCGATTCACTAGAGCAGTCCACGCCCCCACAGCAGCCGTGGCTTCGTGGAACAATGACACAATGAATTATGATCTTTTGGCTGGAAATAAGTCTTTACTTGCACGACATATTGTCGGCCAAGTAAAGCGGAACGTCTCGACCTATCGAAGTAGGGCCACGTGGGCTGGAATCAATGAACCCTCGGGGATGTCCTTGCTAATCGACGGCAAAGTAATTAAGAATCCATAAATATAAAAAATAATATGAAACTTTTAAGAGAAACTCTATTAATAATAAGTTTGGTTTTATTTTCTGTGGTGCATGCTGAAGATGTGGATCTCAAAGATCTTAATTTTGAGAAGTTTCTTAAACTCGCATCGGCTGATAAAATTAATCATAAAAATTTTAGCCAAGAGGAGGCCGAAACTCTTTATCGGAAAAATAAAAAAGACATCTGGAGCGTTGAAAACGAACGGGAATTTTGGAAGAAATTCACGCCATTAGTCCTTTCGCATGATGACAAAGAATTTGTAAGATCGATCCTTGCGGATAGGGAGAGGGCAGCTTACGGATCTGGTGTCATGTTTGGCTGGACACCGATGGTGTGGGCTCCACTTAAATCGAAACTTCCTTATGTTCTCCAGCTGACTTATTTTTCTGATGGTGTCACAGGCCTCAAAAGTTTTTACAAGGAGCTGGAGAAAGAGATTGAATCGAAAGATTCGATAGACCTTGAAACAAAAAATCGTCAACATCCTTTTGCTAAATACAACGTTCTAACTGGGTTAGTCTGTTGCCTGCCAAAGGTATCTGGGCGGACAGAAAAGTTAATCCTAGCAACGGTCACTATGGAATATTTCGAGAAGTTATTTGAGAAGTTTCTAATAAAAGAAGATCCCGAAAATAATGACATGATGATTATGGGTCTCCGTAACGGTTTGTTTAACTATTACTTTTACCCTGAGGATATTGATAATCCTCCTAGTCGAAAAAACACGGATTTTTGGCCTAATAAAGAAGAATTCTTTGATGTTCGATCCTACTATACCGAACTAGCTGCCGAGGGGGGTGAATTGTCAGACGAAGAGGGTCAATTCGTAGAGAGGTTTAGGAATCTTCAGAGGATTTTGGGACGGTAGTCATCGTAAAAAACCCCGTAGCGTTTCACGTTGTCAGACAATGTGCGCAAGCTGTTGAACCTGCAATGAAAGCCTTCCGCCAAGATCTGCTCTGGTGTTCGTCGTCGTCCCACTTCAAAGCGTTTCGGTGAATGGACTAGCCGCCCGATGGTCGGTCGAATGGGCAGAGCGTGCGGGCTGTCACGCCTCCTGGCTTCCATAGCCGTTTGACTGCGGCTACGCTTTGCCCTTCGGGCACTCTGAGGAGCGTCCATCTCCGCTTTACTTCGATTCACAACATCCGTAATCCGTCGCCGTGCCATGTCGGGTGGGTCCTTCCCCAAAGGGGACCCCCTACCACCCGGGCACCAGTCGCTTCTCTCCCTCTCAACTCCACTCGCCCTGTTTGTCACCTTGAGAGGAGCTATTGAGGAGCTATTGAGACTTGCCATTGCTTACAAAGCGGGCAGTCTCTGCTCTCGCATTTCACGTTGTCAGACAATGTGCACTAGAAATTATCGAGGAGTTTATCACCCCATTATCCCAAAGTGAAAAAGCTCAAATCATGGGCGAAACCGCTAGGGAGTTTTACGGAATAAAGCCTTAAAAAATATCAAAAAATGGCTGAAAAGAAATATGAGACTGTACGAGAATTGATTTTTTATTCATACGCTAACTTGGCTATGGCTCATTCTGCAATTGAAAAAAAGCAGGAAAAATACGCAATGCTTAATTATATGATCCGAGCTAAATTATTCAAGGGTCTAAAAAACGGGTCTATGAATATGAAATCAATTTTCGATGATGAAAAGATAAACCTCAACACAGGGAGTATATGTAATTATTGCGGTTCTCATGATAATCTGTCTTTAGATCATATATTTCCAAAAAAGCATGGTGGCCTTGACATGGCTGAGAATTTAATTTTCGCCTGTCGATCTTGTAATATCTCTAAGGGGAAAAAGGATCTGATGGAATGGATGAATAGTAGAAGACAATTTCTACCATTAATGATCATAAGACGGTATTTAAAATTAACTTTTAATTACTGTAGATTAAATGAATTGCTAGATAAAAAAGTTGAGGAAATAGAAGAGCTAGCGCTCCCATTTAAAATTCAGTTGCTGCCTACCAAATTCCCAAAACCAAATCAACTTGTTCTAAATATTGAAAGACTAAACGATTTAAATTAAACATGTAAATTGGGTTTTTCCAATTAGTCGCCCATTTCACGTTGTCAGACAATGTGCGTTAGCTGTTGAAGCTGCAATGAAAGCCTTCCGCCAAGATCTGCTCTGGTGTTCGTCGTCGTCCCACTTCAAAGCGTTTTGTTCAATTTCCTGTTCAATTTCCAATTGTAAAGGATCTTGCGACTACGGTGATTTTCACTTCCAAGCTGTTCGCTGGTTCCAAGTTTCCGGGTTCACGACCTAAGCTGTCACGCCTTCTGCTTCCAGGAACTATGGCGCCTGACACCAAAGTGATTTGAAACGACCAGCATCAACACCCAAATGAGTATCGCAAAGCTCAAAGGGGTGCACGCGCGAACCCATCCCGCTGAAACGGGAGAGCAACCCGGTCTTGAAGACCCTCAAGACACGACCGAGAGCTAAAAAAAGGGTCTCTTTTTAGCTGCCCAAAGCCGCTTTTAGATGGTATTGCTACGCCCGAATTTATGGGCTTTCACCTCACATCACCCGCGCCCGAGAAAGGCGACCCCACCGCTGAAAAGCGCGTCTGGGGATTTTTTGGTGATGCCCAGGAAAGGCCCCGAGGAAATCGCCCTCAACCCAAGCAACCGCGCCAAGGAAACCGCCTTAACACTACGAAAACCGCCTTGGGTCGCGCATCAACCCCCTTTCTCCCCCTCTCCGATCTCCTCAACAACGTCCTCAGGGACACCCCGCAAAAAGCAAACTCCTAGCAATTGACGGTATATGAAGTGAAGCCATCCGCAATGGGCCAGCCCCCCGGAGATTTCACCAAAAAGCCGTTGACTCACCCTTCGCATTTCCTCATTTTGCAACATCCATTCCCGCATTCCCGACTTCATGCAGCGCCCCCTAGCCATCGCCATCATGGCGTTCTGCTGCTCAGCCCTCACTGCCGTGTCGGTCAGTGCAGGAGAACCACTTTCGGGAGCGATCGACAGGCTGATCGCTGATGGGGCTGACGGGCCGCTCGCGGCACGAAGCGATGATGCTGAGTTTTTGCGGCGCGTTACTCTCGATTTTGTCGGGCACATCCCCACGGCCGACAGCGTGCGCGCCTTTCTTGGTGACTCGTCCGCCAACAAGCGCAGCATGCTCATCGACAAGTTGCTCGCAGCTGACACGTTTGCGGAGCAATGGGCCAACCGCCTTTCGGTGATGATGCTGGAGCGACAGGATCTCGGCAAGGTGCCTGACGAGGACTGGCTCAAGTATTTGCACCAATCGCTGCAGGGTGCCCCACGCTGGAATGAAATGGTGCGGGCGATGATTGCCGGTAGCGGCAAGGGCGAGGAACGACCGGCGATGAAGTTTCTCGGCGCCGGCGACCAACACAGGCTCACCGAGGATATCGGGCGCCTGCTGCTCGGCATGGATCTGGAATGTGCCCGGTGCCACGACCACCCCTCGGTAGACGATTGGAAGCAGGCGCACTACTGGGGGTTGTTCGCCTATGTGAACCAGACGAAGTTGTCTGAGCCCCATGCCGTGGACAAACAGGTCTATTTTGTCGAATCTCTGGCGACCGAGAAGGTGGAATTCGAATCCGTGTTCGTCAACGGGAAGGAATTCACTGGACCCAAATTGCCGGACGGTGAGGAAGTTCCGATCCCAAAGTTCGAGAAGGGGCAGGAGTTCGAACGGCCGGCTGCTGACGGCATGCCGGCGGTGCCTAAATTTCGACCGCGCGAACGTTTAGCAGACGATCTCACTTCGAAAAGCAATGCCTACTTCGTCCGGAATAGCGTGAACCGCATCTGGTTCCTGCTGATGGGGCGCGGTCTCTCGCACCCGCTCGACCAGATGCACCGCGAAAACCCGCCGTCGCACCCCGCACTGATGGACTTGCTGGCAGAAGAATTCGTCGCCCACGAGTTCGATTTGAAATGGTTGCTGCGCGAAATCGCATCCAGCGAAAGCTACCAGCGCAGCAGCCGGCTGCCGGACGGAGTGAAATCAGTGGAGCCGTCGAGCTATCGCAGCGCACTGCACAGAGCGCTAACGCCGGAACAACTCCTTCACGCCATCCTGCGAGCGAGCGGCAACCTCGCGCAAGTGGAGGCGGTCAAAGGCAATCCAGCAGCGGGCACCCAGAAGTTCGACCAACGCGGATATTTCACCGGCACCAACAAGGATCTGCCGCAATCGCTCGATGAGATCCGCGCGATCTTCGTGCAGACCTTCGCCCAGCCAGCTGGCGTGGCCGAAGTGGACTTCTCGCCGGGCCTCAACAAGTCGCTATTCCTCATGAATGACCGGCTGATCCTCCACTGGCTTGAGCCGCACGGCGGCAACCTCGTCTCACAGCTTGGTAAGGAGAACGCTGCGGAGGCTATCGCCGAAAACCTCTACCTGTCAGTATTGTCGCGCTTTCCGGACGAAGCTGAACAATTGGAGGTCGCCGGGTATTTGCAAGCGAACACGGCCCGACGGGATGCTGCGCTTGGCGACTTGGTCTGGGCGCTTCTGTGCTCCACCGAATTCCGACTGAATCATTAATGATGGATCCCAACCAATACTGCCAACCTCACGAACACGCGATGTCGCGCCGCAAAATGCTTGGCGTGATCGGCGGCACCGCCGGGTTCGGGAGCCTTCTGCAACCCGCCGTCGCGGAGGCGATCGCCAAGAAAGAGAAACAGGTCTGCCTGATCTGGCTGGATGGTGGCATGAGCCAATATGAGAGCTGGCACCCCCTGCCCGACAGCCAGTTTGCGGGCCCGTTCCGCTCTATCAAGACGAGCGTCCCTGGCATACACTTCAGCGAGCTGATGCCACATACCGCTAAGATCGCCCACAAGATCTCCGTGATCCGCACGATGGCCACGCAAGACCCGAACCACTCGACGGGCGTGCCGCGCATGCAGCGCGGCGATCCGCTCAATCGCGGTGTCGACTATCCGTATCTCGGCTCTGCCATCGCCAAACTGCTCGGCCCCGCCGACCCCGCGCTTCCGCCCTATATCTGGATCAAGCCGGGCAATGGCGGATTCATCCATCACGAGGCCGGATTCCTCGGCGCGAAATATGGTGCCCTCGCCCTCGGCGACGGCCGTGCGCCAATCCACATCCACCGTCCAGCATCAATCTCGGCAGATGCCGACGCCGCCCGCCAGGCCTTACGCGAAAAGGCCAATGAACGCTTCACCGCGTATCGCGGCGCGGCGGAGATCGACGCCTACGAGACCAGCTATGACATGGCGCAGCAGCTGATGGCACGCAAAGACATCTTCGACGACAGCGGCCTCGCCCCGAGAGACCGCGAGCGCTACGGCCAGCACCCGCTCGGTCGGCACATTTTGCGGGCGCGCGGGCTGCTCGAGGCCGGCGTGCGCTTCGTCAAGGTCAGCAGCCACCACTGGGACACTCACGGCGACAATTTCAACATGTCGCAGCGGCTCGTGCCGCAAATCGACCAACCATTCGCGGCGCTGGTCGACGACCTCGACGAGCGCGGCATGCTCGACGATGTGCTGGTCATCGTAATGAGCGAGTTCGGGCGCTCGCCGGTGATCAATTCGCGCCTCGGTCGCGACCACTGGCCGGATTGCTGGAGCCTGGCGCTCGCCGGCTGTGGCATCAAACGCGGCGCCGTCATCGGCAACACCACGGCCGACGGCGCCTTTGTCGACGACGAGGGTTACGACATCGGCGATCTCTTCCACACCATCTTCACCGTGCTCGGCATCAACCCGCGCAGGGCGAAATACCGCCATAAGGGCCAGAAGCTCGCCATCGCGAACGACGAATGTAGAGCGATCAAGGAGCTCATGCTATGAACACTCCCGCTCTCGATCTCAAACAGGCGTGGGTCTCGCGCGAGCTCGCTCACGACCGCCAACTCTATCGCGCCCAATTCAGCCCGGACGGGCGATCCATCGCCGCAGTCGGCCAGGACAAGCTCGTGCACATTTGGCAACTAGAAGGCGGCGAGAACAAGACCACGCTCGACGCCCATCGCGCCTGGGTGTCTTCGATGGCATTTCATCCGGATGACGATCTGCTGTTCACCGCCGACTACCACGGCATCATTCACTGTTGGAATTACCGGGATCCTGACAAGGGGCCACGCTGGACGATCCCAGATGCCGACCGCGGCAACGTGCGCGCCTTGGCCGTAACTCCCGATGGCCACCATCTGATCAGCGCGGGCGACGACAGGGTGGTGAAAGTGTGGTCCACCAAAGAAGGCAAGACCGTCGCCCATCTCAAAGGGCACGCAGAGTGCGTCTTCAGCCTAGCGATCTCGCCTGATGGCAAACACCTCGTCAGCGGCGACCTCCTCGGCATCATCCGCCAATGGTCGATCGGCGATGGCTGGAAACCGGTGCGCGAGCTCGATGCCACACTCCTCCACACCCGCGGGGAGGACTTCCTCGCAGACGTCGGTGGCGTGCGCAGTTTCGCATTCAGTGACGACGGGAAGCTGCTCGCCGCTGGTGGCATGAAGGAGGCTCAGAGCAACGCCTTCTGCCCAGGCAAACCCACGGTCCTCATCTACGACTGGGCAAGCGGCGAGAAAACATCCGAGCTGGGCATCAACGGCAAGAGCGACGGTCCGTTCAATGCCCTCCGTTTTCTCGGCGACAAGTTCCTCGCCGGCCACACCGAGCAGCTGCACACGCCGTCCGAGCTGGCGTTCTGGGATATCGACCAGCCGGAGCCGCTTCACTCGCTGAAGAACCACTCTGCCTACGACTTGAGCCTGCATCCCGATGGGCGCCAGCTCCTCGCCCCCTGCTACGTCTCAGGCGGGAGCACCGGTAACGGCGTCCGAGACCGTAAGCGCGAAGACTACACGCCCAATGGTTCCGCCCTGCGTATCTTCAGCCTATTCGCCAAACCCGAGAACAAGGCAGGGGGCTGACGGCCCTGGTTGTAGCAGCGAGATTACTGCTGAAGGGATACCCGCTTACCGCTGAGCGAAGCCAAGCGGCCTGCCATTCCGTTTGCCTTCTCAACCTTTGTAACCCCTTTCCAAGCGATGCCCTTGGGAGCCCTCCTCTCACAACCCACCAAAAAATCCCAGCCTCCGAACGCTCGGAAACCGGGCTTTTGAAAAATCAATCAATCAATCCTACCTTTCGGAAAGGGCCGCGACTCCGGGAAGGACTTTTCCTTCGAGAAGCTCGAGCGACGCCCCTCCGCCGGTGGAGATGAAGCTCATCTTCTCAGCAACCCCGAACTTCACCGCTGCCGTCACCGAGTCTCCCCCGCCCACGATGCTCAGGGCACCGCTGGCAACAATGGCCTCGGCAATCGCCTTGGTGCCCTTCGAGAAGCAATCCTTCTCAAACACGCCCATCGGTCCATTCCAAAGAACAGTCTTAGCGGTCGAGAGCACTTCCTTGAATTCCTCGATCGCGACATCGCCAATGTCGATGCCTTCCTTGTCAGCCGGGATCGCTCCCCCTTGTCCGTAGACCTCGGTGTTCCAGGTCTCAGCACCTTCCTTGAATTCCTTGGTGATGCGGGTGTCGGCAGGAAGAAGAAACTTCACGCCCTTCTCCTCGGCCTTCTTCAAAATCTCCAACGCAAGCTCCTGCTTGTCATCTTCAACCAAGCTCATCCCAATTTCATATCCTTGCGCCTTCCGGAAAGTATAAGCCATCGCACCCCCAATGAGAATGGTGTCGGCTTTATCCAGAAGAGCTAAAATCACTTCAATCTTATCACTCACCTTGGCTCCGCCCATAATGACCACGAAGGGGCTCTCGGCCTTGCCCAACTTCCCTTCAAGATACTCAAGCTCCTTTTCGATGAGGAAGCCCATCGCACTCTGCGAAACATGGTGAGTCACCCCTTCAGTCGAAGCATGCGCCCGGTGCGCGGTCCCAAAAGCATCGTTCACAAAAATCTCAGCATTACCGGCGAGGGCCTTGGCGAACTCCGCATCATTCTTCTTCTCCTCGTCATAATAACGGGTGTTTTCAAGAAGAAGGATCGTGCCATTCCTCAGACCCGCGCGGAGAGCCGCAGTTTCATCGCCAATGCAATCGACCGCAAAAGCAACATCCTGCCCAAGAAGCTCACTCAAGCGATCCGCCACCGGCTCCAAAGAATACTTCGCTTCGCGCTCAGCGGTCGGACGACCCATGTGCGAACAAAGCACCAACTTGGCACCAGCGGCAACAAGATGCTTCACCGTCGGAAGCGCCGCCTGGATGCGGGTGTCATCCGTGATGGAAAGGCCGTCATTAAGGGGAACATTAAAGTCGGCGCGCATGAGGACTTCCTTGCCGGCGACATCGAGATCACGAATAGTTAACTTGCTCATAATTTGACGAACTCCCCCGTGCCGTATCACGCCGTGGCTGTCAAGGTTACGGATTGGAGACCAACACGGATCGCCAATCCTTGCGCCTTGTCATTAAGCCTCAATGTCCTTAGAAATTCCAGACATTCCATGAAGATCAAGAAAGCCGTCATCACCGCCGCAGGACCGAATCAACACCACTTGCCGCTGCAAACCCTCGTGAGTCCCTCCGGCGAGACCAAGACCGCGGCCTCTCTTCTTCTCGATGAAATCTTCGCCAGCGGGATTGACTCCGCCGCCATCATCATCGCCCCCGGCACCGAACGGGATTTCTCCGCCGCCATCGCAGATCATCTCAACCAAGTCACCTTCATCGAACAAGCCGAGCCCCTCGGTTACGGTCACGCCGTCCTCCTCGCCAAGGACTTCACGGGCGACGATCCCTTTCTCCTTATGATGAGCGACCACCTTTATCTCTCGCTCTCGGAAAAATCCTGCCTCAGCCAGCTCCTCGAAATCGCCCAACAAGCGAAGTGCCCGGTCTCGGCAGTGCAGCCCACGCACGAAAGCAAGCTGCCCTACTACGGTGTCGTCGGAGGCACCCGTATCAGCGGTCGACAGGGACTCTACGACGTCACCAACGTCCTCGAAAAACCCACTCCCACTCTCGCCGAACAAGAGCTCATCGTTCCCGGCCTCCGCTCCGGTCACTATCTCTGCTTCTTCGGAATGCACGTTCTCAACAAGACCGTCATGGAACACCTCGCCGACGCCTTTGCCAAATCGCCGGACAAGCTCGCCCTCACTCCCTGCCTCGCCTCGAGCGCGCGCAGCGAAAGATTCCTCGCCTGCGAAATCCAAGGCCTCCGCTTCAATATCGGCGAACCCTACGGCCTCCTCCGCGCCCAACTCGGCATGGCCCTCGCCAGCGACAGTCGCGATGAAGTGATGTCCTCCATCATCGAACTCATCGCGGTGACCCGCTAAGCCACCCTCCCATTTAGCCATGCTCGTTTCCTTGATCACCGCAGAAGACTCCGCCACTCGCGACCGCTCCCTCGCCGAAGCCTGCGCACCCCTCGATCCCCCCGCCCTTCTCGCCGAGTGCCAGGAGCTCGATGCCTTCCGTCGCCAATCCGACAATCTCTACCACCGGGTCCGCGCCCTCTTTTTTCTGCAAGCAATCTACCGCTTTCACCTCCCCGAAAAACTTCCCGCCAAGGCCACCGGCTCTATCCCATTTGAGGGATACAAACACCTTCTCGCACGCCAGTTTGAAGAAGCGCTCGACACCTTTCTCGACGTTCAAAAACAAGACGGCCCGTCCGATGGCATCTCTTCCGCCCTCGCCGCCGCCTACCACCAACTCGCCTTCCAAACCCTCGCCAACCAGGTCCGCAAATCCGTCCGCACCGTTCGCGGCAACCAATGGATGTTCCGCATGGGACACCCCGCCGACCACCCCCTCCGTATCCGCCCCGAACTCCTCGCCCAAGACGACCACCTCTTCCCCGTCCTCTGCGAACGGACCCCCGTCCGCATGGACCTCACCCACTCCGCGTGGTCCGATATCTTCTTCCTCGGCATGGACTTCCCACAAGGAGCCCGCGTCGTCAACGTCTCGATCGACCTCGCCGTCCACGGGCGCGATGACGCCCCCAAGCCTCCGGTCGAAGCCTACCTCCGCATCATCGACAAGCCCGTCATCCGCCTCACCAGCATCGACCTCAAAGCCTCGGCCGAGATCGATTCCCTCGCGGAAGTTTTCGACTTTGCGAAAGACTACCTCGGCCTTCTCAAAGCCGCCGTCATCGCCTCCGGCATCGTCCCTCCCGGCATCGAAGGATCCGGAAAATCCCTCGCCGACCTCCTCTCTCAAATCGCCGGCCCCGGTCGCGGAATCGAAATTATTTCCTCAGTCAACGACATCCCGAAAGGCTCCCGCCTCGCGGTTTCGACCAATCTCCTCGCCGCTCTCATCAGCGCCTGCATGCGGGCCACGGGCCAAACGCAGTCACTCACCGGTGAACTCACCGAACCGGAACGACGCCTCGTTCTCGCCCGCGCCATCCTAGGCGAATGGATTGGCGGCTCCGGCGGCGGATGGCAGGACTCCGGCGGGGTCTGGCCCGGCATCAAACTCATCGAAGGCGAAATCGCCGGCGAAACCGATCCCGAGCATGGCATTTCCAGCGGTCGCCTCATGCCCAAACACCACGTCTTCTCGAACGATGAAATCTCAATCGAAGCCCGCCAGGCTCTGACCGATTCTCTCATTCTCGTCCACGGCGGCATGGCCCAAAACGTCGGGCCCATCCTCGAAATGGTCACCGAAAAATACCTCCTTCGTTCTTCCGCAGAATGGCAGGGCCGCCAAGAAGCCCTCAAACTTCTTGACCAGATCGTCAAGGCCCTGAGCCAAGGCGACATCCGCACCCTCGGCCGACTCACCACCGAGAACTTCCGCGGCCCACTCCAAACGATCATCCCCTGGGCCACCAACCACTTCACCGAAACCCTCATCGCCCGCGTCTCCGAGAAATTCGGCGACGACTTCTGGGGCTTCTGGATGCTCGGCGGCATGTCCGGTGGCGGCATGGGCTTCATCGTTGAGCCCTCCCGTAAACAGGAAGCCCTCACCGTGATCCACGAAATCATGCTCAAGACCAAGCGCGAACTCGAAAACGCCCTCCCCTTCGCCATGGACCCCGTCGTTTACGACTTCGCCATCAATCCCCACGGCACCTTCGGCGACCTCCGACGGGGAGCCGAGGCCCTCCTCCCCCCTTCCTACTACCACCTCTCTCTCGGCGAAACCCTCCGCACCCCACCCTCGGAACTCTCCGAGACCACCCGCGCCGAACTCGATCAATTCACCAACGCCTGCCGCAACAACCCAGCTTTTGAATCATCGATTCAAGCCCTCTTCGACACCCTCATCCCCCGCACCGCGAAAGGAAAAAAATCCGACACCTCACTCGCTAATCTCCTCAAGCAAAACGGCTTCGACTCCGCCCAACACGAACAGATTCGCAAGGACCTCCGCGACGCCCGCATCGGCCTCGCCCAGAACCGCCTCCCCGCCAACACCACCATTCGCGACGTCAAACCAAGCGACGTCACCGACTTCACTTCCACCTCCCCAAGTACGGAAGATCTCGTAATTGGTCAACAATCCCTCGCTGCTGGCGAAGTCGCCGTGGTCACCCTCGCCGCGGGCGCGGGTTCCCGCTGGACCCAGGGCGCGGGCGTCTGCAAAGCCCTTCACCCCTTCGTCCGCCTCGGCGGAAAACACCGCACTTTCATCGAAACCCATCTCGGGAAATCCCGAAAACGAGGCACTGAGGCAGGCACTCCCATTCCCCACTTCTTCACCACTTCCTACCTCACCCACGGTCCCACCAGCGACTTTCTCGACACCGTCGATCGCTACCACTACCCCGGCCCGCTTCATCTTTCGCCCGGTCGCTCCGTCGGCCTCCGCATGATTCCCACCGAGCGCGACCTCCGTTTCGCCTGGGAAGAACTGCCCCAGCAGGTTCTCGACGCCCAACAACAAAAAATGCGCGACTCCGTTCGCAACGCCCTCATCGGCTGGGCCAAGGGAGCCGGTGAAGCCTCGGACTACACCGATAACCTTCCCCTCCAGTGCCTTCACCCCGTCGGCCACTTCTTCGAACTCCCCAACCTCTTTCTCAACGGCACCCTCGCCGCGCTTCTCAAGGAACGTCCGCAGCTCAAGACCTTGATGCTCCACAACATCGACACCCTCGGTGCTGATCTCGACCCTGCCCTTCTCGGCCACCACCTTCAGAGCAAGGTCGGCCTCACCTTCGAAGTGATCACCCGCCGCCTCGAAGACCGCGGAGGCGGCCTCGCCTCCGTCAATGGACACCCGCGCCTTCTCGAAGGTCTCGCCATGCCCCGTGAAGAAGACGAATTCGCCCTCTCCTACTACAACACCATGACGACCTGGATCAACCTCGACCACCTCCTCGCCCTCTTTGGCCTCAGCCGCGAAGACATCCTCGCCGGAGATCAGGCCGTCATCTCGGAAGCCATCCGAAGCGTCGCCGCACGCCTCCCGACTTACATCACCCTCAAGGAAGTCAAAAAACGCTGGGGCAACGGACAGGAAGACGTCTTCCCCGTCACCCAGTTCGAAAAACTCTGGAGCGACCTCACCACCCTCTCCGAGATCGAGTCCCAATTCCTCGTCGTCCCCCGCTCCCGTGGCCAACAATTAAAAGACCCCGCCCAACTCGACGCCTGGCTCCGTGACGGCTCCGCCACCCACGTCGAGTCACTCTGCGAGTGGTAACGATCATCGCTCGCTTATCAGATTAATCCAAAGTTTTCGCGACCCCAACTCAACCACTGCTCCTTCGCGTCCGGGCCGTGTCGAATTAATTTCACTTTAGAGATCGACGGCTTCTAAAAAGTCGTCATAAAGGTCTTCAATACAAATCCGACTTTAGATACTCTTCCCATGAAATACCTGAATCCCTTCCTACTTTCCTGCGTAGCCGCCTGCAATTGCCACGCCGAACTCGTCGCTCATTGGCCCCTCGATTCCGATGCCCTCGATGCCACTGGCAACGCTCACAATGGAACTGTCGTTGATGGAACCGTCAACTTCGGCCAAGCCGGAGCCAACGCCAATACCGGCTCAGCCGCAGCGTTCCCTGACACTGGTCGCATTGATATTCCCTTCGATGCAGCTCTCAACGGCGAAAGCTTTACGATTGCACTCTGGGCAAACGCCGCCAGCACCGAGGGATTTGCCTCACCCCTCACCAGCCGCGATGATGTCATCGGAACCGGGACCTTCGGCTTCATCATCTACAACAACAATGTCGGACTATGGGATTTCTGGACCGGTGACGGTGACGCCGGCTGGGATAATTTAGCGGGTGCTGCGGTGACCACCGATACCTGGACTCACGTTGCCATCACCTATGATGCGACAACCGACACCAAGACCCTGTGGATCGATGGCGTCGTCTCTGCTACTGACAATGTTCCGCAGTCCGGCCCAACCCAATATTCTCCAAACGGAACGGTTGAGATGGAAAACCTTCATATCGGAGCCGGACAAGATGACGGACTCAATTTCCACTTCAATGGTCTCATTGACGACGTGGGAATTTGGAATGAGGCTCTCGATCAAACGGTCATTCAAAGCATCATGGCCAACGGGGTTTCCAGTGGTCTTCCTGACCCCGCCCTTTCTGTTCCCAATCCCATCAATCTCGTTCTCAATGGTGGCATTCAAGTTATTGGAATCCCCATCAACAATCCCGGCCAAACCCAAACCCTCACTGTTTCGGCCGCGACCTTTAACGGCAATCCTAACTTCTCCGTAACAACCCTGCCAGGGCCGGTCACTCCCGGCAGTTCTGAAAACCTCGTCGTCACCTTCGATCCTGCCGGAAACAACGGAGCCTTCGAAGCAGATCTCCAAATTACCAGCAACGACTCACTCACCCCCGTTCGCACCACCACTCTACGCGGAGCCATTCACGATCCCATGCTCGTATCTAACGCCACCGTCGACCTTGGTGAAAACACCACCGGAACGATTACTCTCACCAACAACGGAGCGACCCGCGCTCTGCAAGTTTCTGGCATTAATATTACTGGAGATCGCGATCATTTTAACCTCACCTCCATTCCAAACACAATCGCAGCCAATGGTGGAACCAACGATATCGAGATTTCCTTCGACCCTTTGGGCGAGCAAGGAAGATTCAGCGTCACTCTGACCTTCAATACCGATGATCCTATCAATCCTGCCTTCATCGTGATTGTCACCGCCAACGTCCCCTTGAGCGACACACTCGTGGCCTGGTGGCCGCTCGATGTCGATGGCACCGACGCCAGCGGAAACGGGTTCGATGGAGTCGTCGAAGGAAATCTGGTTGCCCGCCCCGGAGCCCATGGTGCCACCGGCGGTTCACTTGAATTCGATGGTTTTTCCTCCCGGATCGATGTCCCATTCGATCAAGCCCTCAATCCCCAGGACTTCACCGTGACCCTCTGGGCCAACGCCAGCACAACGGATGGATACGCCTCTCCAATCACAAGCCGTGACGATGTTGGCGGTGGCACCAGCACCCATGGTTACATTCTCTACAATGATACCGGCGGCAACTGGAACTTTTGGACCGGAGACGGAAACCCCGGCTGGGACACTCTGGTAGGAGGATCTGTGATAACCAATACCTGGACTCATATCGCGTTGACCTTCGATTCAGTCACTCAAACCAAGTCAATCTGGATCAATGGCACTCTTGCCGCCAGCGATGTCGCTGCGAATCAGTATTCGATCAATGGCACCGTTGAAATGGAACCGCTCCATATCGGTGCCGGACAAGACAATGGTTTGAACTTTTGGTTTTCAGGTAAACTCGACGATGTCGGCCTCTTTCGGGTGGCATTATCACCAGATGATATCAACTCAATCATGACCGACGGAGTCGGAGGCTTCACCGGATCCTCAAGAGCACTTGAAATCACAGACATTAACCTCGGCCCCAACCCTGGCGAGGTGACCATCACCTTCAACTCAGTCAACGGCGCAGCATACATTATTGAGCGCTCCACCGACCTTGCTCCCGATTCTTGGGACGAGTTGACCGACAGCCATGCCAGTGAGGGCGAAACGACCTCCTTTACCGACTTGAATGGCCCGGTTGGAGCCCCGAAACTGTTTTATCGCGTCATTCGCCCGTAAGTGTTTTTTAACCAAAAACCACACAACACGAGAGAAATTGAGTCTCTGGTGTCTGGTAGCTTAGTCCACACGTTCGCCGAAACGCTTTGAAGTGGGACGACGACGAACGCCAGCGCAGATCTTGGCAGAAGGCTTTCATTGCAGGTTCAACAGCTTGTGCACATGGTCTAACAACGTGAAATACGGGGCTGGATTTTCCACTTACAATTTGGGATACCCCAGCTCTTTGCGCTTCATATCTATCGCATCTTGTGCGCTCATGTCGCGAACGCTTATCCACCCACGACAGTCTCACCCAGCCTCTCGTTTCCATGAACTTGCCAGATGAACAAGAAATCTCTCACTGAAACTGACATCCGCACCAAGTTCATCACTCCCGCCATCGTCGGGGCTAATGGTGAAAAGTGGGACGTGATGACTCAGATTCGGGAGGAGGCCTACTTCACCGCTGGCCGGGTTATCGTGCGTGGAAAGACCGTGAAGCGGGGAGTCGCAAAAAAGGCGGACTACCTCCTCTACTACCGGCCCAACATTCCCATCGCAGTCGTCGAGGCCAAGGACAACAAGCACACTGTGGGCGACGGCATGCAGCAGGCCCTCGACTACGCCCAGATCCTCGACATTCCTTTCGCTTACAGCTCCAACGGCGACGCCTTCCTTGAGCATGACTGCACCGCAACCAGCGGCACCGTGACCCGTGAGATCTCCCTGGAAGACTTTCCCACAGCAGATGCACTCTGGCAACGCTACCAAATAGCCAAGGGCTACACCCCCGACCAGGTCGCCATCACCACCCAGCCTTACTATGACGACGGCTCAGGGAAGACCCCCCGCTACTACCAGCTCAATGCCATCAACCGCACTGTCGGAGCCATCGCCCTCGGGGTGCAGCGGATTCTCCTCGTCATGGCCACCGGCACCGGCAAGACCTACACTGCCTTCCAAATCATCTGGCTGCTGTGGAAATCGGGGGCCAAGAAGCGCATCCTCTTCCTCGTCGACCGCAACATCCTCGCCGACCAAACCAAGACCAACGACTTCAAGCCCTTCGGCGCGGCCATGACCAAGATCACCAACCGCACCGTCGACAAGTCCTTTGAGATCTACCTTTGCCTCTACCAGGCCGTCACCGGCACCGAGGAAGAGCGGAACATCTACAAGCAGTTCTCTGAGGACTTCTTCGACCTCATCATCATCGACGAGTGCCATCGCGGCAGTGCGGCCGAGGACTCCGCATGGCGACAGGTCCTTGAATACTTCTCCCCCGCCACCCAGATCGGTCTCACCGCGACTCCCAAGGAGACCAAAGACGTCTCGAACACCCATTACTTCGGAGATCCCATCTACACCTACTCCCTCCGCCAAGGGATCGACGACGGATTCCTCGCCCCCTACAAGGTCGTCCGCCTTGGTCTCGACAAGGACCTCGACGGCTGGCGTCCCGAGGCCGGGAAAGTGGACAAACACGGCAACGAGATCGAAGACCGCGAATACAACCAACGCGACTTCGACCGGAACCTCATCCTTGAGAAGCGCACCGAGACCGTCGCTGCTAAAATCACCGAGTTCCTCAAAGCGACCGACCGCTTCTCCAAGACCATCGTCTTCTGCGAAAACATCGACCACGCCGAGCGCATGCGTCAGGCTTTAGTTAACGCAAACTCCGACCTCGCCGCCGCCAATCCGAGATACGTCATGCGCATCACCGGAGACAACGAGGAAGGAAAGGCCCAGCTCGACAACTTCATCGACCCCGAGTCTACCTACCCGGTCATCGCTACCACCTCGCAGCTCATGTCTACTGGAGTCGATGCCCAGACCTGCAAGCTCATCGTCCTGGACAAGCGCATCGCCAGCATGACCGAGTTCAAACAGATCATCGGTCGCGGCACCCGGATCAACGAAGACTACGACAAGCTCTACTTTACCATCATGGACTTCAAGCAGGCCACCTCCCTGTTTGCCGATCCCGACTTCGATGGTGACCCCGTCCAGATCTACGAGCCCGGTCCTGATGATGCGGTCACCCCTCCTGATGATCTACCCGAAGGGGAAGAAGAGGGAGAGATCGTCGACGTCTTCCCCGATCCTCCCGACGAAGGTGACCCAGCAGGACCTCCCAGCAAATATTACGTCAATGACGTCGAGGTCCGGGTCGCCACCGAGAGGGTCCAATACCTCGGAGCCGACGGCAGGCTCATCACTGAATCCCTCACCGACTACACCCGCAAGACCGTCCTCGGCACCTACGCTTCACTCGATGACTTTCTCACCGTCTGGAATGATGCTGAGAAGAAACAAGTCATCCTGGAACAACTCGCCCAACAAGGCGTGTTTCTCGACGAACTCGCCGAACAGGTTGGCCGGGACTACGACGCCTTCGACCTCGTCTGCCACATCGCCTACGATCAACCCCCGCTCACCCGGAAGGAACGGGCCGACAAGGTCAAAAAGCGCGATGTCTTCGCCAAGTATGGCGACCAAGCAAGAGAATTACTGGAAGCTCTCCTGGAAAAATACGTAGCCGACGGCATCTCCAACGTCGAGTCGATGGACATCCTCAGAGTCGATCCCCTCAGCGGATTCGGAACCCCTCTCGAAATCGTCAAACTCTTCGGTGACAAGCCCGCCTATCTCAAAGCCATTCAGGAACTTGAGAGCGAACTCTACGACCCCGCAGCCTAGCCCATGAATGCCAATACCAAAACACAACTTCAACAGACTAAATCAAATCTCGGAAAGTGTGCTAAGAAGGTGGCAGCGAGGAACACCAGCACACAGCTCTTAACCGAAAGCGATTCGGAAATGAAAATCGGTTTCGGCACCGCAAGAGACTGGATCAGGTGGTCACATGCAATGAGTGACATAAAGTTTTCAACGAAATCCGAACGAAATTCGGCGCGAGTTCAAGGGATCGTTGAGTCTGTTCGTTTTAACCAGATGTGGACAGCAACGAACGCTTTGTTTGCTAAGGATTCAATACTCACAGCTGCTTCTTTCCCTGTCCCCCTGACATCAGCAGTCAAACGTAATGAAGTTAAGCGGTTTGAAATACTCTACAAATTTGCCGCATTAGATTCTGATCTCGAAAAATCATGCGTGGAAACACTTAACAAACTACTCTCGATGGAGTGTAAGGCCGACGGCATAGTGGGAATCTTAAGAGCCGACAACACCCCAACTATGTGGGAAGTCATTTACCGCAAATACATGCGACCGGAGGACAGAAGGCGTCCCATGGGCAAGGCTATAGCCACGGCTCTGGACAAGGCTCAAACAGCTAATGATCAAGCGTTAGAAACAAGCACCCCGCGAAATAATCAGCCGCCTCCGATAGTCCAAGGCCACGACCTAATCTATGCTGCTCGGAACTGGGCAGTTCACGGGATGCTGCTGACCAGTTTCTTTCGAGGCAGCCACAGTAAATACACCACTTTCATCAACAACATTACCTTGTTGCTTTCCGCCGTGCTCGAAGGCGCATCTCGAAATTTCTTATCCAAACTCTAGTCCATGCCCAACGTCTCCAACATCGTCAAATCCATCCAGGACATCATGCGCAAGGATGCCGGCACCTATGGTGACGCCCAGCGCCTCGAACAGCTCGGCTGGTTGTTCTTCCTCAAAATCTTCGACGACCGGGAGAAAGAAATGGAACTTCTCCGGGACAACTACAAATCCCCCCTGCCCCAGGAACTCCGCTGGTCCGCTTGGGCCACCGACGAGGAAGGCATCACCGGCGACGCCCTCCTCGACTTCGTCAACAACACCCTTCTGCCCAAGCTCAAGGACCTCACCGGAGGCGGCGACAAACTCTCCACCCTCATCCGCACCGCCTTCGATGACGCCAACAATTACATGAAAAATGGCACCCTGATGCGGCAGGTCATCAACAAGGTCAACGCCATCGACTTCAATGCCTCCGAGGACCGCCACATGTTCGGCGATATCTATGAGAAATTGCTCAAGGACCTCCAGTCCGCAGGCAATGCCGGTGAGTTCTATACTCCACGGGCCGTCACCGAGTTCGTCATCGACCGCTTGGACCCGCGCCTCGGCGAGAAGTTCTTTGATCCCGCCACCGGCACCGGCGGCTTCATCACCTGCCTCATCCGCTACCTGCGGAAACAGGCAAAGTTCGACGTAGACGAGGCCACCATCCAGGAATGCTTCTCCGGCGTTGAGAAGAAGCACCTCCCGCACATCCTCTGCCTCACCAATCTCCTCCTCCACGGCATCGATGTTCCCTCCAACGTCCGCCACGACAACACCCTCGCCCGCCCGCTCCGCGATTGGGGCCCGAAGGAGCGCGTGGACCTCATCGCCACCAACCCACCCTTCGGCGGCATGGAGGAAGACGGCATCGAGGCCAACTTTCCCGCCAATTTCCGCACCCGCGAGACCGCCGACCTCTTCCTCGTCCTCATCATGAAGCTCCTCAAGCCCGGTGGCCGCGCCGGACTCGTCCTGCCCGATGGCACCCTCTTCGGAGAAGGCGTGAAGACCCGCATCAAGGAACAACTCCTCACCGACTGCAACCTCCACACCATCGTCCGCCTGCCCAATGGCGTCTTTGCTCCCTACACCAGCATCAAGACCAACCTCCTCTTCTTCACCAAAGGAGCCCCCACCGAAGCCGTCTGGTATTACGAGCATCCCTACCCGCCCGGAGCCAAGAGCTACAACAAGACCAAACCCATCAGCATCGCCGAGTTCGACGCCGAGAAAAAGTGGTGGGGCTCCGAGAAAAACGGCTTCAAGGCCCGCAAGGAAACCGAGCAGGCCTGGCGCGTCTCCATCGACGACATCAAGGCCGGAGGCTTCAACCTCGACCTCAAGAATCCCCACAACGCCGACACCGGCCCCGGCGACCTCGACGTCCTCCTACCCGAATACGAAACCCTCCTCAGCCAGATCACCGAAACCCGCGCCGCCCTAAAAAAGGAACTCCAGCAAGCCCTCACGCGATGAAAAAGAAAGCCGCGACCAAGAAGGCCAAAACCCTTGCCAAAGAAAAAGCGGACAAGCTCGCCCCGCTCATGGCCGAGGTCCGTGACCTCATCAGCTCCGCCCGCCGCAGCGCGAGTTCGGTGGTCAACACCCTCCAAGTCATGACCAATTTCGAGATCGGTCGCAGCATCGTCGAACACGAGCAGCAGGGCGACGCACGAGCCGAGTATGGCAAGGAGGTTCTCAAAGAGCTCTCAACCCGATTGTGCAAAGAGTTCGGAAAAGGTTTTTCTCCAGTGAATTTGTCCTACATGAAGCGATTCTATCTCCTATGGAGGGATCGGGTCACAATTTTTCAGACCGCGTCTGAAAAATTGAATAGCCCCCGGAATCACCAGACACTGTCTCTTAAATTGGAAGCATCTAAGATTCCCCAGTCACTGACTGGGGAATTCAAAACCCCCTTCACTCTCAGTTGGTCTCACTACGTCCTACTCATCACGATCAAAGACCCCGACGAACGCAGCTTCTACGAAATCGAATCCAAAGAATCAGATTGGGATGTCCGCGAACTCAAACGCCAAAAGGCCTCCGCCCTCTACGAACGCCTCGCCCTCAGCCGCGACAAGAAAGGTCTTCGCCAACTCGCCACCGAAGGTCAGATCGTCACCCGCCCCGAAGACCTCCTCAAGGAACCCTACATCCTCGAATTCCTCGGCCTCGAAGAACGGGCCAGCTACTCCGAGTCCGACCTCGAACAATCCATCATCGACCGGCTCGAACACTTCCTCCTCGAACTCGGCAAAGGCTTCCTCTTCGAAGCCCGCCAACGCCGCTTCACCTTCGATGAAGATCACTACTTCGTGGACCTCGTCTTCTACAACCGCCTCCTGCGTTGTTATGTCATCATCGACCTCAAGCTCGACAAACTCAGCCACCAGGACCTCGGCCAAATGCAGATGTATGTGAACTACTTCGACCGCGAAGTGAAACTCCCCGAAGAGAATCCCACCATCGGCCTCCTCCTCTGCAAGTCCAAGAAACAAACCATCGTCGAACTCACCCTCCCCGCCGACGCCAACATCCACGCCCGCGAATACCAACTCTACCTGCCCTCCAAGGAACTCCTAAAACAAAAACTCCAGGAATGGAGCGCCGAACAAGAATCCACCGCATGACCCTCGAAACCTTCTTCAAAAAGTTCGAACTCTTCGCCGACGCGCCCGATGCCGTGGCTAAGATGCGGGAGCTGGTGCTTGATCTTGCATTCTCAGGGCGTCTACTGAGATCGGTGAACACCCAAAACAGTTGGGAATCCGAGCCTCTGAAGGATCTGACTTCTAAGATTGGCAGCGGCTCGACGCCAAGAGGTGGACGGGAAGCATACCACGAATTAGGAACGCCGCTGATTCGCTCGATGAATGTTCACTTTGCCGGGTTTACACCCAAGGGCCTCGCCTTCATCAATGATGAACAAGCAGACAAGCTGAAGAATGTAATCGTTCAGCCTGGGGACGTGCTTCTGAATATCACGGGGGCGTCGATCGGACGTGTAACAATGGCTCCTCAAGAGATGGCAGGCGCGAGGGTCAACCAACATGTGACAATTATCCGGCCCAAGGAAGATCTCGATCCACAATTCTTGTCCAAATTCTTGGCAAGTCCACGAATCCAATGGTGGATTAACGATGTCCAAGTCGGAGCAACGCGACAGGCTATCACAAAGGCCATGCTTCAGGCATTTGAAGTTCCGCACCCGCCCCTCGCCGAGCAGAAGCGGATCGTGGCGAAGGTGGATGAGTTGATGGCCTTGTGTGACCGGCTGGAGGCGCAGCAGCAGGAACGGGAGGCCCGCCACGCCGATCTCGCCCGCGCCTCGCTGGCCCGCTTTGCCGAAGCCCCCACCCCGGCCAACCTCAATCTCCTCTTCCATTCATCCTTCAGCATTCATCCTTCAGACTTAAGAAAGTCCATCCTCCACCCTCGCCGTCCAAGGCAAACTCGTCCCCCAAGACCCGAAGGATGAACCGGGAGAGCCCTTGCTTGATGTCGTTACGACACAGCGGGCGAAGTTGCAGGCATCCGGATCTCTCCGCAAAACAAAACCGTGCCGTCAGCTCAAGTTGGAGGAGGTGCCATACAGTGTCCCTAAAACATGGGCCTGGACGATGCTTGGAGAGATCACAGACATCGGAACAGGTAGCACTCCTTCACGAACCGAGGCTTCGTTCTGGGTAGATGGGACGATACCTTGGATTACAAGCGGATCAACGTCACGCTCGCCGATATCCAAGGGGGACGAACTTGTGACCGAAGCAGCGGTAAAGGCACATCGGCTAAGAATCTATGCCCCGGGCACCCTCTTGGTTGCACTCTACGGCCAAGGGAAAACCCGCGGACAGGTTGCCGATCTGAAAATTGCCGCCACGATCAACCAAGCCTGCGCTGCTATTTGCGCTCTTGAAGATATCCCACCGATGCAAAATTATCTCAAGCTCTTGCTTAGGAAGCAATACGACGAGATGCGTTCTCAAGCAGCCGGGGGTGCCCAGCCCAACTTGAATGTCCAAAAGATCAAGGAACTCCTTGTTCCAATCCCACCCCTCGCCGAACAACGCCGGATCGTGGCCAAAGTGGATCAACTGATGGCCTTGGTGGACCAATTGGAAACCCAGCTCACCACCTCCCGCGCCAACGCCAAGAACCTCCTCGAAGCCCTCGTCGCCGAACTCACTAATCAATCATGAGTGTAACGACATTCCATGAGGATGGAGGTAGTTTGATCCTCCAATATGCCCCGACGAACGGGAGCGACTATGTAACCTCAAAGCTGAAAAGCGATGGAAAAGCGAAGATCAGGAAAGTGTTTCATGTGACGACCGCACTCCGCAAGGATGAACCAGACTCCGAGGACGAACTTGAGGAGACCGAAGGCTTTGATATCGAATTTGAACACCTAAGTTTCGAGATCGGCCAAACTCTCGGACAGTATTTCCTCCTTAGCCGAGACGTTCTCGGTATCAACTACGACCTCTTTATTGATCGGGGAATTCGACTGGAAACCCGCCATTTCGTCGCTGTCCGTGACATCTCGATTTTCGGACGTCTTGATGAGTTTAACCTTAGGTCAATTCATATTGGAGGAGATCACGAGGACGCCATCCCAGAAGACGTCTTTAATCAATTCATCGCTGATTTCCCGAATACCACGGAGGTCGACAAATATGCACGCACCCGGATAGACTCTATCCTTAGCGAATACCTGAATAGCCCGAAGGACTTCCAAGCTGACTTCGAACAATACCGAAACAAGAAGCGAACATGGAAAGGCTCACTCCCAAGAAAGGCTCTTGCGCCGTATGAAGGCGATAAATTTTCGGGACTCTATAAAAAGCTCAAAGAGATGCTAGAAGGGATCACGAACTACTCGGAGCACCAGTGGCAAGAGGAAATTCTTGAAATAGTCCTCCTTCTGTTTCCTCGTTACATCAAAGCCTTTCGTGAGAGCCCAGTGAAAGATAGCTGGGCCGGAACAACTCGGAACGTTGACTTTCTTCTACTCGACGCAACTGGCTATATTGACGTCATTGAGATCAAGAAGCCTTCGTTCGGGCAAGTGGTCACTGTTCGCACGGGTCGCGGCAACTACGTTCCAAAACGAGAACTTTCGGAAGCTGTCATGCAGGTCGAAAAACACCTCTACCACTTCAACCGCTGGGGAGAGAAAGGAGAAAAAGAACTTAGCAAAAAATACCAGCAGTATCTCCCGAATGAATTGAAGGTAAAAATCGTGAACCCCAACGGAATGATCATCATGGGCCGCGAAAAAGACCTCACTCCCGACCAGAGAAACGACTTCGAAATCATCCGCCGCAAATACCGCAACGTCTTGGACATCATCACCTACGACGACCTCCTCCTCCGACTCAAGGTGATACGTAATCAATTCAAGAAGCATCAAACCATTTAACCAATGCCAGAAAACACAAAGGTCTATCGGCATCCTGCTTCCAAATGGGCTTTAATAACCCTTCATGAACGCAGACGCCCCTTCTTTCGCGCTAAGGATTTCAGTGCGATTGAATTGATTGCGCTCCCCGTCAAACCACTAATACAGATCCCAAGTTAAAATCATGACCCGAGAAATTAAAATCGTAGAGTTCATCGAGACCGAACTCATTGGCGGAGCAAAAAAAATTTGATGATGCTCCCAGCTCACCCCCGACAACGACATTTTCCGCAAATAATGATCTTGGCTTGGTGGATGTGAAATTCTAGCTACAGCCTCCCGCGCCCCGCCAAGAATCTCCTCAAAACCTTTTCCGCTGAGACAACCAACCCCAGCTAAACTGCACCATGCCCCTCTTTGAAATGACCGACCAGGCGTTCCGCGCCCTCAACCAAACCTCGTTTGCAGATCTCAACGTCTGCTTCGCACCCAGATCGAAGTTCTGGGAGACGATCTCTACGTCTTGTCCGAAGAATTTGGAGACTGGGATGAAAGCCGACGCAGGATTGACCTTCTCGCCATCGACTCACAGGCAAACCTCGTCGTGATCGAATTGAAGCGCACCAGCGACAGTGGCCACATGGAACTCCAAGCCATCCATCAATGGCTTGGCGCCAGCTCAGGAATCCGTGGTCTCGGATTCAATTATGCCGTCAATCAGGAAGAAGCCAAAGTCGAACTCTACGTCGACCGAGGTCAAGTATCCGAGAACAAGCGAATCTTTGATGAACTCCAATCTCACAAAGCAGAGATCGAAGTTACCTTCGGTAGTGAACTGATCTGGGAACGTCTCGAAGGCAAGCGTGCCTGCCGGATCAAGAAAGTGATCGGGATTGGCGGCTACCGTAGTCCCGAGACCCTATGGCCTGCCATCCAGGCAGAAATGGTGAAGGCCATGACCAGCCTGGAACACGCCTTACAGGCTCCACTGGACGCCCTTGAACTTTAAGTGAAGCCCGTCGTTGGATCGTAAATCACATATCCCCCTCACCAAATGTGGTTTCTTAGTGTCTACATTCGCACTCGGCCAAACAAGAAAGCCCCACAACCTGTTCTGGTTGAAGGGCTTATATGGCTCCGGCGCTTGGGATCGAACCAAGGACCTAGTGATTAACAGTCACCCGCTCTGCCGCTGAGCTACGCCGGATGCTCCTTTCGGTGCGGCGGGAATCTGTCGGTAGATCTACTTTTCATCAAGGAAAAATTGGCCTTTTTTGCGGTTTTCTTCACATCTCTGCCACAAAAAGGCCGGATCCCTTATCTCTAAAGGATCCGGCTTCGAAAGCTTGGAGGCGGAGGCGAGAATCGAACTCGCGAATACAGGTTTTGCAAACCCGCGCCTTACCACTTGGCTACTCCGCCTTCGGTGCGCGACTTGTTAAGGTGACGACGCCCCCCTGTCAACACCCCGATTTAGGAAAGAAGCGCTTCCGCCGTTTTTGTGATCGCTTCCAGAAGGTGGGTCAATTCCGTTTCGGTCACACTGAGCGGCGGCATCAGGACGATGGTATTCAAGATCGGCCGCGTCAACACATGGTGCTCGCGCAGGATTCGGCAAAACTCCTGTCCGCAGCCTTCGATATCGAAACCAATCATCAGCCCCACCCGGCGGATCTCCCCTACTCCGCGAATCTTTCGCAGGCCCGCTTCCAAGATTGCGCCCTTCGGCTCGACCCCCGCCAGCGTGTTTTCCTTTTCAAAAAGGGCCAAGCTGGCAAGGGCCGCCGCGCACCCAAGGGCGTTGCCAGTGTAGCTATGCCCATAGTAAAAAGTCCGGCCAGCCCCTTTGAAGCCTTCGTAAATCTCCGAGGTGGTGAGAGTTGCCGCCAACGGCATCGTTCCGCCGGTGAGGCCTTTGGCGAGACAGAGGAAATCGGGCACGACCTCTTCGTGCTGACAGGCGAACATTTTTCCGGTGCGACCAAATCCTGTCATGACTTCATCGAGAATGAGATGAATGCCACGCTGCTGCGTCCACTCCCTCAGCCCGGCGAGCATCCCGGTTGGCCAGGGACGCATTTGATTCACGCCCTGGATCAGCGGCTCGATCACCACTGCGGAACCCGTTGCGGTCACGACTTCGGGCAGCGCCTCAAGATCGGCCAAACTTTGCACGCGGTAAACTTGCAGCCCGCACTCGCCATAGCCTTTGATAAAGCGGGAGACCCCTCCCACCGAAGCGGCTCCGAGAGTGTCACCGTGATAAGCATTCTCAAAAGCAATGATGCCGGTGCGCTCCGCGTCGCCATTTTGCTGCCGCCATTGCAACGACATTTTGAAAGCAACCTCGAGTGCCGTCGAGCCATCGTCCGAAAAGAAGCAGCGCGGCAATGATCCTTCGGGGAATAAGGAACAGAGCTTCTCCGCCAATTCGCTGGCCCGGTCATTCGCCAGCCCCAGATAGGAACTGTGGCAAAGGGTGGCGGCCTGCTCCTGGATCGCGGTCACGATCGCGGGATGGCTATGGCCGTGAAGGTTGGTCCAGATACTCGAATTCGCATCGAGGTAGGCCCGATCATCGAGATCAAAGAGCCACGATCCTTTCCCCCGCCGAATGACAATCGGATCACTCTGCTCCCAAATCTCCTGATCGGTAAAGGGATGCCAAGCGTGGTTCCGGTCAGCGAGGACCCACTGCTTACTGAGGTCCTTCATTGGGCTTCCCGAGCATTTTATCGACCTTGGCTACGAGATTCCACGGGCAACGGTTCCGCTGATACTTCCGCCAAAGAATATCGCGGAGGGCTTCCAGGACCTCCTTGGAGGGAGGATCAAGCCTCTCCCAGCCCTCATCGTCATCGGCCTTAGTATAAAGCTCGAACCGGCCACCGTGATGATTCGCACGCCAAAACCGTATTTCTTCACCTTCCTGCTCCCGCCATTCGTGCTTCGTCATGCCGGGAGTCTTTGCCCATCGACCGAAAAATCCAATTTCCAAATTTCAGTTTAAGTTTTTCAATTTCGATTCTTCTGCTCTAAATTCCGCCCGTGCGCACCGCAGCCCTTAGCGATGTTCTCAAGGTAATGACCGATCTTATTGCCTGTTTCCTTCTCGCCGCCGTCATTCCCCCCCACTCTACGAGATGGGTAAAGGTTTTGCGCACCCGACTCTCACTAAGGATACGGCGGACAAGGTCACCTGGTTGGCGACCAAGGCTGACAACCTCTACATGGGAAAAAGGATGACCAAAGGCCTCAACCCGATTGGAGCGCTCATGCACACGGGTCTGGCCCTCATGCTTTACTTTCGCTTGATCAAACCGAAGGGGCCTCTCTGGGAATGAGACACCTAATCCTCGATCTCATCTATCCGCCGGTTTGCGAACTCTGCAAATCCGGCCTCGATCGTGGCTCCGCGCTCTGCGAGAGCTGCCACGACACTCTTCCCCGCATTCGCGAGCCCTTTTGCCAAAACTGCGGCGAAATCTTCGATGGCAATCTTCCGGATGATTTCAGCTGTCCCAATTGCCAGGGCCTGTCTCTCGATTTCGAATTCGCCCGCGCCTCTCTACAAGGACGCGAGCAGGCCTTCGAACTCGTCCACCTGCTCAAATACCACCGTCGCTTCTACCTGGCTCGGAATCTCGCCCAATACCTGGAAGAAACCCGCCTCGAAGATGCACGCTTCCGGGCCTTCGACGAAAACACCTTCGTGATTCCGGTCCCCCTCCATTGGCGACGCCAACAATGGCGGCAAGGAAACCAGGCGCATGAATTAGCCCGCCACTTCTGCAAGCTGAATGAACTTCCGCTCTGCACGGGACTGAAGCGAATCAGATCCACTGGAACCCAAACCAAGCTCAACCGCCATCAACGGCTCACGAATCTTCGAGACGCCTTTGCCATTCAGAAATCGTGGATTCCTCGGCTCCACGGAGCCAAGGTCATCCTGATTGACGACGTCTTCACCACCGGCGCCACCTCCCACGCCTGCTCACGGGTCCTCAAACGGGAAGCCGGGGTCTCAAAAGTTTCGATATTAAGTCTCGTTCGTGGATAAACGTCGCTTGCCATGCCCGTAGATGGGTAACCATTCCGCCATGCAAAGACGAATCTTTCTCACATCATCAGCTGCTGCCTTGGGCTTCTTCGGCCTCCAGAAATACCTCTACGCCGAAAACGCCCCACGCATCATTGAGCCTTACGGACCGCTCCTGCCCGACTCCGACGGGATTCTTGATCTCCCCAAAGGCTTCCGCTACCAGATCATTTCACGATCAGGTGGCACGATGAGTGATGGCCTCAAGGTCCCGGGCATGCCCGATGGCATGGCCTGCTTCCCCGGTCGCGATGGCACACTTATCTTGGTCCGCAATCATGAACTGGGAGTGGATTCCCAAGCTCAAAGCCCCTTCCCGGGCCAAATCGTGCCCGATCACTTCCCCAGAGACTATTCCTACGACATGGGCGAGAGAGGCGAGAATCCCCACATCGGCGGAACCACCAACATCGTCTACGATCCCCTTCGTGGTGAAGTTCTCCGCGAATTCCTCTCCCTCGTCGGAACCGACCGGAACTGCGCCGGGGGAGCCATGCCCTGGGGCTCTTGGATCACCTGCGAAGAACCCGGCGACCTCACCAGCGAGCGTGGCCGTAATCACGGATACTGCTTTGAAGTCAAAGCCAGCGATGACGGCAAACTACAAAAAGCCGTTGCTCTTAAGAAGCTTGGCCGCTGCCGTCACGAAGCGGTCGCGCTCGATCCCAAAACCGGAATTCTCTACCTCACCGAGGACATCAACGACGGCCTCCTCTATCGCTTCATTCCAAAACGACAAGGCGATTTCACTGACGGCAAACTGCAAGCTCTCGCCATCATTGGCACTCCTTCAGCAGACCTCCGCAACTATCGCGGCAGCACGGCCAAAATTGCCGAAAACGTCCGCATGAAGGTCGAGTGGATCGACATGAAAGACCCCGAAGCACCCGACGCCGACCTCCGCTATCGTGGCTTCAAAGATGGCGCGGCCTGCTTTGCTCGTGGCGAAGGGATTCAGTATTCTGATGGCTCCCTCTTCATCTGCTGCACTGACGGCGGCCCCGAAAGCCAAGGACAAATCTACCGCCTCATCCCGGGCGAGACCGATGAGTTGGAACTCTTCCTCCAACCCAAATCCGACGAACTTCTCACCAATGGCGACAACCTTTGCGCCGCTCCCTGGGGTGATCTCATCATTTGCGAAGACCTCGTCGCCGAGCACAAAAGCAAAGTCCCGCACATCCGGGGCATCACGCCCGAGGGCAAGATCTACACTCTCGCCCGCAACGCCAAAAACGCCTCCGAGTTCGCCGGTTCCTGCTTCTCTCCCGATGGCTCGATCATGTTCGTGAACATGCAAGGCCTAGGCTACACCGTAGCCATTACCGGACCTTGGCAGGACCGTGTCTAACAAATAGATTCACTCAGTGAACTACCGCGAGGCCATCGACTGGCTCTACTCCACCCAGCTGATTGGAATCAAACTGGGGCTCGAAAGCCCGACCCGCCTCCTGCGGGACTTCCTCGCGTTCCCGCCCCACACCACCAAAGTCATCCACGTCGCCGGCACCAATGGCAAGGGCTCGACCTGCGCCATGATTGATGCCCTCGCTCGCGATCTTGGCTTGCGGACCGGCCTTTTCACCTCTCCTCACCTCATTCACTACCGCGAAAGGATTCGTGTCAGTGGCGGCGATATCCCGGAAGAAAAGACGGCAGCCTTGCTCACCGAGATCAAAAAACTAACAGCAGATTGGGATCCCCATCCGACTTTCTTTGAACTGACCCTAGCCGTTGCCATGAGACACTTCCGTGATCTCAAATGCGAGCTCATCGTCCTCGAGACCGGCATGGGAGGACGACTCGATGCCACCACCGCCATCCCCGCCGACGTCTGCGTCCTCACCCCGATCGCGATGGATCACGCGCAGTGGCTAGGTTCCACCCTCGCTGAAATCGCGGAAGAAAAAGCGGCAATCGCCTTGACCGGCAAACCGCTCATCTCGGCCAAACAAGAGCCCGAGGCCGAACTCGTCATCAGACAGGTCGCCAACCAAAAACAGGCCCCTCTCGAATTCGTCACCGAGCCCCTTCTGGGATACTCCCTCGGCCTAACCGGAGAACATCAACGATACAACGCCGCCCTCGCGTGCGAGGCCATGACGGCAGCCGGTTATTACTTGAACTACGATGTTGTTCAACACGCTCTCGGCCACGTCCAGTGGCCCGGCCGCTTCGAACGAGTCCGCGAAAACCTCATCCTCGATGCCGCGCATAATCCCCACGCGGCGCACGCCCTCGTGCAAACGTTCCAAGTAGAATTCCCCAACAAAAAGGCCGAGATTATTTTTGGCGCCGTCGAAGATAAAGACTCAACCGAAGTCCTTCGCATCCTCGAACCCATCGCCTCACACTTCCACTTCGTCCCCGTGAATTCCCCCCGTGGAATTCCGCCTGAAAACCATCAAACTGGTTTAGATTTCACCCTGCACAACTCAGTCCAATCAGCCCTCGATGCCACCAGTGACTCTCTCACCCTCCTCACCGGCTCCCTCTTTCTGTTAGGCGAAGCCAAGGGGATTTTTGAGAACCAGGAAACGCGCGCCATGAGTCAATAGCTCAATTTCCAATCTGGCATTTGCACAGAATCTTGTCATCCTCCGGGTATGAAAATTTTCGTTCTCACTACCCTCTCGTTGACCCTCATCTCCTGCGTCTTCCAAAAGAGCAAATTACCAAAACCCAGCAGCGATCGTAGCAGTCTCGATGCCCCGGTGCCCGATCAGGCCATGGCAAGGAAATACAATGCCAAGCTCGCCCGCATTGGCCTAGGCCACGCCATCTATATGAGGAAGTGCGGCGAATGCCACCTCCACGTCCTCCCCGATGAGATTAAGAGCAACAACTGGCACCTCATCGTTCCGGGGATGTCCTGGAATGCCGGCATCTCTCCCAATGAAGAAACGGCACTTCTCGACTACCTTCGGATCGCAGCCAAAGAAGCGCCCAAATCCTAGTAAGATCTCAACGGTCCGAAAATTCGTCGAGGTAGAGCTGCAAGGCCGCTTCCTCACTTTTGGTGAGACCGGCCCGCGTCGCCATGATCGAGACCTTCTTGTGATACCCAGGAAGCGTTGCAGAAGAAGGGAGGCGGTTTTCGTGACAGCTCACACATTGGTTCCGGTAAATCTCGTTCCCTTGCTTCAGCTCAACCAGTGACTTACCACTGACCTCAGCCAACTTTGCGGTTGGTGTTGGGGTCACGATTTCCTGTTGATCGACACAGGCAACAAGAGCGAAGAGCGCCACAGCTCCCGGCGCAAGAATTCTCATAATCATGCCCAGACCCTAACAAATCTCCGGCCCGCACGCCACACCTTCTCCACCCGTAATCAACCGACGCGCAGTCTTTCGCCGTATCTGCGGAGAAAATCCCCCACTCGCCCGGTAGTTTCTGTGTCATGAAATCTCTCACACTGCCCAGCCAGGAAATTGCCACCGCTCAAAAGATTGGCCCCGTCGCCTACGGAACATGGAGTGGCGGACGCTACATGCACTTCGGCGAAGTTCTGACCGAAGAGCATTACCACCGTTGCGTCTCCCTCGCCTACGAACAAGGGATCCGCACCTTCATCACTTCGGACGTCTACGGCTCCGGCAAGGCCGACACCCTCCTCGGACAGGCCCTCGAAAGATTCCCGCGCGAAAGCTACAAACTCATCGGCGCCATTGGCCACGATTTCTACGAAGGCAAACGCCAGGGCAACGCCGGATACCCACGCTTCACCGATCCCGAACTCCGCTCCGCCGACAGCTATTCCGACTTCCTCCATATGGCGACCCGCCTCTCACTGGAGCGCTGCCAAACTGACTACTTCGATTGCCTCCTCCTCCACAATCCCGACGTGCATGGCTACACCAGCATCAACGTTTGGGACGCCATGGACAAACTCCGTCAGGAAGGGTTCACCCGCGAAATCGGCATCGCCCCCGGACCTGCCAACGGCTTCGTCCTCGACCTCGTCCAATGCTTTGAAAACTACGGCCACCTCATCGACTGGGCCATGATCATTCTGAATCCTCTCGAACCTTGGCCCATGAGTTCGATTCTCGATTGCGCCGACCAGTTCGGCATCAATCTCATGACCCGCGTGCTCGATCACGGCGGCATCTTCTATGATGAACTGAAGTCCGATCACGAATTCAAACCCGGTGACCACCGCGCCTACCGACCCGATGGTTGGGTCAAACGCGGTTACGATTTCGTCGAGCAAATCCGCCCCATGGCTGCCGCCCACGGACTAACCCCATTGCAGTATGCCGCCAACTGGAACCTCTCCCACTCCGCGGTCAAATGCGTCATCCCAACCTTCGTCCAAGAACCCGGCGAGAACGCCCGCAGCATCGAAAGTAAGATCGATGAAATGTCCCACCTCCCCATCGTTCATCTGAGTGAAGCCGAAGTCCAAAAGGTTCGTGAACTCGGTGATAACACCGACTGCATGCTCCTCAAGGGATCCAGCGGACGCCACACCTCCAGCGAACGTTGCGACGAGTGGCCCATGCGCCCCGACCTTCTCGATATCGCCCGGACCTATAACCTCGGCACTCATTGGTAAATCCCGACTTCCTCAAAAAATGCTCCAAACCAGTCTTAGTCTCTCCGAACCCACGGAAGAGATCAACAAACTCATTCTTTCGGTTTCCGAAGACCTTCTCGAAGGCTTCCACGAAGCGCCTTTCAATGCCATCGCCGAGCGCACCGGGCTTGCCCTAGACCTCGTCCTCGATCGCATTCGTATCATGTTGGAGGCGGGCACGATCCGTCGGGTCAGACAAACGCTTCTCGCAACAAAGCTTGCCGAAGGAGCCCTCGCCGCTTGGCAGGTTCCCAAGGAGAAACTTACGGCCGCCTTCCGCTTCATGGCGGATGAAGATCCCTTTTCCGGTCACATCGTCGTTCGCTCGACGGATCGTGACCTCCCCGGTTCTCAATACAATCTCTGGACCACGCTCAAGGTTCCCCAAGGAGAGTCTCTGACCGACCACGCCGATACCCTTCAGAGCATCGTTGGAGCGGAGAGCTACCGTCTCATGCCTGCCCACGGCGTCTTCGCCCTCGGCGTCGGTCACATGCGTCGCCGCGGTCTCGAGCCCGACGCAAAGACCGATGAACCCGCCCGCATGATGACGACCCAAAACGTCTCCCTTTCTGACGAAGAATGGACCGTCCTTCTGGCTCTCAAAGGTGACCTTGCCTTGGCAGAGATCACCCCTGCCCCCTGGATCGCCCGGGCCAAGGAAGCCGACATGTCGCTCAAGCGCTTTTACGAAGTGGCTCACTGTCTTAATGATAAAAAAGTCATCGGCCGATTCTCAACCTTCCTCGAACACGTCAAGCCATCCGCCTCCGGCCAAAAAGTGACTCGCTACAACGGCCTCTTTCACTGGGCCGTCCCGAAAGGAATGGAGAAACAAGCAGGCGCCGAAGTCGGCCGCCATTTCTGCATGACTCATTGTTACTGGCGTGAAGGAGGCCCTGAATTTGGCGATGTCAACATCATGGGCGTCGTCCATGGAACAGACAAAGACGTCGTTCTCGCTCAAAAAGCCGCGATCGATGCCCATCTCGCCCTGGTCGGCATCCCCCTCCTCTATACCAGCGTCTTCTGGGGCGGGCAATCCGAGATCAAACCCTCGGAAATCTCGCCGGTCATCTACCGCGAGTGGCACCAGCAGCATCGCCCGGCCTGACTACTTACGCCCAATCCAAGCAATCGCGCCCGGAATCATCCGGCGCCAAGGCATCGCTTTGACCAGGTTTGCCAGCCTCTCCGCCTCATTCCGGCGCGGAATGAGAGCCGTCTCTTCCAACATACCCGCCACCGTCTTCGCCGCCGCTTTTTCCACCGGCAGAGTCAACCACAGCAAGACCGTGCACAATCCGAGCACGGCGGCAATGACCCCTAAGCACCAAGACGCCCCGAGCTTTCCAACCACCATCGCAAAGGCCATCACCACCGTGGTGAAGGCCGGCATCGCCCAACTAAACTTTAGCGCCCAGGTTCGCCATCCCACCACCTTGTCCTGCTGCCGCGCCATCAAGACCATTCCCGCCAATAAGGCCGCCTCCGCGACACTTTCCCCCTTCTTCGATGTCGCCTGCTCAGGAGACAAAACCAAATGAGAGGGCCCCAGCTTCACAAACGAGAGCTTTTTCACGGTCACAATCACCGATTCGGCCTTCCCCTTTTTAAGAATCTTCTCCGCCAGTTCCTGACCGCTCAGAGAGACCTCGGCCCCACCCTCCCTCTTAACAACCCGTTCATAGAAGAACTTTCGGGCTAAAAACGAAAGAATCACAGGGATCAGGCCAGCGAGCAGGATAAACTTCATAACAATTGTGTCCTGCCATCATTCACCCAGATCACTGACTTTTAAATTCCATTTTTCACCTTTTCCTCCAAACTCCGTCACACAACACACCACTTCCCTTCCATGGCCGAAACCCAAGATCCTCAAACCACCCCGGAATCCAATCCCAGCGCAACACCTTCCTCAAATCAAAACCTGATTCTCGGAATCGTCATGGGCGCCGTCGTCCTGCTCCTCCTCTTGGTCATCAACCAACAGTTCAACAAAGATGACACCCACAACGATGATCAAAAGCTCCTCGCCCTCAAAAAGCAGCTCGATGATCAAAAAGTTACCAACAACAGCATGCGTTTCGCGACCGGCACGAATAACGCTCAAAGCGCCACCGCGCTCGCCGACGCCATCAAGCGCGACACCCAGACCCTCGCCGAGCTAGTCAATGCTTCGGTTACCAACTCTGCCGAACTCGGAACTGCCAACCAGGCACTCCTCGATTCTCAAGCCGCCAACCGGAACCTTCAGGCACAGCTTTCCCAATATCAGAATACGGCTTCCCGCGTGCCTACTCTTGAAGCTCAAATTGCCGACCTCCAAAAGAGCCTCGCCGGTGCCGTCGACAAGCTCACCGCAGATTCCATTCGCGATGAACTCTCCCGCGTCAAAATAGAGCGCGACAAGCTTCTCGCTGAAATCGCCCAACTCAAGTAAGAAGCCGCAAGCATGATTGACCGGCAATCAATCCGCCCATAAAAAACGCAGAGCAGCCAAAACTACCCCGCCCTGATTCGTTCAAGGTGATGAGAGTGGCAGGATCCCCAAAACTAGGATGACCGGTGGAGATGGCGCACCGATTCTTTCACCACTGCCTGATGGCAGGCAATCCTGGCCTCCAACAACCCGCTGCTGGGAGTCTCAAAGGTCAGCGACAAGGGGCAACCCATCTTGGCCAGATAGATCGCTTCCGGCCAATCTTCTGGAAGGTCGGGATTCTCAGAATGAAAAATCCAACCGGGCTCGGTGACCTCGTGATCATCAATGATCAACTCCGGCTCCGAAGGAAAAGTCCCAGAAGCCGCGCTCAAAACCTCTTCATATCGCGGCCCGCACACCCCAAGATTGATCTCGTAGAAGTAAAACCCCGAACTCTCCCAGTCTTCGTGAAGCGAGAGGAACAAGCGGGGAATATCCTGCAACTTCAACCAAGCAATATGCGCGCAGACTTCACTTGTCTGGCATTGGCAATAATCCCGGTTCAAATCGATCCCCTGACCGTTCTCCCTCGTTCCATTGGCCAGACCAGTCGGATTCAGAGCCGGGCAAATCAACCAACGGAAGCGCTCATCGAAAAAGTCATCACGGAGCAAGCCCAAGAGAGCCTGCGGTCCCGCCGGTTCATCACCGTGCACTCCTGCCGAAAGGTAAATACACGGCAAACTGGAATCCCCCCTGCTCGAGGCCTGCACCGGAAAACTATCAACTTCAATCAAGACTTCGGTCTCGAAGCCCCGGGAAGCAGCCTCGGACTTCCATTGCCGGGAAAACTCAAGCCAGTCCATTATTTCTTCACCGGACGGAATGACCACTCGGGCGACCCCGGAGGCTCGGGAGCCACTGGGACCTTACCCAATCCAAAGTCAGCAGGAGTCAACTGACGCTCCTCCCAAATCTTGGCGGCCTTGCCATTCCAAAACCCATAAAAACTAGGATAAAAAGGATCGACGAAGTCAACGTCAGCCTTATCCAACACATCCAACTCCAGAAGATGGTAACTTGCATTCACAAGCAGTCGCCGAAGATCCTCGTTCACAAAATCTAACGAAGCCCCCATTGTAGTGCAGAAGCTTGTCCCAGTCGCCGTCCCATTCGGTGCGGTGTATGGGTGAAGCCACGCCAGCGCCATCATTGGCTCATTTTGCGGACCATCAGTAATTTTAGACGTCGGATCCAGCGACTCAGTAACCGCTCCGCGGAGGAGGATGGTATCTTTCGTGGTGAGATGCTTGACCCCGTAAACATCACTCGGTCCAAAGACTTCCTTGACACTCTTAAGAATCGGATGATCTTTCTGCCCTTTTTCAATGACACCGAGAGCGCCTTGAACCTTGTGCTTGCCATGGTGACTGACCCACGTCTCACCCATAATCTTCAAACCCCAATCACCAGCTGCCATCTCTCCAAATTTCCCCTTTCCGAGAAAACCATGGGTAGAAGTCCGGAAACCCACCAATGGCTTTCCGGCATTCAAGTAGGCCGTCATATGTTTTGAAGTCGCCTCATCGACCTGCCTCATCCGAGTGCCTACGATGATCAAATCGGCGCTATCGAGATTTTCCCAACCCACAATCCCATGGGAATTGTTAGGATCGATGTAAGTTCCGTCCATGCTCCATGAGAAAAGCACAGTGGTATCAAACCCGTGACGGTGGGAAAGAATTTTGGCCAGCATCGGCATCGATTCTTCCGAACGATACTCCTCATCGCCCGAAATCAAGACGATCTTCTTCCCCTTTCCAGGGCCTTCCTTGCCTTCAAAGCTCAGCCATTTATCCTGTGCCACCGCAGTTAAGCTGGTCGCTCCCGCCAATATCAATCCGAAGAATCGTTTCATCACCTCTACTTAAAATTGGAATGGCCTCCAAGAAAAGAAAGAAAGTCTGACACGACCCAGATTCCGTGGTTCTCAAACCTAGCCTCGATAAGATAGACTCCCTACATGCCCATCTGCCGACTTCTCTTATTCGCCCCGCTGATCCTCCACGCTGGGGAATACCCCGAGATCTTCCACCAGGCCCCGTCTCCGCGACACCCTGACGCCGTAACCTCCGAGTGGCCTCGCTTCATGGGCCCCACCGACAATTGCATTTCGCCCGAAACACACTTGCTGGAAAAATTTCCCAAAACAGGCCTTCAGCCCGTTTTCGAGCTCGCCCGCGGAGAATCCTACGCCTCTCCCATCATTTCCGGAGGAAAACTCCTTCATTTCCATGCCATCGATTCGGCCGAAACGCTGGACTGTCACGACCCCGAAACCGGCAAACGACTCTGGACCTTCTCCTACCCCATTCAATATCGCGACCGCTACGGCTTCTCAGCGGGCCCCCGGACAAGCCCTGTGGTCCAAGGTGAGCGGGTTTTCCTGATCGGAGTCACCGCGATGCTCCACTGCCTCGATCTCCAAACTGGCAAAGTCATTTGGAAACGCGATCTTCAGGAGGAATTCTCCGTTCCCCAGTATTTCTTCGGCTTCGGGCCAAACCCCGTCATCTACCAAGATCGACTCATTATCAATATCGGGGGGAAAGAGAACAAAACCATCGGAACCTGTGTCACAGCGCTCAAGACCTCGGATGGGACAACACTTTGGAAACATCAAGATCAATGGGGCGCATCATATGCCTCCCCTGTCATTGCTAATATCCATGGTCAAGATGTTGCCCTTGTCATCGCTGGAGGTGAGTCAAAACCAACCCATGGAGGCCTCCTCACTCTGAACCCCCTGACCGGGAAATTATACTCCAGGTTCCCGTGGAGGGCCGACATCTATGAATCGGTTCTTGCTTCGTCACCTCTTGCGCTCCCTAACAATCAGGTCTTCATTTCAGATTGCTACGAAAAAGGCGGAGTTCTTCTTCAATTTGATAAAGAACTTCAACCCACCCCCGTGTGGACCGAGCGCTATTTTGGGATGCACATGATGATCCCCCAACTCATTGACGGTCATCTCCTTGGCTTTGCAGGACGCAACGTCCCTGATACCCAATTAAAGAGCGCCGACCTGAAAACCGGAGAAATTCTGTGGGAAAATGACATGCGCTGGACCGAGGGGAAACGGGTGACGGGGCTATTTCGAGGCTCATTTTTAAGAACCTCTAATCGACTTTTCTCTCTCGGGGAAGATGGCAGTTTCACCGAACTTAAGTTCACTTCAAAGGAACCTGAAATCCTCCAAAAAGCCCGTCTTTTCAGTGCTACAGAGTCCTGGACCCCTCCCGCCCTATCCAGAGGACTCCTCTATATCGTTCAGAATAGCAAAGGATTCGAGGGCTCGCCAAGGAGGTTGATTTGCTACGATTTCCGCGCCCAATCCAAGTGAAAAGAGAGCTATCAGCATTCGACTAACAGTTAAAATTTGCCATTGACCATTTTGATCGTCGATACCACATTCCTCGGATGGCGAAAGCAAAAACAAAAGCAAAAACAAAAGCAAAAACAAAAGTAAAAGCAAAAGCGAAGCGGTATACCGCGGAGCAAAAGGCAGAAATTCTGGACTTCATCGAACAACAAGGACGGGGAGGACAGACCAAGGCAGTTCAAAAATTCAAAGTAACTGCGGCAACAATCGCGTCCTGGAAGAAGAAAGCCAGCGGCGAATCGATTCCAGACTCAACACGGGGAGGTGGCTCCAAGGAACTTCGCGCGCTTCAGGATCTCGCTTTAATCTTGAAAGAGATTGAAAACACCGAAGCTCATCTCGCGAAACTCCAGAAAGCCTACCTGAAAGCGAAAGCAAAACTCTGATCTCGTGATCCCCTCAATACTTTAACTAAAAGGGCTTCTGTTCACAGAAGCCCTTTTTTTTGGCTACCCTCCCAGGTAGCTCATTTCAGCCTTCTTTCTGTCAACCAGGCCCCGCTCCTCGGAATAACGATCCACCCGTCTCCCCCAAAGTCCCTCGAGAAATTCGAGCACTCCTACACCTCCGACTTCACCACGTACAACGGCACGGACATCCGCACCATCAGCCGCAAACAGACAGGTATAAGCCTTCCCCTCCGCCGATATCCGCAGTCTCGAACAGTCTCCACAAAACGGCTTGGTGACAGACGAAATCACCCCGAATTCTCCAGCACCATCTAGAAATTCCCATCGTTTGGCGACCTCTCCTGGATAAAATGCTTCCGCGGGCGACGCCGGAAACTCCGCGCGAACCATCGCTACGATTTCCTCCGAAGAAACAACCTCTGCCAAGTTCCAACCATTACTCTCCCCGACGTCCATATATTCAATAAACCGGAGCGTGAGCCCCCGCTCGCGGCACCAGCGAACCATTGGGACGATTTCCCCTTCATTCACTCCCCGTTGCACCACCATATTGATTTTGACTGGGAGTCCGTTTTGGAGTGCTGACTCGATGCCCAACAACACCCGGTTAATCCGGGCGCCCACTCCATTCATTTTTGAAAAAATCTCCTCATCAAGAGCATCGAGACTCACCGTGACCCGATTCAACCCCGCTGCCGCTAGTCCGGCAGCATGGTGATTCAGCAGAATCCCATTCGTCGTCATCGCTAGATCTTCGACACCGGGCACCGAAGCAATCATCGCCACCAAATCTTCGACACCACGTCTCAAGAGCGGCTCACCTCCGGTCAGACGGATTTTCTTCACGCCCAACTCGACTCCGGCCCGAACAATCTCGACCAACTCTCCGAAAGTTAAAATCTGCTCCCGAGGCAGGAATTGATACCCAGGCCCAAAAACCTCGACTGGCATACAATACCGGCAGCGAAAATTACACCGGTCCGTCAAAGAGAGACGCAAATCGCGAAGAGGCCTGTTCAGTTGATCCCGCACGAGGCCAATGTTCCCGTTTGCCTGAAAAATGCGAGAGGTTTTACGCAAGTTCCGCGTCCAGAATCCGCTCTTCGGCCCAATCCTCCGGCGAACGTTCCACCCGTTGACAAATTCGCTCGATACAGCGCTCCCAAACTTCTTCGCCCTCGAGAATTTTCACTTCAATCCTCAAAAAGTAGATGGGCACATCCATCTCGTAGGGCATCGGAAAACGCACCGCATCCTTTTCCGTCGTTACGATCATCTCCACCCCTCTGGTAACGCAGCGATACATGAAGGGTTCGATATCCTTCGCGGTGAAAGCATGGTGATCAGCAAAGGTGGTGTGAAAGAGCACCTTTCCCCCGAGCTTCTTCAGCAGGCTGTCAAAGCTCTTCGGTTGGGCGATCCCTGAAATCGCGCCGATATATTTCCCCTCCAACGCTTCCAAAGGGAGAACCTCATCGTGAAAAACTCCCTGCAGATGCTTCGGGCCATGAGTGCACTGCATGATCTCAGCATTCTTGTTATACTTCCGAATCCTACGAACCAACTGCTCGTTAGGCTCACCATCGCACTTTGTCAGGAAGATATAGTCTGCCCTGCGGAGATTCGAAGGAGGCTCGCGCAGGGTCCCCCTTGGCAAAATATATTCTACTCCAAACGGAGCATTCTGATCCACGAGAACGACATCGAGAGAATGCTCAAGGCCCAAATATTGCAGGCCATCATCCAGCAAGAGAATATCAGCTTCCAATTCCTTGACCGCAAAACGCCCTCCTCTCACTCGATCCCGGTCCACCACGACTCCGACTCCGGGAAGATTCCGAGCCAGCATATACGGTTCATCCCCGGCATACTTCGCCTTCAAATGAATCTCTTCGCCATCGCTGACAATCTTCGGCGGACTGGTAATGACCTCGCCTGTTCGTGGATTAGTCCACTTTTGAGGCTTGCTAAGATCCGCGCTTTTATATCCCCGGCTGAGAATGACCACCTTCCGTCCCCGGGCCGCCAACTCACGGGCGAAACGTTCCACCACGGGTGTCTTCCCCGTCCCACCAACGGTCAAGTTTCCGATGCTCACCACCATCGTCCCGAGATTCGCCTGCGGTTTCCACCCCTTGCGATAAAGTCGCAGCCTCAACTTCACGCCAAAACGGTAGATCCACGACAAGCCCCGAAGCACCAGACGCATCATGGCGGGCCCGAAGCCGCGGGCGCGACCGAAAATCACATCGATCGCCCACTTCTCCAACTCGTTGTTACTCCCTGCCATTCGTATTACTCTTTGTGATCCTGATGGTCGTGACCTTCGTGATCGTCATCATGGTCACAAGTGCAGGCATACTCAAGAAAGTCGCATGTCGGACACTCCTCCATATTGACGTTAAACTTGATTGGTTTCACGGCCTTGCCTTCGCGATCTTTGAACATCAGGACGATGGGGACAAGGTTCCCCTCGGGCAGTTTCTCCTTCGAAAGAAAACCGTGCTTGGTTTTTTCAAAGGTGAACTTTGTCGGTTTTGCCCGCTGACCTCCGACGGCCTTCACGCTAGCTATTTCATCCGCCATCGGCTTCCCCTCGTCATCGAGGAAGGTAATCTCCACCTTCCGCTCCTTGGTGATGAAGAATTCGGCATGAGGCACGACATCATGCAACACGCGCCCGCCCTTGGGGGCTTTGATCTCGTGATCATGCTGGTGTTCGGCATGCTTTTTAGCTTCTTTGTGGTCGTGGTCCTTCTCATCAGCAAAGACAAAAGGAATCATAAGGGTGGGAATCAGGCATCGTAGTTTCATCATTTTTAGTTGGGTTTATTGTGAAGCAGGAGCATCTCCCCGGAGAGCCTTTTCTGCTGATTTTTTTCCGAAGATCTTGAAGACGGCAGGAGTCACCAAGAGTCCAAAAAGAGTTGAGGTCACTAATCCTCCGACGATCACAAGCGCCACCGGATTCAATATTTCTTTCCCAGGTGCTAGGGAGGGATCCCCCGCTTCGACGAAAGGTAGCATTCCCAGGTCCATCGTGAGGGGCAGCAGAGCCACGCCCGCCGAGACCGCCGTCATCAAGACGGGCACCAAGCGCTCCAACGTGCCACGCACAATCATTTCCATCGTAAACGACTCGCCCTCGTGCTTCATCAAATGAAGGTAGTGGGAAATCATCATAATCGAATTTCTTGCCGAAATCCCCGCGATCGCGATAAACCCGACCAGAGTCGCAACCGAAACATTATTCAACTCTGCGCGGGTATAGAGGATCCCTCCGGTGAGTGCAATAGGGACATCGATCAACACTTGCAGCACGAAGTTGGCACTCCGAAAATAGCTGTAGAGAAGAAATACCACCACGAAGAGAAGGATCGCCGAGGAATAGAGAATTCGCTGCGTCGCTGCTTCCTGAGCGTGATAATCGCCCTCGTAAGAAATAGTATAGCCTTCCGGAAGATCCAGTTCGGCAGACACTTTCTCTTTAAGTTCATCGACAAGCTCGACCAAATTCTCGGAGGTTGGATTGATCGCCACCACAAAACGCCGCTGGCTATTTTCGCGATCAATTATGTTGGGACCACTGGCCTGACGAATGTGGGCGATGTCTTCGAGTGGAACTTGAATTCCTGATTGGGTATCCAAATATAATCCTCCTAATTTCTTGGGGTCTTCCCGCCACTCTTTTGGAAGTCGTAAAACCAAATCATAGGACCGCTGACCATCGAAGACTTCGGTGACCACCTCTCCGCCAATCAAGCTCGCAAGTTCATCATTTAGCTCTCCCGGCGTTAAGCCATAGGCCATGAGGCGCTCGCGATCCGGCTCGATCCGCAACTGGGGAATCGATGACTGGGCTTCCAGCTTGGCTTCTTCCAGCCCCGGAATCTCTCTCGCAATCCGGGTCACATCGTCGCCCAGCTTTCGGAGAACTTCCAAATCGGGGCCAATGATCTTGATCGCAACCTTTGCCGAGACACCTGAGAGCATATGCCCAATCCGATCGCCCAGCGGGCTACTCATCGCCGAAAAGGTTCCAGGAATGCTCTTCATGGTGTCGCTGAGGTCCTTCAACACCTCCTTCTTCGGCCTGTCGAGGTGCTCGTCAAAATCGACCTCAAATTCCACCGTCGACACCGGAACGACATGGTCGCCATTTTCAGCACGACCTGCCCGGTAGCTCACCGACTTCACCCCGGGAATTTCACCGATGAGTCGCATCGCGGTATGACTGATCCGGTTGGTCTGCGTCAGCGACGTTCCCGGGCTGGCCGTCGTCGCGATGACCGATGTCGGTTCCCGGAAAGCTGGCAGGAAATTTTTCCCCATCGTGGGGTAAATGACGGCACCTACCACGACCAATAGGATCGCCAGGGCAATCATTAAAAAGGGTTGCGCCAACACCGGACGGAGAAGGAGCTTCTCAAACCCGAGCTTCAACCCTATCAGTAAGAGGCCCTCCCGATGCTCCTTCCCCGCTTTGGGATTCAGCAATAAGGATGAGAGAACCGGAATGACGGTGAGAGACACCAGGAATGATGCCGCCATGCTGATGATGGTGGCATAAGCAATCGGCGCGAACAGTCGGCCTTCCACTCCCGCAAGGGACAGAAGCGGAACAAACACCAGAATGATCAAAATGGTGGCGTAGAGAATCGATGACCGCACCTCGGATGAAGCTTCCGCAATCACCACCAACCTTGGCCTTGCGTTCCCCAAAGCGGCATTCTCCCGAAGTCTCCGAAAGACATTCTCAACATCGACGATGGCATCATCCACCACCATTCCAATCGCGACCGCAAAGCCACCCAGAGTCATCGAATTGATCCCCAGATCGAACACCCAAAAGACCAGGATGGAAATTGCCAGCGACAGTGGAATCGCAGTCAAGGTGATCAAGGTGATCCGGAAATTCAGCAAGAACAGGAAAAGCACCAGAGCTACCATAATAGCACCGTGCAACAAAGCATCGCGCAGATTATTCAGCGACAAATTGATGTAATCGGCCTGCCGATAGGCCACCCCCAATTCAACCCCATCGGGTAAAGCCTCCCTGAGGTCATCCATGGCGGCCTCGATCAAAGCGGTGAGTTCTAGGGTATCGTATCCGGGAGCCTTGGAAATTGAAAGAATCACGGCCGGATGACCATTGGCTCCGGCATCCCCGCGCATCGGTTCGGTATCCCAGACCACGCTGGCCACGTCCTTGATCATCAAGGGACGGTCATCTCGATAACGAACGGTCGTCGTGGCAATTTTTTCGAGGTCCGTCGTCATCGCCAGATTACGAACCATGATCTCGGTGGAATCGCCCTCTATATATCCCCCGGTCGAATTCCGAACCGCATTGGTTGCCGCAGTCCTAAGTTCTTCGTACGTTACCCCCATCGCCAACATTCGCTGGGGATCCGGTTGCACCTGGATTTGGCGAATTCCTCCTCCCATCGGAAGCACCTCCGCAATTCCCGGAATGGACATGAGCCGCCGTGCAACCACCCAGTCGGCCTGGGTCCTGAGCTCCTGGGGTGGCAGTTTCCCCGAGGGATCGGTCAGGGAAACGAGCATGATATTCCCCATCAAGGAAGTCGCCGGTGTCATGTAAGGCGTCACTCCTTCTGGAAGTTCAATGGCACCCAGGCGCTCTTGAACAAACTGCCGAGCTTTGTAAATATCCGTGCCCCACTCAAATTCCACAAAAGCCAGCGAAAGGCCGATATCACTCTTGGTCCGCAATCGATCCAGCCCGTTCACCCCCATGAGTCCGGACTCCAACGGCAAAGTCACCCGGGTCTCTACTTCTTCCGGGGAGAGCCCGGGAGCCTCCGTGAGAATCGTCACGGTGGGCTTAGTCAGATCAGGCAGGACATCCACTGGCAGCTGCCCGATCATGCGCCATCCCAAGGTAAGCACGATCAACCCAAGCGCAATGACGAGCGCGCGCTGGGCCAGGGAAAATCTAATGAGATAATTCAACATCGTGGAATTCAGGAGCGATCAGGATTCCGAACGGAATTTGCGTTCGAGTGAAAATTGCCTCAGCCCGGAGAGCCCCAACAGAACGACCAAGGCGATACAACTCGCGAGAAGAAAGCGATTCACCGGCCCGGCATCTTGGTCGTGATGAGGTCCTCCGTCAGCCTTTGCCGAATTCTGCTCTGCGGTGAACTCGCTGCCGTCCTCGTTGTGGTCATGCCCATGAGCAGCATCGAGAACTTCCTTCAAAGAAAGGTTTCCCCCACCTGCAAAACCGAGGAGGTAGGCCCCCTGCGTGACCACTTCATCACCGGGAAACAAGCCCTCTTTGATTTCAATAAATTGATCATTCTCCTCGCCCGTTACGACGGGCGATTTGATGAACGAGTTCGGAAGATCAAAGTCCTGCACATACACGACCCGGTCCGTGATGGGCCCCTGGACGGCCTCTTTGGGCACCACCGTGACATCCTCCCGAATCAAGGTGATAATGGAAAACTCTGCCCTCATTCCCGGCCGAAGTTTGTCTTCGGGATTTTCAATCAAGAAGATCGCATCAAAGGTTCCTGACTTGGCATCGGCGCTGGTTCCAAATCGAATCAAATTCCCTTCCACCGGCTCGCCTCCCATCGCAGGCACCTGAATCCGGGCCTTCGTTCCAAGCTTGATCTTCGAGGCTTCCCTCTGGGGAACACGCGCGACGGCCCACAGTTGATCGAGATTCAGAATATCCAAAAGCTCCTTCGACGGATCGACCGGTTCCCCCAGCCGGACATGGCTCTCTGCCACGATCCCCGAGGCCGGGGCCGTCAACTCAATGACCGGGGCTCCCGGCTGGCGGCTCTCAACCTTCACCACGATGTCACCCTTCGTGACCCGGTCTCCCGCGATCACCGAAAGGTCCGAAACCCTCCCGGAAATCCGGCTGGAAACGACACTGTGATTACTTGGAATTTCCTGCAGATTCCCCAGCGCAAAAAATGTCGACTCGAAGGTGGTATCGCTCGAGGAGACAACGTTGAGATCAAGATTACGAACGGCGGTCGGGCTGAGATTGACACGATTCGTATCTTCCTCGGCAAGAAGCGGAAGGGCCAGAATTGGAAGGACTGTTAGAAATTTCATTGGGCAGTGGCAGTGAGATATTGAGAGTGGGCGAGATGAAAATCACGCACGGCCTCCAGGTAGGCCGTCTCGAGAGAGAGTTTTTGCTCTTCGGCACGCAGCACATCCTGCAGTGGCACCTCCGCCCGCTCATAAGCGACTTTTGTATTTTGAATCTGCGCAACAGCCAGAGGAAGAATTTGGTCCTTCATTTGCTTCGCAAGCAGCTGCCATTGCTTCATCTCGGCGTAAGCAGCATGGGTCTCCGAGTTTGCGATCCGCGCAAGCGCGGACGCGCCGATGTTGAGCCGTTCCTGTCGGGCCCACGCTGCCGCTTCAACACCGGCAGCCGTAGGGTTTTCTCCAAGAGGAATCTTCAATCGAAACCCCACGATTTGTTCACGATGAGTGCCAGTCGGAGCGTCCTCCTCCCTCCCGACTCCCGCAAACACCCCAGCCTCAATATCTTCGAGACGGGTGGAGCGGGCGAGGTCAGTTTCCGCGTCGGCACTGGAGGCTCGTAACCAGGCCGCTTCGAGATCAGGGCGACGGGAATTCGTCACGTTCATCGGCGGCATGACTGGTTCACTGAGACTCGCGGAGACCGTCAGGTTTCCGTCGGGCTTCAGCCCCAGCAACGGTTTCAGACGGGCTTCCGCGAGTTGCTCTTTGATCTCAAGCTGCCGGGTGAGGGTCCCCAGTCGGCTCGCCTCCAAAAGGGCAACCCCCGCATCCAAAGGGGAAGCTTCCCCTTTCGCGGCGGAGGCTTCGATCAATGAAGTGAGTTCGTTGGCATTTTTTTCCTGAGCGGCGAGGAGGATTTTTTTGTCACGAAGCGCAATCAGCGCAATCAGCGCTGAACGCGCTTCACCAACGAGAATCCGTTCAGCATCACGAACTTCTGACTGAGCGGCTTGAATCAAAATCTGCGAAACCCGCTTTTCAATGAGAAGCCGGTTCGTTCGGGGATATTTTTGGGACACTCCAACCGTGAGCATGAAATCGCCAAAATCGGGATCCATATCGAACTCAACCTCAAGACCTGGATTACTCGCCACGCCGGAGGCCCGAAGCTTTCCCTCAGCCTCCGCGACCAACTTCCGCGCAGCCGCCAAACTCAAGTTGTGTTGTCGGATTTTCGCAGGGAGATTGTCGAACGAGACCTCCACCGCTTCTGGAGCCCGGGGAATCGAGGTTTTCAAAGCCGCCCGAGGTTCACTCAAGGCACGAACTTTGATGATGGGAATTTGTGAAATTTGGTGATCGCGGCAAGAGATCACAAGGAATGGAAGAACGATAAGAAAAGATTTCATGGCCTGAAAATGCCGAGAGGAACAAAAAGAACGAGAGATCCCATGCTGAAAGGCAGGGTCATCAGAACAGGCTCAAAACGGGAAAGACCGCCGAGCTCATGAAAACTCAAATTCTCAGGGCCGCATCGCGCCGGAAGATCGGAAGATCAGGCGGAGGGGGATTGGTTGGAGAAATTGCGTCCCTCACCTGTTCCCCAACCATGAGAAGTATGGGCAGGGACCAGTCAGGCAACTCGATTTCAACAAACTGAGGAACGACACAAAGCAGGGTCGCCGACCACTGGAAGTCGACGGCATCCAGTGAAACCATGAGGTGTTGGTGATCGACTGGATCCTGCTGCTCCACGGGTTTCTGGTCTCCGTCGCAATCATGGCTGCAGACCTCAGGCGTCTCCACGTGATCGCCCACAAAATACAATTCTTGATTCACACAATAGCCGATGGCGGACGAATGAAGGGCCACGAGTAAACTCATGACCAATAGGAAAATCGACGCTGACAACTTGCGGAGCACTGGGAAGGACCCTAGCAGGTTTCAAGACAAGGTCAACCGCCGTTTCACTAAATTCACCACCCTCATGAGAGGACCTTAGCCAGCCCCAGGAAACGAAGCACGTCGTAGATTCCGGATGAATTTTGCATGATAAATCATACACCACATATTAAAGATGTCTTAAATATTTTCTGTTTTGGTTTGAGCACCATCAGAATTAAGTCATGGGCGGGTAAAATGCCCTTGAGTGCACCAACTCTTAGAAAGGAGCACTAATTCATCGCCATCACCGTAAATTTCGGTAAGCTGCGAATAAAGCGGCGATCAACCGCCTTAAAGAAACAGATGAAAACACCTCAATTCATTTTAGCAGGCCTCTCTGCAGGTGCCCTGACCCTCGTGTCATGCACCCCGCAGCAGCAGCAATATGGCATCGGCGGAGCCCTCGGTGGAGCCGCTCTCGGAGCGATCGCGGGAGATGATTCCTCAGACGTGCTCAAAGGCGCTGCCATTGGCGGCGCTGGCGGAATCGGCATTGCGGTCTATCAGGAAAACCGGAACAAGCAAAACGGCGCGTATAACACCGGCGGCGGCGCGTATAACGCCCCGGCACCCGCACCGGTTCAGACTCACTACCCCACTGCCACTAGAACTTCCGATCCAACTATCGTGATCAGCCCCTACCCTCCTTATAACAAGGTGCGGGTGACGAACTTGAAGCCAGGTGACCTTGCCAAAGAAAACGCAAGCTCGACAAAATACTTCATTGTCCCCTGAATCCTCGGTTTCAACACTCTCCAAAAAAAGCCCGCGCGATCACTCGCTGCGGGCTTTTTTTATGAATGAATTCAAGGGTTAGATCTTCTTCAAAACCCCAGTGGAGTCACCGAAGCTCTTCGTTTCCACGCCAAATTCGTTGAGCATCCGAACGTAGAGGTTGGAGAGCGGAACTTCTTCGTTCAGATCGACGTGACGACCCGGGGTAAAAGCACCACCGCCTCCACCAGCCACGATGACAGGAAGGTCGTCGTGGTTGTGGCGGTCACCATCGGAGATGCCGCTGCCGTAGACGATCATGGAGTTATGAAGGAGTGAATTCCCGTCGACATCCTCGGTATCCTTCATCCGCTGGAGGAAGTAAGCCAGTTGGGTGAGGTAGAATTGGTCGATTTTTTGGATCTGATCTAGGTTCTCCGCATTCCCTTTGTGGTGGGAAATATTGTGGTGACCGCTGGAGACGCCAATCTCGTTGAACGAGCGGTTACTGCCATCGTGAGCGAGAAGGAACGTTGAAATCCGAGTGGAGTCCGTTTGGAACGCCAGAACCATCATGTCCATCATGAGCTTGATGTGATCTTGGTAGTCCTTTGGTTCACCAGGAGCGGGAACACCGGGATCAATAGGAATTCCAAATGACTCACTCTTCTCAACCCGGAGCTCGATTTCACGAACTCCGGTCAGGTATTGATCGAGCTTCTGCTGGTCGTTACGACCGAGGTGTTTGTGCATCGCCTTGGCATCGTCAGCGATGAAATCGAGGATGGACTTCTGTGAGCTCAGGCGCTGGGCCAGACTCTGGGCACGACCCTTGCCGACACCGGCGCCGAAGAGGCGCTCAAAAGCCTGCCTTGGACTGGACTCCGGAGTCATGGGCTGGGTCTCGGAACGCCAGGAAAGGTTGAATTGATAAGCGCAGGAATATCCGGAATCACAATGACCGGAAGTACGGACGCCATCGCAAGTGAGTTCGAGCGAGGGCAGGCGGGTAAACTTCTCGGCATGTCGCGCTGCCACTTGATCGACAGAAACGCCGATTTTAATGTCAGAACCGGCCGTTTTTTTGGCACGCTGCCCCGTCAGGAAAGTCGCGTTGCTGCGAGCATGATCACCTGCGCCATCGGGTCCTGCCGTGGCATGCTTGTGAGAAAATCCGGTAAAAACCTGAAGGTCGTTTTTGAGTCCCTCAAGTGGAGCCATGGACTTGCCGAGCTTGAAGTTTTCGCCCGTTCCTTGGGGTCTCCAGTGTTCAACATTAACCCCATTCGGAATGGTCATGTAAGCCATGCGCAAGGGAGCCCCCTTCGCAGTCGCCCCAACCCCTTGCCCAGTCGCGGCCATCAAAGGGGTCATCGACTCTAGGGCAGGAAGGCCCACGGCTGCGCCGACTCCACGAAGAAATGTCCGGCGATTCAGTCCTTTAAATTGGCTCATGATGAGATGCTACGCCCATTTGGGGGGATTTCTCACAAATATTTTGCATGAATCGATCAACCGCCACGCCGCTTTTGGAAGGGCGCGCTCTCGATCACTCCGATCACGAGTTCCTTAAGATTGCCTTTATTTTCCTTCAGGCGCCCCACAAGATCGTTGATGGTGACGGCGTCGAAATACTCCGGCCCCCGCCCGGTCGCGTAGGTCAGGAGCTTCTCGCTCATGCAGCGGTAGAAATCATCGCGACGCTGATCCGCCAAAATAACCTTCAAGGACGCCACGTCCTCGAACTTCTCGCCCGTGATCAATTGACCACCGGAATCAATGGGCTGCCCTTCCTCGGTCTTACGATATTGCCCGAGGGCGTTGAAGTTTTCCAATCCGAGCCCAATCGGATCCATCCGCTGGTGGCAACTGGCACAGAGAGGTTTTTCGCGGTGGATCACCATCATCTCACGCATTGTGAGAGGCTTATCTTGCTCGTGGGCAACCTCTTCCAACTCAGGCACTCCCGGCGGAGCAGGAGGAGAGGGCGTTCCGAGAATGTTATCGAGAACAAACAGCCCCCGCTTCACCGGCGAGGTTCGCGTCGGGTTCGAGCTCACGATGAGGAAGGTTCCCTGCGTCAGCACCCCGCCTCGCTCCGGGTGCTCATGAAGATCAACGAGTCGATGCTCGCTCCCCTCCACTCCTTGCACGCCGTAAAATTTCGCCAGCCGGTCATTCAGAAAACTATACCGCGCCGAAATCAACTCCTCGGCAGGTCGGTCGTTCATGAGAATGAACTCAAAGAACTTCTCAGTCTCCGTTCGCATATCCTTCCTGAGCGCGTAACTAAAGATCCGGTCGGCCTCATCCCGGTCGCGGATGCCCAAAATCTTCCGGTTATCCATCGCCTTGACCTCCACATCCCTCGCCTGCAACCACTGCCCGACAAAGCTCTCCACGAATCGCTGTGACTTCCAATCCGCAAGCATCCGGTCGATCTGCGGACGCAGGTTCTTACGGAGCTCCTTTTTGTAGGCCAAACTCAGCAACTCGTCGTCTGGAACCGAGCTCCACAGGAAAAACGAGAGCCGCGAGGCCAAGGCATACTCATCGAGATAGACCACCTTGCCCTCGTTGTTGGGCTCAGGTTGGATTTCGGCCCGGAAAAGGAAGCGTGGTGAAGCGAGCACGGCCGTCATCGCCAGCTTAATGCCGTCTTCGAAGGTCTTGCCGGGTGACTGGTCCACCTCCATCACCAACTTGGCGAGGCGGGCCACCGTTCCGTTGTCGAGCGGGCGCCGGTAAGCGCGACTCACGAAGCTCTCCATGATCTTGCGGGCATAGACTTCGCGCTCCCGTATGCCTTCGGGAGCCGGGCCATCGACCATGATCATGCTGTAGCCCTTAGGATACTCCTTAAAACTTCCGTCCGAGGGCCCCTCGAAAACGATCTTTTGGATGAGCGCATACTGCTCCTCCTGTCCCTCGCCCGGAGGGTCCTTGGGAATGATCTTCACCTCGATCTTGTTCTCACCCTTTGCAAAGGTGCTCTCTCCGGAAAGCCTGATCGTCTCGCTCTGATCCCAGCCCAGTCCACGTTCTACGACCTTCTTGCCATTCACCCAAAGCTCAAGCGAGGCACTTTGGCCACTAGCCTCCGAGGCCCCCTTGACCGCATAGTCCAAGTGCACCTTGTAGGGGCCCTCCGCTGGCAACCACGCCTTGGCATTCACTAGGCGTTCCTTTTTAAACATCATCCAATCCGCACGACTCGGATTCTCGTCCGAAGAATGGAACTGGTCCCCATTCACCTTGCGGGTCGGAGTCTGGGCCACCGTGCCTGCCGGAAGAGCCAGATTCACAATCTCAGCCGCCGCTTCGACATACTTCTCCATGTGCAGAGGCGAAATCGTCAGCACATCCCCGATGGTATCGAACCCGTATCCAGTATCATCCGCCGGGAACTTATCCCAAGTGTGAAAATCCACCCCGAGCAAGTCGAGAATGGCATAGTGATACTCCATCCGGTTGAGCCGCCTGATCGTCACCCGGCCAGGATCGGGATTATCGGGATCGAGCTTGAAAACCTTGGTCTCGATCCATGAAAGCAGCTTGCGGGTTTCATCCGGAACCGGTTGATCCTTCTTAGGTGGCGGCATGATCTGCGAGCGGAGATTCCGCCAAATCGCCAACCAGTGCTCCACATCATCAAGGTGCTTCGATAAGTCATCGAACTCATCCATCGAAAAGTCCCCCTTCGAGGAACCATCGGCATGACAGTCATAGCAATAGGCTTCCAGGATCGGCTGAATCTCCTTCTCAAAAGAGACCTCCGCGCTTGCCCCAAGGCAAAGCGCGGAAAATAGGAACCAATGGCGTGACTTCATTCTCCCCCTTACGATCATTCGAGGGGATTTCTACTTTATAAATGATCTTTTCTCGCTTAAAATCCCGACAATATGAACCGCAGATCCTTTCTCGCCACCACCGCCGGAGCCACCGGAGCTCTTCTTGCTGATCACCACGAAGAAACCAAACCCATCTCTCACGGTGCCTTTCACCTCGCGGTGAAGGACGGCATGATCGGCCAGGGCAGCTCCCTCACCGAGAAATACCAACTCCTCAAAGATCTCGGCTACGATGGCGTCGAAGGCCACGCCCCCATGGGCTCCGATCCCGCCGAAACCCTCGCCGCCTCCAAGGCCACCGGCCTCCCCGTCCACGGCGTCGTCAACGCCATCCACTGGAACACCAAACTCTCCGCACCCACCGAGGAAGAGCGCGCAAAAGCCCTGCAAGGCCTATTGAAGTGTATCGAGCAATCCTACGCCATCGGCGGATCCTCCGTCCTTCTCGTCCCCGGCGTCGTCGGGAAAGATGCCACCGCCCAGGAAGCCTGGGACCGCTCCATCGTCGGCATTCAACAAGCTCTCCCCGTCGCCGCCAAGCTCGGTATCCACATCCTCATCGAGAACGTCTGGAATGGCATGTTCTACGACCCAGCAGGCCCGAACACCCAATCCGCCGACCTCCTCAAAAACTACCTCGACGAAATCAACTCACCTTGGGTGGGCTCCTACTTCGACATCGGCAACCATCAACGCTTCGGCAAACCCGCCGAGTGGATCAAAACCCTCGGCCGCCGCATCGTGAAACTCGACGTCAAGGACTGGGGCATCAAAGCTGGCTTCGGAAAAATCGGCGACGGAGATGTCGATTGGCCCGCCGTCCGCACCGCCCTCAAAGACATCGGCTACCAAGGCTGGGCCACCGCCGAAGTGGGTGGCGGCAAAAAAGACCGCCTCGCCGAAGTCCTCCAAAACATGCGGACCCACCTCGTCGGGGCCTAGTCTTCAGCGAAGATCTTGAAGAAATTGTCATTCCGTGACCGTATCCCCCCCACGCGCCTGGGCTGAAATCGACTTCAGCGCCCTTCACCACAACCTTGCGATGATTCGTCAACGTGCCGACAAGGAGGTGATGGCCGTCATCAAAGCGGGAGCCTACGGTCATGGACTGGTCGAAGTGGCCAGAGAGCTTGACGAGGAAGGCCTCCCCTTCCTCGGAGTCGCCAATGCCGGAGAAGCACGCAGACTCTTCAATGCCGGGATCAAAACCCGACCCTACATTCTTGGCGCTACCTTGCCTGCCGAGCGGGAGGAAATCGCAGCCCGCGACTGGACTCCCTGCCTTTGCTCAATCGAGGAAATGGAGCACTTCAATTCACTGGGACGCTATCAACCGGTGCAGGCCCACCTTGCCCTCGATACCGGAATGGGCCGCGGTGGTTTCCTGCCCCACCAACTTGGGGGGGCGCTCGAAAAACTCAAATTCTGCGCCGGCATCCAACTAACCGGGATTGGCTCCCACCTGCCGGTCGCCGACGAAGACCGCGAGTTTACTCGGAAACAATTCGAACTCTTTGACTCCCTGGTGGAAGCGATTCCAAAACCCTCCGGCCCCTTTCATATTCACCTCAGCAACTCCGCCGGGCTCCTCGGCTTTCACAGCCGGACCACCAATCTCGTCCGCCCTGGTCTCGCCCTCTACGGGATTTCACCGCTCCCTACCGAGCAGGCAATCTTCCACCCCGTCATGTCCTTGAAGACCCGGGTCTCACTCATTCACAGTCTACCCAAAGGTCATGGCGTTTCCTATGGCCGCACCATCCTGACACGTGACACCAAAGCCGGCGTGCTCGGAATTGGTTACGGCGATGGCTACCCACGCTCCCTCTCAGGTAAGAATGCCCAAGTCGTCATTCGTGACACCCTTTGCCCCATCCTCGGCCGCGTCACCATGGACCAAATCATCGTCGACGTTACCGAACTCGAACACTGCAAGCCCGGCGACATTGCCACCCTCTTTGGCACCGAGATTCTCGCCTCGGAGCTGGCCAAAAAAGCCGGAACCATTTCCTGGGAACTGCTTACCCAAATCACACCCCGCGTTGACCGGGTCTACCTCTGAAGCTCGATTTTTTGATCCGGGTCGAGAAAGGATTTCACCACAAGTGAGTCTTCTAAAAAGTCCATCAAGACCGCGCCCGTCTCGGCCTGATTGAAAAGGGCATACCCCGCATCCCGAACCATCCCAACCCACTTCGGATTGGGCATCTCATTCGGCAAATAGTGCCCCGAACTCGTAATGACCACCTGGGCACCCGTCGCATCCAAGAACTGCTTCTGACCCGAAACACCCCACTCGTGTCTTCCCATCAAAATAACATCGGCAGCAAGATCGATTTTACTTTCAAGAATCGCCAGTTCGTCTTCCAACCCCAAATCACTCGTCACGAGAATCTTCCAGCCATTCCAGTGAACCCTCACGACCATGATTCGGTTGTCCGCAATGCCCCGACTCGAAGACTGACCTTCTCGAATGACCTCCACCCAGACATCGTCATCCAACGAATACCGTTCACCAATTTTACCAACCTCAAGCTCGCAACCGCCCGCATTCGATCGGGCTAGAAAGTCGCGATAACTCGGGCTAAGCGCTTTCTCCACTGGAAGAATAGCACGCTTCAGCCCGCCTCGATCCAAAAGATAGGGCAAGGCTCCACAATGTTCTCCGTCCGGATGACTCACCACAACCGTCTCAACATTGGCATTCCATCTCCCGAGAATTGATCTCAGCTCGCGATAGAAAAACTGGCGCCCGCCGACATCGATCATCGCACCGCCTTCCACATCTAAAAACGAAGCGGCACCTCCGTCAGCGGTATCGAATACCACCCAATCCGCCGCGATCAATTTCCGTGAATTCCAGTGACCACCCGGAACCTCTGAAAATGCCGCCGCCGAATAATACGCCATCGTTGCCACCCCGTCGTTCATTCGATTGATCCACGCACCCATGGTAGAAGAAAACATCCCCAGAAAGACCGCGAGAAAAGCGCCTCCGAGAATGACCATCGTTAAGGGAATCAACACCAGACTGGTCAGGACCGCGATCGGCGTCACAATTCCAAAATGCCAGGCCATGAGCGGTAAGGATCCCAGCCAAGCCGCAAGCGAACTCGCCGCAAGACTCGCGAAATACCGCCTCACCGTCATCCACCTTCGCCCCCCATCACTCATCAGGCGGGACGGAAACAAGGGATCCAGTTCGGCAATCTTTCCCGTGAATCGATAGGCCAAACCCACCCCCAGTCCGATCGAAGCAAGCACGCCATACGACAACTGAAATCCAATATCAAAGACCTGGGACGGAGCCCACGAAATTACGAGGATGAAACTCAACGCAAGCGCATTGAAAAGCGAAGGACGTCTCCTCACCAAAAAGGCGCCCAGAAAACAAATCGCCATCACCGTGGCACGCACCGCTGACGGCCTCGCCCCGGTGACCATCGCGTAGGTGATCATCGAAATAATTACCAAGATCACCCCCACTCTTCGAGGGATAGGCAGCCCCATAAGCACAAACCAGCAAAGCGTTCCCACTAGGGTCACGTGCAACCCGCTCACCGCAAAAACGTGCATCGCCCCACTCTCTCTAAAAGCCCGGCTCACCTCGGAGTCACGTGGTGGCTTCTCGCCCAGCATCATCGCCAAGATCACCTCCTTCCCTTTCGAATCGTGCCGCAATCCCTGCGTGATTCCCTCGCGCAACCGCTCACGCAATCTTTCCGCTAATCGAAACGGTCCCCACTGCCACCGCAGCCCCTTCAATTTAGCCTCCCGAATCACCAAGCCACCAGACACCCCGCTCCGACGCATTTGATCCAACTGAGAATAATTCCCGGGATTCCGCTCGCCTAAGGGAACAAAAAACTTCCCTCTGATTTCAAGAACTTCTCCGGTCGTATAATCCAGAGCACGGGAAATGATCACTTTCACCTCCCCTTCCCCATCGCGAAACCAACCAAATCGTTCATCACCAAATGCCCCGGTCGGTGTCCCCACAATGAGCGAACCTTCTACGAAATGACTCCCCGGTTGAGCGAGACTTTCACGAACCGGCTTCTCTAACAACTCAGCCCTCGTCGCCACCGCAATCGCGAAAATGGGAATGGCCAACCACCACCGCCAGGAAAAACGGCAAAACAAAAAAGCGGCGATATGACAGGTCATCGCAGCAGCGGGAGACGTGGACCAGAGCGCCCCCGCCAAACAGGCCAGAGCGATTGCCACCAATGGTGCAACCGCTGTGATATCCCGCCAAGCCTGTCTTACGACCTCCACTGATTGGTATTAAATGACTCCCAATTCACGCAGCTGGTGGGTGGCATTCGCAGCGTGACGCGTCCCAGGTAATTCTTCCACCGCGCGCTTCAAAATTTCCACAACACCTTCCTGGTCGTCGAGATCCTTGCCGTAAATCTCAACCATCCGGAACATTAAGAAAGCGGTATCCTCTTCCTCCCATTCATGGGCATCAAGTGCCTCGCTGAGAGTCATGACCGCAACCGCCGGGCTTTCCAACTTGTCCCGCTGAATCCGAGCAATCTCAACCATGGGGAATCGATGCGACGAATCCTCCTTCCAAATCTCCCGATAAATCCGAATCGCTTCCGGGAAATCCCCCTCGGAAACCGCCGCCCGCGCGCCAGCAAGTAGATCCTCGCCCACCTCTTCGCTCGAGCCCATCAACTCCTCGGACATGCGATCCACAAACATCGGGAGAACATAGATCACGGCCAAGACACCTCCGTAGATCATCGTGATCATCAACGGCACCCCTACCTTCATCATCGAACCCGCTGTTTGCTCATTCTCCGGAGAAAGACCGGTAATATACTCTTCTTCCCGATTTCCCTCGGCAGCTTTTTCAGCATTCAGTTGATCCTGCGTGCTGCTGGACCAAGCCAACATCGTATAGAGAATCAATACCCCGAGAATTGCCAAGTGAACGATCAGCTTCTTATTCATGACTCACCATAAACCTGAATCGATCCCAGTTCCCTCCTAAAATGAGAGAATACTACAAAAAAAAAGAACCGCGACCTTGACCGCGGTTCTCTGAAAAATTTTAGGAGCAACCGATTTTACTTTTCGTAAACAACAGGGATCTCTGCAGGAGCGCTATCGTTCACGGCAGGGCTGATAGTGTTCAGTGCAGGAAGAGGACGAAGCGGTGGAACGGGCTCTTCGCCAGTGCAGCATCCGCAGGAGCTCAAGCCAAGTGAAGCAAGCGCAATGGCTCCGATAGAAAGGAATTTAAGAAATTTCATCAGATTAGGATTGTTGATTGTAGGTTTGAAAAAAGCCCGGAGCGGCAGGAAATCTACGCACCCCGGGCAAAACCTTATAAAAGGCCAGCCGAAATTACTTAGTAGGAATATCGCTAGAAGCAGGTGCAGCTGGGGCTTCTTCAGGAGCACTTCCGCAAGAAGTAAGAGAGAAGCCAGCAAGTGCTGCGATCAGGCCGAGGACGGTAACAAGTTTCATTGTATTTCTTAGTGTTTGTTTTGGGTTGTTTGAAGAACTCACTTCAGCGGAACCTCAATCGGCACTGGAGCAGGAGCTGGCTGGCCACCGCGATCACAACAAGATGCGAGAGCGAAGACGCCAATTCCGGCAACAAGAACAATGACCTTGGTAATTGCGTTCATGAATTCATTCAGTTGGGTCGGAGAAATGCAAAGCATCTCCCGTTCCAAGTTACGGGGAGAATACGGATCTCCTATCCCCTTGCAAGTGGTTTAAGTGCCGTTTTCTGATTTTTACTCCTTCGAACACCCGAAAGAGAGGATTGCATCGGGGAAAAAGCCAGTTATCGTCCGCGCCCCATGATTAGCCAACCTCATGTCGCCATCGTCGGTGCTACCGGAGCGGTAGGCCGGGAAATGCTCGTTTGCCTTGAAGAACGAAACTTTCCTCTGTCGAAACTCACCCTTCTTGCCTCCGCCCGTTCCGCAGGACAGAAAATCGCGTTTCGCGGCGAGGATCTCACGGTTGAAGAACTCACAGACGACAGCTTCGCAGGAATCGACATCGCTCTCTTTTCCGCAGGCGGCGAGATTTCCCTCCACTACGCCCCTCTTGCCGCTACCGCCGGATGCGTCGTGATCGACAACTCCTCGGCCTTCCGCATGGACCCGGAGGTTCCCCTAGTGGTTCCGGAAATTAATCCGGCCGCAGCGGCAAACCATCCCAAAAACATTCTCGCTAATCCGAACTGCAGCACCATCATCACGATGATGGGCTTGGCCCCGCTTCACCGAGCCTTCGGACTCACCGGGATCATTGCCTCCACTTACCAGGCCGTTTCGGGCAGTGGTGCCCAGGGAATTCTCGAGCTCGAAGGCCAAATGAAGGCTCTCGTAAATGGAACGCCCGTTGAGAAGAACGTCTACCCTCATCAAATCGCCTCCAACGTCATTCCCCACGTCGATGCTTTTCAAGAAAATGGCTATACTAAGGAAGAACAGAAGATGCTTCACGAAGGACGCAAAATCCTCGACCTCCCCGATCTAAAAGTGACCTGCACCTGTGTCCGGGTTCCGGTCATGCGCTCTCATTCGATCTCAGTCACCGCAATCTTCGAAAAAGACCCCACCGTCGAGGCTGCCCGCGCGGCCTATACTGGCCAGATGGGTGTGGAATTAGTCGACGATCCAGCCAATGGACTCTATCCCGTCCCGCTGGGAACCACGGGCCAAAATAACTGCCAAGTAGGCCGCATCCGCAAGGATCAGGTTCTCCCTAACTCACTCGCGCTGTGGGTGGTAGGAGACCAAGTCCGCAAGGGGGCCGCCCTCAATGCCGTGCAAATCGCAGAGATTCTCTAGCGAATGTCATTTTTGCAACTCATCGTTCCCCTTCCTAAGACCTCTTTATTCGCTACATGGATGGACAATCCATAAAATTTGCTGAAATCGACATCAGGCGCTTGACAAATGAGATCCTTAACGCAACTTAGTTGCGTTTATGAAAATCTTCTCTCTTCTTAGTCTCGTTTTCCTTCCCGTCGCGGCGAGCGCGGAAACCACCCTAGATCCCACTCTTCACCTGAATGTCGTCGGCGGAATCTCCTCTGCCGCCAATCCCGGGGATCTGGCCTCCCACGCCCATGACCCCAATGACGACGCAGCCCTGCAAGGGTTCGATATTGGATTAAATCTCAGACACGACGACTGGCTCGCCGCCATCGTCAACGTCAACGCCTTCACCACTTCCAAGGGAGATCTCGATGCCGAGTGGGAAGAAGCCTTCGCCAAGCTCCAGAACCTCCCCGGCGGATTTGAGCTCAGAGCTGGTCGCTTTCAAAATCGCCTCGGTTTGCAAAACCACCTCCATCAACACAGCTGGGACTTCGTCAACGCCAACCTCTCGATAGCCCAGTTTCTCGGGGAAGAGGCCCTCTTTACCGAAGGTCTCGAACTCACCTGGCTCCAGAAAAGCGACGACACCCTCTTCGCCCTCACCGGAAGTTTCGGAAAAGCGGCCGAAGCCGGAGAGGATCACGGCGATGACCACGGCGATGACCACGGCGAACACGGAAGCGAAAAAGCCCTGTTCAACGAAGAACTTGCCACCGTCCGAGCCTTGTATTCTTACAATCCAAACGACTTCCACCACCACAACTTCGGCCTCAACGGAGCCTGGGGACAAAACAGCTACGGAAACAACCGTGACACCTCCCTCTACTCCGCCGACTCCGTCTACCAATGGCGCGAAAACGGACTTGAGAGCGGTGGACGCGAATTCTCAACCGGGGTCGAAGTTTTCCTGCGCTATGTCGAATGGGCTAACGATGACGGCTTGAACGGAAAGACATCCCAGAACGGCTTCATGGTCTTTGGCAGATACCGCTTTGCCGAGCAATGGATTACCGATCTCCGCTACGAGGAACTCCAGGGCCGCGAGCCTGCCGAAGAAATCAACCTAGGCGAGGACCGCAAACGACTTTCCCTGGCCCTGACCCACGAGTTTGAAATTGCTGGCTGGGACTCCCACGCCCGCCTCCAATACAGCCATGACCAACTCAAGGACGGGACGGAAGATACTGTCTGGCTCCAGTTCGGATTCAATTTCGGAGAAGGTGAAGTCCGTTAAGAAACGAGAAAGAATTGAGAAAAAAGTCGGACCTGCCTATCCCACACCAGTGAAACTCCTCCTTCTCGCCATCCTCTTCCCTTTCATGCTCGCCTCTTGCAGCAGCAATCAAAAGGAAGCCACCGGGACCGTGACTTATGTAAGAGGCCCTAAGACCGCCGTCCTCCGAAATGGCGTCGCCTACGCCCCCCGGGGAGCCCCCCCCAGAGTCAGACTCGCCATCGCCGCCGGAAACCGACTCCAAAATAAACCCTACAAATGGGGCGGGGGCCATGCCCGGCTCGATGACTCCGGCTACGATTGCTCCGGCGCCGTCTCCTACGTCTTGCGCGAGGCCGGCCTCATGCAAGGCCAGATGCCCTCCCGGGGATTTTTGAACTACGGTAAAAAAGGATACGGGAACTGGATCAACGTCTACGTTCGGGACGGCCACGTCTTCATGACGGTGGCCGGACTTCGACTCGATACCGGCTGCTCCCGCAGGCGCGGCGGCCCCCGCTGGGGTCCAACTCCACGAAACGCCACGGGCCAAGTCATCAGACACCCCGCAGGTTATTAAAAAATACCCTCCGGACAAAACAGCTTGTTAGACAATCTCGATTTTCACCGTAACTTCACTGACAATCTTTTGATTATTCCAAATGGCTAAATTTATCAGACTCCTATTCCCGGCCATTCTACTTGGCTTCGGTTATCTGGGCTACACCCAACTTTCAGCCAAAAAAGAACCTGCGGCCAAAATCGAACGCGAGCGCCGCCTCATCGAAACCGAAGCCCTCCTCCTCGAGCGCACCGACTTCCGCGTAACCCTCTCCTCCGAGGGAGTCGTGCAATCGCACAACGAAACCGGCCTCACCCCCCGGGTCAATGGCCGCATCATTAGAATCACGCCTGAATTTGAAAGCGGTTCCTTTTTCGAAAAGGAGGCCGTTTTTCTCGAGCTCGACCCCTCTGACTTCGAAGCCGACGTCTCCTCCGCCGAAGCCCGCCTCGCCCGCGCCGAAGCCTCACTCGCTCAAGAAGCCGCCCGTGCCGAACAAGCCCTCCTTGACTGGAAAGATCTGGGCTATACCGAGGAACCCACCGACCTTGTCCTGCGCAAGCCCCAGCTCAAACAAGCAAACGCCGACGTCAAAGCCGCCATCGCCGACCTCTCAGACGCCCGGCGCGATCTCGAACACACCAAAGTCATCGCCCCCTACGCCGGTCGCGTCAAAACCCGCCTCGTCGGACTCGGCCAATCCGTCAACTCTGGCACCACCCTCGGCGATATCTTCTCCACCGACTTTGCGGAAATCCGCCTTTCGCTTTCAGCTCGCGAACTCGATCACATCAAACTCCCCAACAACCCCGGGGATGCCCCCATCCCCGTCACCTTTACCGACGCCCTCAGCGACTTCACTCCGCAATCCTGGGAAGGCTCCATCGTCCGGACCGAGGGCACCCTCGATGAAAAATCACGCAAACTCTTCGTCATCGCCAGAGTCGACGACCCCTTTGGTCTCAAAACAAGAACCTCCGCCCCGCTCCGTATTGGCCAGCCCGTGCGGGCAGTCCTGCAAGGAGGAATCATTCCCAACGTCTTTATTATCCCCCGCTCATCGCTCCGGCGCCCCAACGAAATCACCCTCATCCACCCCGAGGAATTTACCCTACTCAGGCAGCGGATCGATCCCATCTGGCGTGATGAAGAGAACCTTATCGTTCAGGACGACATCACCGAAGGTTGGCATCTGGTCACCTCCCGCCTCAACTCTGTCCCCGATGGCGCCAAGGTGAAAATCATTGTCCCAGAAGAGGCTCCCCCTCAAACCGCTGCTTCCAACGACCAAGCGGGCCCTCAAACCTAGCCTCGGAAAACAATCCGCTTGAAAGAGATCCATCTTTCACTTGCCTAAACTTCTTCGGATCGAAGATCCCCGCTTGCGCAGGCGCTCTCATTTGCCATTCTTTACCAATGGTCATTGCCGACGCCGATCAACAACTCATCGATCACTGGAAAGACGAGCCCGCACCGCTCCTTCCGCTCCTCCATGCCTTCCATGATCGTGATGGCTACCTCTCGGACGATGCTCTCCGCGCCATTTCGCACGGCCTGAAAACACCCCTCGCCGACCTCTACGGCACCGTCACCTTCTACCACCACTTCTCCCGCACTCCCGGCGGGCTGAATGCTCCCCGTGTCTGCACCGGCAACATCTGCTGCATGCACGGTGGTAACGAAATCCTCAAAGCCCTCAAAGCCCAAGGCCAAGCCGCCACCGAAATGCCCTGCTCCGGTCGCTGCGATGCCATGGTGCCCGTCCTCCAGGGACACACCACCCTCTCCGGCACCACCGCCGCCGACCTCAAGCCCACCGCCTCACCCGTGCCCCCCGCCTACCCCGGCAACACCGGCGAAGCCCTCTTCACCCATATCCGCGAACCAGGACGCAACACCTTCGCCGGATATTCCTTTGACGCACTCAAGAAAGCCCTCGCTTCCGCTCCCGAAGAAATCATCGATACCATCTCCGCCTCCAAGCTTGCCGGCCGTGGGGGTGCCGGATTCCCGACCGGACTCAAATGGAAAGCGGTCGCCGACTGCGACCGTCACCCCAAAGCCATCGTCTGCAACGCCGATGAAGGCGAGCCCGGCTGCTTCAAGGACCGCGCCCTCATGGACTATGATCCCTTCGCTCTCATCGAAGGAATGATCATCGCCGCCTTCGCCACCGGCGCGCCCCGTGGCTTCATCTACCTTCGCTACGAATATCCCGAAACGAACGCCCTCCTCGAAAAATGCCTCGCGGAATGTCGCGAAGCCGGCCTTCTCGGCCACAACATCCTCGCCTCGGGATTCACCTTCCACCTCTACGTGCGACGCGGTGCCGGAGCCTATATCTGTGGCGAAGAAGGCTCCCTCCTCAATTCGCTCGAAGGGAAACACCCCTTCCCGCGCAACAAACCGCCCTTTCCCGTCACCCATGGCTTCGAGGACAAGCCCACAGCCGTCAACAACGTCGAAACCCTCTGCGCCGTCCCGCCCATCATCACGAACGGCTCCAAATGGTATCATTCCCTCGGCCTCGGCGAACACGTCGGCACCAAACTCATTTCCCTCTCCGGCGACATCCAACGCCCCGGTAACTACGAAGTACCCTTCGGACTCCCCCTCAAAACCCTCCTCTACGACTGGGCCGGCGGCCCCAAAGAAGGCCGCACCGTCCAAGCCGTCACCATGGCCGGCCTCTCCGGCGGCTTCCTCGGCCACCAAATCCTCGACGACCTCACCCTCGACGATCCCTGCATCAAATCCCACGGCTCCTTCCTCGGCGCCGGCGGAATCATGGTCTTCGATGACACCCGCGACATGGTCAAAGCGGCCCACGACGCCATGGCCTTCTTCGCCCACGAATCCTGTGGCAAATGCTTCCCCTGCCGCATCGGCACCCAACGTCTCACCGAACGCCTCAACGGCGAGTCCAACGACCTCTCGCAAGAGGCTTGGGCCGAAGAAGTCAACGACATCGGCGAAGCGATGAAAGCGACCTCGGCCTGCGGCCTCGGCATGGCCGCCCCCAACGTCACCGACTCCCTCCAAAAATACTTCCCCGAGCAAGTGGCCGCCGCCACCAACCGCCAAGCCGCCCTTCCCCCAACCGCGTAGGAGAGGCTCTTAGCCTCTCCTAGCTCCCCAACCCTCTTCAAAAATGAAACTCCTCATTTTCCTCCTCACCACCCTCTCCCTCCAAGCCCGGCCCGGCCAAAAGCTCTCCGACCAATTCCCCGACCTCTCCGCCCAAGCCCTCGTCACCTCCGCCGTCACCACCCCCGATGGCTCCACCTTCCTCATGGGATATTTCGCCGAAGCCGACGGCATCACCCGCCCCGGCCTCGCCAAACTCACCCCCACCGGCCACCTCGACCCCACCTTCGCGCCTCTCTCATTTGCCCTCTTTGATTATCAAGTCAACCCGCCCATCTACTTCTTCAGCAACTCCCCACACACTCGCGAACCTCTCTTCCCCCTCCAACGCGGCGGCCTCATCATCACCTCCCCCTTCCAATGGGAACTCCGCAATCCCGACGGCACTCTCAACACCTCCCTCCTTCCCCAGTATCCCCGCGACAGCGACACCCCTCCCATCCCCCAGTTCGAAAAAGACAACTCTCTCTTCATCACCGCCCACATCGAAAACCGCATTCCTTCACAAACCCTTCTCTCACTCGACAGCGAAACCCTCCTCCCAAACTCGGACTTTATTTTCTCCGAAGACTCCCCCGCCCCTCCTTTTCAAGCCTCCCCCGCCGCCGATGGCAAAATCTGGGTTCTCGGACGTAACTCATCTCCAGTCATCCAGACCGGGTTCAACCACACCCCCCCGGCTCATTACCTTTACCGCATCCTCCCCGACGGAGCTCTCGACCCAAGCTTCACTCCTGAGCAGCTCAAAGCATCCAACACCCACGCACTCGTCCCAAACCCCGGCCCTGGACTCCAACTCGCCTCCACCTGGCCCGGTCGCGGTCTCTATTGGCCTGCGGCCCAATACGAAAACGTCACCTTCGAAACCCGCGACCAAAATGGCGTGCCCCTTTTCCAAACCGGTGCCTCCTTCAACTTCGGATCTAGTTCGTTTTCCCACCTCCTCCCCAGCGGCGAAATCCTCTCCCAATCCCTCGACTTTGGCGACCTCATCATCAAAAATCCAACCACCTACGAAATAACCTTCACCCTCCCCTTTCAAACTCCCGACGCCCCACCAAGCACCAAAACCGTCACTCAATTCCCCGACGGAAAATTCCTCATCGGTGGCAACCGCCGCTTCCTCCCCGACGGCACTCCCGATCCAACCTGGCACACCACCCGCCTCTCCCGCCCAACCACCATCAAACACCTCATCCCACTCCAGGACGAGACCATCCTTGCCGTCGGAGACTTCGACCTCGCCTCCGGCATCCCCCGCTCCGGTGCCATCAAACTCAACCGCGACACCTCCCTCAACCCCTCCTTCACTCCAGAGATCGACCTCCGCAACGCCCGGAAAATCCTCCAAAAACAAAACGGCAACCTCATCGTCTTCCTCGCCAAAGGCTACCGCGACGACGAACAAAACAACTTCTTCATCATCGAACTCTCCCCCCACGGCGACCTCATCGCGCCCTTCCGTCGACTCAATATCTCAACCTTCATCTCCGCGAATGGCCCCAACCCTATTGACCAATCACACGTCACCAACATCCACCTCCAATCAGACGACTCACTCATCGTCTCGACCTACCGCCGCGGAAGCGACGTTTCCAGCTCCTCAGTCATTCGCTTCCCATCACCACCCGATTCTCAACCCAAGGAAATCCTCCAATTATTCAACTTCATCTCACAAATCTTCATCCTCCCTGACGACCGTATCCTCATCGGCAACCAGCTCTACACACCCGATGGCACCCCACTCACCACGACGACCCCGGCATTCGCCGCCGACTCCCGCCCAAACACCCTCCTCCCCGACGGAACCCTTCTCCTCGTAAACTCTTCCCAACACCCCAAAATCACGTTTCAAAAATGGCACCCTGATACCGGAATCGACCTCACCTTTGGAAACCAAATCGGCCCACCACTTTTCTTCACCGGATTTGCCCCCAGTTATGTCGTCCCCATCTCAAACAACAAACTGCTCGTCAGAACAACCATCAACGACAATCTCTACGGCTCCCCCTCCCAGCTCATCCGCCTCCACTCCAACGGACATCACGACCCCAGTTTTCAAATCACACAAACCCCCGACTCTTCCTACACTAATCCCGCAATTATCCCCCTCCAAAACCAAAACGGCCCCGTCCTCTGGATCGGCGGCGTAGGCACCGACCTCAACGGCCAAAACCAATCGAGCCTCGCCGTGATCGACAACACCTCCACCAACGGATTCGACGAATGGATCACCGCGACCTCCGCCCTCAAAAACCACACCCCAAGCGACCTCCTCCCCGACTCCGATCCCGACAACGACGGAGCCACCAACCTCTTCGAATACGCCGCCTCCACCGACCCCTTCCAAAGCTCTCCACAACACGCCCAAGCCCGCCAAATCTCCCCCCTCACCTTCCAAATCCCCTGCAACCCCGAAGCCCCGGAAATCCTACGCCAACTCCAAACCTCCCCCGACCTCCTCAACTGGTCCCCCGCCTCCGCCAACCAAGTCCGCCTCGAAACCACCGCCAACTGCCTCACCTGGACCCTCCTCCCCCACTCCCCCCGCACCTTCACAAGACTCCGCATCCTCAAATAACCCCACGTAGAAGATGCTCTCAGCTTCTTCAAGCTCCCCCAAAATCCCCCACCACCAAAAACACCCAACTTGACACCCCACTCTTCCGTAATACATTGTTTTCCATGATCAAGACTATCACCAAAATCGGGAACTCAAAAGGAATCATCCTCGACTCCGCCCTCCTCGAAATGGCCCACCTCAAAGAAGGCGACCAACTCTCCGTCACCATCCACGAAGGCGGCACCCTTTCGTTCACCCCTCTTCGCGATACCATTTCTGCGGCGGAAGCCACCGAAACGGCCAGATCCATCATAGGAGCCAACAGCGAACTCTTTAACCGGCTCTCGAAATGAGTCAGTTCAGTCATCACACCGTTTCATCAGTTCTCGCAATACACAAAGAAGTTTTGGCAGCCCATGGCGGACTCGCCGGAGTAAAAGACATGGGCTTACTCGAAAGCGCCATCGCCGCTCCCCAAGCCTCTTTCGGAGGTCAACCTCTCGTTCAGGATCCGCTGGAAATCGCCGCAGCCTATCTCTTTCACCTTTGCCAGAACCATCCCTTCAATGACGGCAACAAAAGAACAGCCCTCGCGACGAGTCTTGTCTTCCTCATTCAAAACAAACTCCTCGACCAGACCGTGAGTTTGGATGTGGACGCGTGGGAAACCCTCGTCCTCGACGTCGCCGCCTCCCGGATCGGAAAGGCCAAGCTGACCTCGCGGCTCAAAGACCTCGTCCAAGAATCCTCGTAGACAAAAATTAGCAGTCTCCTCTCTTTGCCACAGCCTTTCTTTAAGCTAAAAGATTTCTGTCCACCATGATTAACGATCCCAACTCCACCGTCGTCCCCCTGCTCTCGATCACCGTCGATGGTCAACAAACGACCTTTGAACCGGGAGAGACCATCTACCAAATCTCCAAACGTCTCCAAAAAGAGATCCCCACCCTCTGCTACGACGATCGCCTCGAGGCCTTCGGCGGCTGCCGCCTCTGCGTCGTGGAAGTCGAAGGAATCCGCAACCCCGTCGCCTCCTGCACCACCAAAGCCTCCGATGGCATGGTTGTCAAAACCGCCCCGCCCAAGATCGAGAAAATGCGCAAGACGCTTCTCGAAATGGTCGCCTCCGAGAACCGTCAAATCGACGTCGATCCCCTCCGCGGCCTCGCCTCCCAGGAACTCGTCACCCTCGTCAACAAATACGGAGCCCGCACCGGCCGCTTCGCCGGCGCCAAGTCCGGTACCACCAATCTCCAGGATGCCAATCCCTTTATCCTCCGCGACTACGAACTATGCATCTCCTGCTATCGCTGCGTCCGCGTCTGCGCCGAGCAAGAAGGCGACTACGCCATCACCGTCGCGAACCGGGGCTTCCACACCCAGATCACGACCGAGTTCAACAACGACCTCCGCGACTCCGACTGCACCTTCTGTGGCCAGTGCATCCAAACCTGCCCCACCGGAGCCCTCGCCGACAAGAAAGCAATCCGCTCCGAGAAACTTCCCGAGCCGATCAAAAAGACCCGCACCGTCTGCCCCTACTGCGCCGTCGGATGCTCCATCGACCTCATGACCAAAGGCGACAAAATCGTAGGGGCCCAACCCGCAATGGACGGCCCCGCCAACAAGGGTGCCCTCTGCATCAAAGGCCAGTTCACTTACGATTTCATCCAACACGAAGACCGCCTCAAAAAACCCCTCATGAAGCAGCCCGACGGCAGCTTCATGGAAGTCGATTGGAACACCGCTCTCGATGCCGCCGCCAAAGGCTTCGCCGACGCCCGCGCCAAGTACGGGAGACATAGTATCTTCGGTATCGCCTCAGGCCGAGCGCCCCACGAAGCCGCCTACACCATGCAGAAGTTTATTCGAGCGGGCTTTGGAACCCACCACATCGATAACTGTAGTCGAGCCTGACACGCTCCCACCGTAGCCGGTCTGGCTGCTCAAATCGGAAGAGGCGCCATGTCCAATCCTCTCAAGGACATGGACAAACCCGATACCATCTTCGCCATCGGCACCAACATGACCGAGTGCCACCCCGTCGCCGCCACCGGCCTCAAAAAAGCCCTCACCAAGGGCGCCAAACTCATCGTCGCCGACCCGCGAAGAACCCGCCTCGCCGAACTGGCCCACCTTCACCTCCCCATCCGCGTCGGCTCCGATGTCGCCCTCCTCCTCGCGATGGCTCACGTCATCGTGCGCGACGGACTCACCGACACCAAATTCATCGCAGACCGCTGCGCCGACTACGAAGCCTTCGAACAACATCTCAAGGAATTCACCCCTGCCTGGGCCTCCGAAATCTGCGAAGTCCCCGCCGCCGATATCGAGCAAGCGGCCCAATGGTATGGTGCCGCCAAGCTCGGTGCGATCTACTACACCCTCGGCATCACCGAGCACATCTGCGGCGTCGATAACGTCCAGAGCCTCTGCAACCTCGCCCTCCTCACCGGCAACCTCGGTAAGGAAGGCACCGGCATCAACCCGATGCGCGGACAGAACAACATCCAGGGCGCGGGCGACTGCGGAGCCGTCCCGAACAACTATCCCGGTTTCCAATCCGTGGCCTCAGAGGAATTCCACGAGAAATTTAAGACCGCCTACCAGCAGCCTAAAATGGACCTCGGGAACTCCATGACCAAGGTCACCGCCCTCAACCTCTGCGGCGCGGAAGAAAACGGCATCCATGCCATGCTCATCGATGGCGAAAACACCGTCGTCACCGACCCCGATAAAAATCACTGCGAAAAAGCGCTCAAGTCGCTCGACCACCTCGTCGTCATCGATATCTTCCTCACCGAAACCGCGCAAATGGCCGACATCGTCCTCCCCGCCTCGGCCTGGGGCGAAACCGACGGCGTGCAAGCCAACACCGAGCGCCGCGTCCAACGCCTCCGCGCCGCTGTCCCAAGTTACGGTGATTCCAAACCCGATTGGTGGATCATCTCCGAAATCTCAAAGCGCCTCGGCACCCCCGGCTTCGAATACGAATCCGCCAAGGATGTCTTCAACGAACTCTGCTCCCTCAGCCCCATCTATAAAGGCCTCAATTGGGACAACATCGGCGACGGCGTTTACCAATGGCCCGTCCCCGAAGAAGGCCACCCCGGCACCCCGATTCTTCACGAAGACGAATTCAAAGACGGGAAACCCGGCCTCTTCAAAATCATCGGCTACCGCGACCCGGCCGAGGTTATCGACGCCGATTATCCCGTCTGGCTCACCACCGGCCGCCGACTCCAGGCTTACCACACCCGCACCCAAACCGGACGCGCCAGCGGCATCGACTACCTCCTCTCCGAGGAAACCCTCGAGATCCACCCCGACGACGTGAAAGACTGGGGCCTCACCGATGGGAAATTCGTCAAAATGGCGAGCCGCCGAGGCGAGATCGAAGTCAAAGTCGAAGCCACCACCCGCTCACCAAGAGGCACCGTCTTCACCAGCTTCAGCTTCGCCGAAACCAACGTCAACGTCCTCACCGGCTCCGGCTACGACCCCATCACCCAAACCGCAGAACTCAAAGTCTGCCCAGTAAGGATAAAACCAGCTTAACTTCTCTCCTCTCCAAAAAACGCGCCAGCGAAAGGAGTCGCGGCGCCTCGCCCCCTCACCATTCAATCCGCGCCGAGAGCCAGAAAGTCCGCGGCGCACCGATGGACATCAATCCATTCGAGGCCAGGCCTGTTTGAATTTCCTCATCGAAAATATTGTCCCCCATCGCACGAATCGTGAGGTGCTCGTTGACCTCCATTTCCAATCCCAATTGCGTATTCCAGTAGGAATCAAGTGGACGCACCGACAAGGCATCATCGAAGGCTCCACTGGTGTAATCCATCGCCGCAAACACTTCGAGATTCTCACGCGGCCTTACCGTCAATGAGAGATTCATCTGATGCGACGGGCTTTGCGGAAAGCTCCCGTTTTCCAAAAGCGGCTGAACGCTTGAGTCGGTAAAACGTGTTTCGGTCCACTGATACCCCAGCGACAACGAGACGAAGTCATTGGGATTCCAATTCGCCTTCGATTCGAATCCCAACACCCGAGCCTGATCAACATTGTCACGCTGCTGCAAGCTCCCACCGGGAGGAACGAAAACACCCAGAGCCGCCACCTGGGCCGGATCGGTCACCGGAACATTCGCGATGGCATCATCGATCCAATGCACGAAAAAATTCCCCGTGAGACTGAACTCATCATTGGGTTCCCACAAAGCCCCGGCATCGAGCGAAAAGAAGCGTTCCGCTTCCAGCAAAGGATTCGCTTCCGTGATGTCACTCCGAACCCGAAACGGCCGGTAGAGCTCATTCAAAGTGGGAGCCCGAAAAGACGAGCTGGCGGCAGCCGAGAAGGTAAGACTCTCGCCAACATCTTGTAACACCGTGATCCCAAACGACGGCTCGAAGCCATCGCGGTCTGAATAAAAATCTTCACGTAAGAGCGCACCAGTTGCGGGCCGACGCTCGATCCGTTTCCCTCCGGCATGAGACCAGTAATCAAGACGGGTGCTCGCTTCCAAACGAAAACCGTCACCATTATCAAACTCCGCACGCGCAAAGGCCCCCGTAAAAGTCTGCCGTCCACCGGCCTGCCGACGCCGTAGGAAAGCCCCGTCCACAAAACCCGCATTCTCATTCGTCTCACCACGAAGTTGCCGCACGTCCGCACCCAGTGTCATTTCAAGTTGATCACTCACATCCCAAGTCGTCGTCAGCCCGCCCCCCAGGCCACTCCCCGGAACATCGAATTGATCAAGCGCCGGAGATTCAAAAGATCGGTCGGCATTGACCGACGAAAACAAAGCGGCAAAATCGCGACGTTGGTAATAGCCAGTCGCCTGCCAAGTCAGCTCATCCGTTTCCCAACTTGCCCGCAGCGAAGCATCGATCGCCCTGCTCGAATTTCGTGACAAGACAGTTCCATTCCCCCGCTCCTCATCGAAGAAGGAAAACATCGATTCCAGAGTCACTCCTTGCCCACCCTGCCAAACGGAACGTAAATCAATACCACGAACATCGAGATCGAGCCGCCTATCCACCGCGCCACGTTGGCTTTCTGAAAGGCCGAAAAATCCATCCGACTGCAAGGAGTAAACATTACTCAAAAGCGAATGCCTCCCATCTTCGGAAACGAAATCCCCACCCAGCGAAACGGCCCGAGCATCGTGGCTCCCAATCGTGGTCCGCAGATAAGCACCACTGCGTTCCGGCGTTCGCGTCGTCAATTGCACTGTCCCGGCCGGGCTTTGATTCCCCCAAACCATCGCTCCCGCTGCTGGAATTAGACGCGCCGAAGCCAGCGTCCCCGAATCATAACGAGCCCAGGAAACCCACCCCCCAAAAGGATCATTCTGCGGAATGCCATCACGCAAAATTAAGGTGCGCGAAGTCGCCGTCGCTCCCGTGCGACGCAGACTCACTCCCGACGAGGTAGGATTGCCAAAAAGCGCGGACTGCCTCCGATAAAGAGAAAAAGCAGGATCCTTCGCTAGCAGTGCATCGAGCGTCAGAGCCTTCCCAGATGAAATCTCATCCTCCTCCCACATCCGTGTTCCCGGCGTTTCCACCGGAAGTCGCTCACCAATCACGATAAGTTCCGGAAGAGTGGCAAAGTCATCCTCAGCGTAGAGACAATCCGCCCACAGAGACATCGCAGCCCCTCCCATCAGCAATTTTTTAGAAGAAGCAATCACTTGGCTGGAATGAGGTTCAATTCATCTCCCGCGCGAGGACCATGCTCGGTGCTGAAAATCGCTCCATCACGCGGGTCAATCGCAAACCCTTGGGGATTGCGATTGACCCATAGGTCCACACTCCCTTGATCGCACCGGGCTGGTCAACAAATGGATTATCATCGCCTTTCCAAATCCATTCCTGATCAACCCACACATTGTCTTTGATGCGTCCACGGACCACCGCGGTGATCGTGTGAGCCTTGTCCAGCTCCGGCTTTAGATACGTGATCAAGACGGCATCATGTGGCTTCGTATGCTCCAGTCTAACGAAAAAACCCACAAATAAAGTGGATTGGACAGCAAGATCATCAAAACTAACCATGCCGTCATTCGGAATGTGATCGGGGCAGCTGGAATTCAAATCGGATTCACTCTCGCAAAAAAATGAGCGGATTTGTAACCAATCAAGAACGAGATTCGAACTCTCTCATGAACACCCGCCTATCGTTCGGGGATATCCTTAAGAAACTCATGAATACAAAACAAATTCTCTACATCGGAGGCGGTAGCGCCTTTGGAGCCGTCGCAGCCGTTCTTCTAATGAAGGCCTTTCCTTCAGGGAACGACAATCTCATTGATCAAGAAGCTTCCGGTGACCCCAAGGTTTCCCAAGTGGCGACAGGCCAAGATCAGACGAACGGCAAACCTGGACGTGTCGCACGAACAAAATCGATCCTGGGGCAATTGGCCGAGGAGAATCCCGAGCTAGATCTCGATGAACTCAAGAATCGACGCGAAGAATTCGCTGATTCGATGAAGGAGCGGCAAATGGAACGTTTAACCAACAAGATGGCCCAATGGAGTGCTGCTCTGGGGCTTGATGAAGATCAACAGAAGAAGATGGTAGAGATTGCCGATCAGCAACTTTCCGAACTTGAGCAAATTACCGTCAGCGCCTCGGAGAGTGGCGATCCTGCTGCCATTTCCGAGTCAGCAAAGCGCGCCATGGCGATTTTGAGTGGCCGAGCTCTGGAGGACTCGATGGGAGAACTCCTTACACCCGAGCAACAGGAAAAACACCAGGAGTTCAGTTCACGGCAGAACCAAAGCCGGGCCGAAGGGAGAACTCTCCGGCAGCTTGCAAGTCTTCAGGAAGATCTCATGTTGACCCCCGAACAAAGCAATGACGTCTACGGTGTTCTTTACGAAAATTCGGTTGCTTCAGTGCAGGATGACTCGGGTATCAGCTCAATGATTGAGACCTTCGCTTCCCAATCGGGAATGAGCCTCGACCCTTCCCTTCAAGGGGTGATTTCGCAAATCGCAAACGAAGGTCTCGCTGGACTGGCCTCCGGGCAAAGCATGGACCGCGAGTCGATCACGGAGATGGCCGCAAGTGCCGCCAACGAATCCATCGCGAAGCAGGTAGAGCAACTCCGACCGATCTTGAGCGCTGGACAACTTGAGCTCTACCGCAGCCAGTTAGAAAGCCGCGTGGGTAATATTATGAAACTCGGTGGCTCCGGCGAATAGACTGAAGTCGTTGATCTCTTTCAGCCCGGGAAAGCTCGCTTGCCTTCCCGGGCCTTTTACCCTCATTCCCATGAACACCAAAGGCACCGCATTCACTTTTTTGCTGATAGTTTTGGGCCTTGTTCCCTGCATCGCAGAGCCCGTTCGACATCAAGATATCAGCTCGACTTCTTCGTGGGCCGCCCATCTTGATTTCACGAAGCTAAGTGATCAGCCCCTCGATGGCTTCCTGCTGCAGGTCGCCGGGTTCGATCGTGTTCTGCAGCTCCAAAAAGTTCTCAAGGAGAAGCATGCGATTGATTGGGAATCCGTTGAAGGAGTGACCCTTTTCGGGGCCGGCGACAGATTGAGTGAAACGGCGATCATTTTACGCGGGGACATGGAAAAAATTGACTTCACCAGTCTCCCAATCGCGAAAAATCTCCCCCTCCATCACGGAGTCAAACTCAGACAGGGACCTGATTGGCAGGAATCTTCGCTGATGGTAGCGAGAGCATCGGATCAGGCGTGGATCGTGGGCACTTCTCTCCAGGCAGCGAAAGATTCATTAGATCTATTGGCCGGTCGCAAAGAATCCAGGAGCTCAGCCACTCTCCCCGCAGACGCGGCGAACGAACTAAAATCGGCGGCGGCAATGCTCTCGCTCGATATGAAGAAGCTAAATGCGGAACTCCAATTCGAGGCCGACTTTACCCGGGCGATTCGCCAAGCTTGGTTCCTAATCGGATCCCGCGATGATCTCATTGAAGCGACGGTCATGATCCATAGCACTGATGGCGAAGGTTTACTCTTTCTTCAGAAACATCTGAACCTGCTCACCGCTCTCTTACTGGCCCAACCGGATCCCCCGGCGACTTGGTTGGAGTTGGCTGGAGCCATCAAAATCAAGACCCACGGCAATTGGATGACCTTGAAGGTTGCCGCTTCGCCGGAAAAGGCGGCGGTATTTTTGAAAACCCTCGAACCACTTTTTGTCAACGCCCCGGATTCATCCAAGCAGGGAAATTGAAACCCATCATGGATGCGATGAATGAATCGGACGAAGAACTTCTGACCAAATGCCAGGAAGGATCTACCCGCGCCTTTGAAGCTCTCCTCCATCGCTATCAACCTCGAGTTCTTCGCTTCGTCGAAAGGCAAATTGGAAACCTTGAAGATGCCCGGGACGTTACCCAACGGACCTTTCTCCAGGTGCATGGCAGCCTCTCCCGCTTTCGACCTGGGAACCGATTTCCCCCTTGGCTATTTACGATCGCCCGCCGACAGGGAATCGACTTTCTTCGCCAGGACGGGTCTCGCCGCCGGGTTCACGAACAGCTGGTAGCAGAACCGAAACCGGACAGAGAAGCCGACCCTCAAAAATTGCTCTCACAACAAGAGGAAGTCAATGCCATCTGGCATTGGGTTCGAACCAACTTGGATGGACGTTCCGCTGAGATCCTCTGGTTGCGAATTCAAGAAGATCTCGATCTATGCGAGATCGCCAAAGTGACCAAGCTAAGCCAATCAAACGTGAAAGTTCTCCTTCATCGCGCCCGAAAGTCGCTCCTTAAAACCTTCCCTTAAAGGAGTCCCCAACTCGACCTCAAATCCAAATCATTCAATGAAACGTATTCTCTGCCATCTTGCCCAAAGAAACCAGCATCTCAACGGGCCGCTTGCGAAACATCTTTCCCGCTGCCAGGAATGCCAGAAATTCTATCAGCAGGTATCATCTCTCGAATCCCGACTCGTCACTGGCACCGGAGAATCGGACCCCCAACTTTGTGCCGAGATCATGGCCAGCATTTCCTCAAAAGGACCTGCAAATATTGCAACGCCGAAATGGGCCTGGATCTCATCTCCTATGGCTCTCTCAACTGCGGTTGCTTTGGTGTTCTTACTCATTGGAATCTCAGTGGTCACCAACTTCAAAAATCCTAGCCAAATTGCAGATGTTCCTGTTGAGAAAATAGAAGTCCCCCCGACTCCTGTCCCCGAAGTGTCTCAGAAAATGACTCTCGCTTATGCCCAGCAGCAACAAGAGTTTCTTCAGAGAGACGCCTTGAAACTAGGAGCCCACCTCCGAGGGAATTTGATCCTCTTCCGGCCCGACGATCAATAGAGGAATGAAACAGCCTCCTGCCTCCCTTTTCTAACTTCGACAGAAGACCCGTATCCGCTTAACCTCGAACCGTAAGGACGTCGACTTCCAGAAAGCATCCCTACGATCTCCAGAAATCGTTCACAATCCGGATGTCCTTTTACTTCAAAACACTTCTCTTCTTTACCCTCACTCACTTCGCGTGCGCCGTTGAATCTTTCCGATTCGAAGTCAAGACCATCGCGGAAGACTTCGCCCGCCCGATGGGCATGGATCTTGGGCCGGATGGCTCGATTTATCTCATCGAACTACAGGGAAAAGTGAGCCGGATCCATCCGGTCACCGGAGACCGGACGACTCTTGCTGAAATCAAAGTTTTCGGGGAACAAGAGAACGGACTCCTTGGGATCGCCCTCGATCCAAGCTTCGAAAAAAACAATCACCTCTTTCTCCTCTACTCACCCGCCGACTTTGTGGGCCAGCGCATCAGCCGCTTCACTCTCAATGACGATACTCTCACTGATGGTAACTATTCAGGTCCTTAAGAAAGGTTAAGCTCCTTTTCCCCGTAAGAATCGCCGTGCAGTGTCCCACCCGAGAAGAACTCATCGCCCTGGCCAAGGCTGATCCCGAGGC
>Ga0209284_10000329_pt1 | contig 77062 bp, 74 predicted proteins | sample FRY03_FD_187211 | JGI IMG/M metagenome (GOLD analysis project Ga0209284, IMG submission 187211) | Freshwater microbial communities from Lake Fryxell liftoff mats and glacier meltwater in Antarctica - FRY-03 (SPAdes) (version 2) | ecosystem: Environmental > Aquatic > Freshwater > Ice > Glacier... | reverse complement strand
AAATCGCTAAAAAATACCTCATTCCTAAGCAGCTAGAGGCCCATGGTTTAGAAAAGAAAGATTTAAAGCTTTCAACCCCAATAATCCGCCATGCCATTGAAGGCTACACACGTGAATCTGGCGTGCGAACCCTCGACAAGCGCATTGCCGCTTTGGTGCGCGGGTATGCCAAGCTCAAGGCCTTGGAAGAGGATTACAATATAAATGTGAATGAAGATGCGGCTCGGAAGATTTTAGGTCCTCGTGTTTTTGAGCAAGACCTGCACGAAGGCAACGACAGTGCCGGCGTAGTTACGGGTTTGGCCTGGACTTCGGTGGGAGGCGACATCCTCTTTATAGAAAGCAGTTTGAGTCGCGGTAAAGGCCGTATCAACGTAACTGGCAATCTAGGCGAAGTGATGAAAGAATCGGCCAGCATCGCGTTGGCTTACGTAAAGAGCCATGCCGAGGACCTCGGTATTGACTACCGCATTTTTGATTGCACCGACCTGCACATTCACGTGCCAGAGGGTGCTACGCCAAAAGATGGCCCTTCTGCAGGTGTAACCATGCTCACGAGCATCATTTCGGCCTATACGCAGCGCAAGGTGCGCAACAAACTCGCCATGACCGGCGAGGCTACTTTACGCGGCAAGGTATTGCCCGTGGGTGGCATCAAGGAGAAAATTTTAGCTGCCAAACGTGCAGGAATCACCAACATCATCATGAGTGCACAAAACCGCAAGGATGTGGAGGACATCAAGCCAGGCTATGTAAGCGACCTCACCTTTCATTACGTGGAGCGCATGCAAGAAGTGGTAGATTTGGCGCTTTTGAAAGAAAAAATCAAAAATGCGCGTGATTTCTCGCAGTATATCGTGGCCGACAGCAAAAAAACCGAGTAATTCGCATTGTGCAAGGATTAGTAATTAAGTCAACCGGCAGTTGGTACATTGTTAAAGGTGCCGATGGGGCCCTTTACGACTGTCGGATGCGTGGCAAAATGCGTTTGCAAGGCAGCAAGGCGACCAATCCCGTAGCTGTTGGCGATCAAGTGCTTTTTGACCACGACGAGCGCGATGGTTCAGTCATTACTGAGCTGCTACCACGTCGAAATTACATCATCCGCAAGGCCACCAACCTCAGCAAACAAACCCATGTGCTGGCGGCCAACATCGACCAGGCGCTGTTGCTCGTCACCCTGTTCCAACCGCGCATTTCGCTCGGTTTTATAGATCGTTTTTTGCTCACAGCCGAAGCCTATGGCATTCCTTGCAAGGTAATTTTTAATAAAACCGACCTCTGGGGGCCCGATGCGCACGAAGTCTACGATGAAATGCTGAACATCTACAAGCCAGCAGGCTACCCGCTCGACCATTGCTCTACCCAAAATGGCGAAGGTTTAGACCGCATTCGCGTCTGGCTTGGTGGCAAAACCACCCTTATCAGTGGTTTTTCAGGTGTGGGCAAGAGCAGTCTGCTCAACGCCCTCTACCCCGAGCTTCAGCTCCGTACCGGAATCATTAGCGAATATTCCCAAAAAGGCAAGCATACCACCACCTTTGCAGAGCTGTTCGAAGCCACAGAGCACACCCAAATCATTGATACGCCCGGCATCAAGGAGCTCGGCATCATCGATATTAACGGCTACGAGCTCAGTCACCACTTTCCTGAAATGCGGGCTTACCTCAAAGACTGCAAGTTCAACACCTGCACACACACCCACGAGCCGCAGTGCAGCGTGCGTGCCGCCGTAGAAACCGGAAAAATTTCACCAGAACGCTACCGCAGCTATTTGAGCATACTCCACAATCAAGATCAATTTAACTAAGAGCTACCGTATGAACCTACAAAACGCCAAAATACCCTTGCTTTTTGTTTTTGCTGGCCTTTTGATGCTCAGCGCTTGTGAAGACGCACCCGAAGCCGAGACCATAGAAACCGAAATCATAGAAACCGATTCAATCGAAGAATTGCTCGAAGTGGTGGACGAGCTGCGCGACACCCTCACGGGGCACTGGGTGAATAGCGGTTTCATCAAAAGCATCCAAACCAATAAAAGCGCCTTTTATAGCCAGCAAAAAATGATGCCCCTGGCAGAAATAATTATCAATGAAGTGGGCAGCAGCATGCAAATAGTGTTTGGCTACAACGAAGCCTGCACGGGCACCTATACCCGTACAATTGACAAACTGAGCCTTAAACGCTGTGACGACAATACCGAGTATCAGTTCGAATTTGAGTATGATCCCTTCAAAAAAGAAATGCTTTTGATAGCCGATGACGTCACTTACCGCTTTACCCGCCTCACCAAAAACCTCGAAACCGCGGGCACAGCCGTAGAACGGCAAATTGTTGGTGGACTATTGGCCGGTACTTGGCAATCGGCCCGTGCCGAACGCCCTTTTGGAGGCAAGCTGCTTTTCGACCAAAAAGGCTTTGTGCGGGGCATCAGCAGCTACAACAAATACCGCTTTATACTCGGCTACGACAGCTACCCCGCCTTTATGGACGTGATTTGGCTCTTTCGTGGTGCCAACCAACACGACGCCTATTATTGGCAGCTGGATGGCGACAGTCTCCGTTTCCACAGCTTCCTCGACGAAGCTCCTGATATGTTTGAGGAAGAGGCTGTTTACTATCGCTTGCCTTGAAAGTGGTAGCGCAGCGGGTAAGCGAAGCTTCTGTGCGCGTAACAGGCGAAGTAGCAGGCCAAATTGGGGAAGGACTCCTACTTTTGGTGGGTTTTGAAGCCGCCGATACAGCAGAAGACATCGAGTGGATGGCATCTAAACTCGTTCAAATGCGTATTTTCAGTGATGAAAACGGTTTGATGAACAAGTCGGTACAGGATATAGGCGGCGAGCTGCTTATAGTTAGCCAGTTTACCCTCCATGCTGCCACCAAAAAGGGCAACAGGCCGAGTTTTATACAAGCCGCCCGTCCCGAACAAGCAATTCCCCTTTACGAAGCCTTTAAAAGGCAGTTGACAGTTTTGTTGGGGAAAGCCGTGGCATGCGGCACTTTTGGAGCAGATATGCAAGTGCAGCTGATCAACGATGGTCCGGTTACCATTATAATCGATTCGAAAAACAAAGCTTAAGCTCGTATATTAGGCCAACGAAACAGCAAATGCAGGTTAACATCAATAGGAAATAACCAGAAGCACGTTTCTATAAAATCACCAAAAAAAAAATTAGTATGAAAGTGCTGTGGATTTTGCTGCTGTTCAGTAACATCGCTTGGGGCCAAGATAAAATCATGCCCATGCCCATCTACAAAGGCGAAATCCTCTCCATTGCCATTGAAGACACCGAGTTTCTATGCGATAGCACCGACACCGTAAAATCCACCATTTATTGCTGGTCTTACACTAAAAACCGCTGGTTTGCGCGTACAATGGTGTACTATGACCAAGACTTTCAAAACCTGCAAGCCAAATACATGGCGCACATGGCCATTGGCCCTGAACAAAACTGGCTCGCGATTTACACAGGTAATTATTATGATTATCGACGTAACGGCAAACTGGCGTCAGTTGTTTTTTATGAAGAAGGTATTCGAAACGGACCTGCAACCTTTTACAACCGTTTTGGGCATCTTAAACAAGACGGATCTTACAGTCAAGATATGCGTGCCGACATTTGGCGTTTTTATGATAAAAAAGGGCTTTTTAAGCATGAAGTTGACTTCAAAACACCTCCGAAACTCATTAAATTAGAAGACTTTCAGTCACCTCAACCTCCGCAACGACATGAATAACTTATTTCAAAGGCTGTCCTTGCTCCGAGGCTTACCCACCGATCGCCATGCAAAATGGGGCATCCTAAGTCTGCACCATATGATTGAGCATTTGTCAGGAAGCATGCGCATGTCGAACGGCAAAGTCTACCTTCCCCAGCTCATAGCAGACGAAAAAATTCCTACGCGACTCAACTTTTTATACAGCAACGACTCCTTTCCTCGAAACCTCAAGTTTACCGAGGAGCCAGCCATTCTGAAGCCTTTAAAAACCGAAAACATCACCGTGGCCATCGACCTCTTGGAGCAAATGATTAAACAATTTGACGCCCATTACGAAGCCAATCCAGCTGACAAACCTATCCACCCCTTTTTCGGTCCGCTTAACAAAGAACAGTGGCTGCAGTTCCACAACCGCCACTGGAATCATCATTTTGAACAATTTGGATTAATCTAAACGTATGGAAAACAATCCCGAAATCAGTCTCAAGCAAGCCCAAGCCTTGGTTGACCAATGGATAAAAACGGTAGGCGTGCGTTATTTCAACGAGCTCACCAATACCGCCATTTTAATGGAAGAAGTGGGCGAACTGGCGCGGCTCATGTCGCGCACTTATGGCGAACAATCCTTCAAAGAAAGTGATAAAAACCGTGACTTAGGGGATGAGATGGCAGATGTTCTGTGGGTACTGATTTGTTTAGCCAACCAAACAGGCGTTGACCTTACTGCTGCTTTTGCCAAGAACATAGCCAAAAAAACCGAGCGCGACCGGCTGCGTCACCAGCAAAACAACAAACTAAAATAAAACTCAGATATCCAATTCGGCTCTGCTGCGTGACCACAGCACCACCAAAGTAGCAGTTATAAACATCATCAAACTATAAATCGCCGCAGGAATGGCGATTTCTGTATTATTTAAGATAGCAGGACTCAAGGCAATGCCAATAGCCAACGTGCCATTTTGAATCCCGGTTTCGATAGAAATAGCAACTCGCTGCTTGAAATTAAGCGCAAAAACGAGTCCCGTTACATATCCCAATAACAGCGCTACTAAGTTCAATACCAAAGCCGGCACGCCCGCCTGTACAAAATAAGGCACAATATTAGCACGTTCCTTCAAAATAGCTAGCAGCAATATCAACACAAAAAATACGGCCGACATGATGTTGACTCCCTTTAAGCTTTTCTCAGTAAAACGCGGCAAACGTTGTTTAATCAACATGCCGATGGATACAGGTAAAATCGTTACCATAAAAATCTGCACCATGGTTTTGCCCAATGGCAATTGAACGGCTTCATCTCCGCCCATAAAATGAAAGAGTGCGAGATTCAAGAAAATTGGAATGGTAAAATTGGTTACTGTTGAACTGATGGCTGTTAGGGAAATAGATAAAGCCAAATCTGCCTTCGCCAAATGCGAGATGATGTTGGAGGTGGCACCGCCTGGACACAAAGCCAATAACATGATCCCTACCGCTAATTCCGGCTTCAAGTTAAAGCCAGAGGCCAATAAAAAACCTATCAAGGGGAGCAAAAGCAACTGATTGCCTAATCCCAGCAACACAGCCTTAGGGTAAACAAATACGCGTTTAAAGTCTGCTATGGTGAGGGTCATGCCCATGCCCAGCATGATGATGCCGAGGGCAAGCGGCAAAAACAAGGCAGTAAGGTTACTTTGTTCCATGGGTTTAGGATTTAGGTTGGTGGACAAGATAGCAAGTCCATTTCACTTGCCAAAATCCTAACGAACCTCTCCTAACCCTTTAGAGCACTATTTCGCCGTTGCGCAACATTGGCACCACCGAAAACAAATTTCTTTGCATACAAAAACGGATGTCTTCCTCGATACCCATTTTGGCCAAGCGTTGGTAATGTGAAGATTGTTGGATGGCGCCGAATAAATCTGATGCCAGCTGATCATAAAGCATAGCCGTGGCCATACCAGCATCACAATGGGTTACATCTACGGCGCGGAGACCCGCAACCACGGCTCCTGCAAACAAACTATCTTCTAAATTAAAATTACCTTTCCAACCCGAGCAAAGCACCAAAACATCTTCAGTGCGGCCTTTGAGGAAGTTTACGATCGCCTCCAAATTCACAAACGCTCCTATTAATACAAGCGGTGCATCGGCCACCAAGGCAATGGCTCGCGTACCGTTAGTTGTTGTGAGTGCAATTTTACGTCCTTTAACGTCAGGCCGCATAAACGCAGCAGGTGAATTTCCAAATTCGAAGCCTTCCACAACCTGTCCTTCTCTTTCGGCCGCTGCCAAATAACCCTGTGCTCGCAACTCAGCGCTGGCTTCTATGGTTTCAACAGGACGAATAGCAGTTACGCCACTTGCCAATCCCGCCACCATGGCTGAAGTCGCACGCAGCACATCTGTTACTACGACGATTTTATTGCTGATATCATAACGATCCACCAAAAGAGGACTCAAGCACACTTCTACCCTCCTATTCATGCAGGCTTATAAAAAGGCATTTTCACCACTTGTGCTGGTATTAATTTACCTCTGATTTCTACAAAAATGAGGCTATCTACTTTCGAGAAAAGCGTTTCTACGTAGCCCATTCCTATCAATTTGCCCGTAGATGGCGACTCGCTACCAGAAGTCACTTCGCCAATTTTACGGCCATCTGCCTCACAAATAGGATAATGTTGACGAGCAATACCGCGCTCCATCATCTCAAAACCTACCAATTTGCGTTGCAAACCCGTTTCTTTCAATTTCAACATTTTATCGTCGTCTACAAAGTCCTTGGTGAACTTGGTAATCCAGCCCAAACCAGCCTCTATGGGTGATGTAGTGTCGTCAATATCGTTGCCATATAAGCAAAAACCCATTTCTAGGCGCAATGTATCACGGCAACCCAAGCCACATGGCATGATTCCAAAAGCCTCACCCGCCTTCATCACAGCATTCCACACCTTTGGCGCACTGGCATTGGGAATATAAAGTTCAAATCCACCCGCACCTGTATAACCCGTGGCAGAAATGATCACCTCTTCCACCCCAGCAAATACTCCGGTTACAAAGCTATAATAGGCGATTTCGCTTAAATTTATCGAAGTAAGCGCTTGCAAGACCGCTACTGCTTTGGGACCTTGCACTGCCAACAATGACAAATTATCGCTCAAATCCTGCATGTCCACATTCCAGTGATTTTGGCGCTTGATCCAATTCCAGTCCTTTTCCATGTTCGACGCATTCACCACCAGTAAATACTTCTCTTCGGTCATGCGGTACACCAACAAATCATCCACAATTCCACCTTGCCCATTCGGCATGCAAGAATACTGCACTTTACCATCTTCCAGTTTGGATGCATCGTTTGTGGTGATGTACTGAATTAAATCGAGTGCATTGGGACCGGAAATCAAAAACTCACCCATATGCGAAACATCAAACATCCCTATCGCTTCGCGCACCCGGTGATGTTCTTGCTTGATACCTGAATAGCTTACCGGCATGTTGTAACCAGCAAAAGGCACCATTTTAGCTCCCAAGTCGATATGCGTTTGATAAAGGGCAGTATTTTTCATAAAAATTAACCAAAAGTGTCGCGCAAAAGTACGATAAATTCATTGTTCCTTATATTAGCGCACAAACTTACAAGAAGATGAAATTAAGTCAACCCATCACCCTCGCTCAAGTAGCTGATTTACTGCAATGCAAATTCATCGGAGATCCTGAAATGCCCATTTTAGGATTTAATGTGATTCATAAAGTAAGACACGGCGACCTCACTTTTGTGGATTATCACAAGTATTATGATAAAGCCATGCAGTCAGCTGCCACCATTATATTGATTAATGCTGAAATCGACTTTCCTCCACACAAAGGGATATTACTAAGCGACGACCCTTTCCGCGATTACAACAAATTGGTGAATCGCTACTACGAAACGCAGCCGGTTATGGGCAATCAGTATTATACTGGTAAAAACGTAAGCGTTGGCGAAGATTCATTGATTATGCACAATGTGTTCCTTGGCGACAGGGTGCAAATTGGCAAAAACTGCCGCATTTACCCCAACGTGGTGCTCTACAGCGATACCATTGTTGGCGATGATGTGATTATACACGCCAACACGGTTATTGGTGCAGATGCTTTCTTCTTCAAAAAACGGCCTGAAGGCTATGATAAACTGTACTCCTGCGGCCGTGTTGTGATTGGCAACAACGTTGAAATCGGCGCTGCTTGCACCATCGACAAAGGGGTAAGTGGCGATACAGTTATAGGCGATGGCACCAAGCTCGACAATCAGGTGCACCTCGGCCACGGCGCAGTATTGGGTAAACATTGCTTGCTTGCAGCGCAGGTAGGTGTTGGTGGCAAAACAATTATTGAAGATGACGTGTCGCTATGGGGACAAGTGGGTGTGCAAAAGGACATTCTCATTGAAAAAGGAGCCGTGGTGCTCGGACAATCAGGCGTTACAAAGTCTTTAAAAGGAAACAAAGTGTATTTTGGAACGCCGGCAGCAGAAGCAAAATCGCGCTATCGCGAGCTCACCTATTTACGTCGCTTGCCAGATTTTATGGACCAACAAAATAAGCAAAATAACCAAAATAATACTTTAGAGCTAGAATAGCTTCAACTGCCGAGCCTTCAGGTGAAATGTCTTGCGATGCAACGGCGTTTCACCATATTTTTCTAAAGCCAAACGGTGGTCGTTAGTAGGATAACCTTTGTTTCGGTCCCAGCCATAATCCGGGTACCGGTGGTGATACTGCAGCATCATATCATCGCGGTAAGTTTTGGCAAGAATACTCGCCGCCGCTATTGACGCATACGTTGCATCCCCTTTCACGATGCATTTGTGTGGAATGTCAGCATAAGGCTTAAAACGGTTGCCATCTATGAGCAATAAATCGGGTGAAATATCTAGTAAATCCAACGCCTTGTGCATTGCTTCAAACGAAGCATTGAGGATGTTGATGTTATCTATCAGTTCGTTACAGGTACTCGAAACACCCCAAGCCAAAGCATGTTTTTCAATGTAGATACGCAGCCGATCTCGTTTATCAGCACTCAAGGCCTTAGAATCGCGCAGTGCACGGGTATCAAAATCGGGGGATAGAATCACCGCTGCCGCCACAACTGGCCCCGCTAAACAGCCTCTGCCGGCTTCATCACAGCCGGCTTCTACGAGATTTGATTGGTAAGAGGGATGTAACATACGCTCAACGAAGTATGAATTTACAAAACGCTTCGCCATCTACCAAAAAAACACAACTACTTTGTTTAATTAATTGACATCTCCAGCGAGCGGCCGCATCAAAATTTCTTCTACCACAGCAGCAGGGCTCAATTGATAACATGCCCAAAGCATATCGGCCACGTCAGTAGCTTTCATAAACCTACTTTCGGGTAACCCGCTACCCTCCCAACTTGCGGTATAGGTAGCACCCGGCAAAAGGGCTGTTACCTTGATGTCGTAAGCCTTCATTTCTTCTCGCAACACCTTCGACATGCCCAAAAGCGCAAATTTGGTAATGCCGTAGGAGCCTCCGTTTGCATAGGCTTCGATCGAAGCGGTTGAACACAGATTGAAAATATGTCCTGATTTATGCGGCATCATCAGCGGTAAACAAGCGCGTGTAAGGTGATAAGCACTGTAAACATTGGTTTCGGTGAGCATTTCCAGCGTACCTGCCGCTTCGTTATGAACGCCACCAGGTAAAAACACCCCCGCATTGTTCAAAAGCAGATCAATACGGCTAAAAGTTTTTTGAATGGTTTCGCCCAAAGCTATCCTATCCACGGCCTTCGATACATCGGCTACAATGCCGTAAAAAAATTGCTCGGGATAGCTTTGCTCCAAATTAGCTTGCATTTCTGCCACTTCCTGTGCATTACGAGCACAAAACAAAACCGACATACCTTCGCTAGCCAAGCGCTCCACTACCGCACGCCCGATACCTTTGGTAGCACCCGTTACCACTGCATTCTTTTGCTCTTTCATAATTCTTCTAATACAGCGGTAAAAAAATGTATTTTTGTCGAGTTTATTTCAATTGATGCGCTTTTTTTTCCATTTCGGCCGCTACCTGCTCTTAGTCAAGCAGTTATTTAAACGCCCTGAAAACTACCGAATGTACTGGGATGAATTATTCCGACAGATGGTAGCCATCGGGGTAAGTTCATTGGGTATTGTGATCATTATTTCGGTCTTTATGGGCGCGGTTACCACTGTTCAAACTGCTTACCAGCTCATTTCAGGCCTGGTTGCCAAAACCGTCATCGGTGCCATCGTGAGCGATTCCAGCATCCTTGAACTTGGTCCAACCATCACTTCCCTCGTTTTAGCAGGAAAAATAGGCTCCAGCATCGCCTCCGAAATTGGCACCATGCGCGTTACGGAGCAAATTGATGCACTCGAAATTATGGGAGTAAACGCACCTGGCTACCTCATTAGTCCTAAAATACTCGCTGCAGTCATCACCATCCCCATGCTCATCGTGCTGTCAATCTCTTTGAGCATCGGTGGTGGCATTTTTGTGGGTGATTTAACTGGCATCTTATCTGCACAGCAGTTTATCGAAGGCGCTCGGTCATCTTTCCTCCCCTACAACATCTTCTTCGCACTTACCAAGGCCTTTACCTTTGCCTTCATTATCTCTTCTGTTTCGGCGTATCAAGGCTACTACACCTCAGGTGGATCGCTGGAAGTAGGTCAATCGAGCACCAAAGCGGTGGTTTACAGCTGTATATTAATTCTTTTGTCAGACTATTTACTCGCTCAATTGATGCTCTGATGATAGAAATAAAGAACATAAGCAAGTCGTTTGGGGATAAAAAAATACTGGAAGGCATCACCTTGAGCTTCCAGCCTGGCAAAGTAAACATGATTATTGGTGCCAGTGGCAGCGGTAAATCGGTGCTGATGAAGTTGATGGTGGGATTGCACCTGCCCGATACAGGTAGCATTGAGTATGATGGCCAAGATTACGTTAGCCTCGACCGCAGCGAACGTTCTGAAGTGCGCCAGCAAATCGGAATGCTTTTTCAGAATTCTGCACTTTTCGATTCACTTACGGTTGAACAAAACGTAGTGTTTCCACTTAGCATGTTCAGTTCAGAAAGCCAAGCCCACAATATCAAACGCGTAAATTTTTGCCTCGAACGGGTGGGACTCGCCAAGACCAATAAACTATATCCCGCTGAACTCAGTGGCGGCATGAAAAAACGGGTAGGCATCGCACGTGCCATCGTTCTTAATCCCAAATACCTGTTTTGCGATGAGCCGAATTCGGGACTAGACCCACTCACGTCCATCCTCATCGATGAATTAATCAAAGAAATTACACAGGAATACGACATCACTACCATTGTTAACAGCCACGATATGAACTCGGTAATGGAAATTGGCGACCAAATCGCTTACATCCACAACGGCCACAAAGAATGGGAAGGCGACAAAGCCACTATCCTTACTACCAACAATCAGTTGCTCAACGAATTTGTGTTTGCCACCAATTTCTTGCGGCAATTCCGTGACAAAAGCAGATAAGAAGTGAAAAATAGGCTCGAAAATTCATAAATGGCCCTTATCTTGTGACAGCTTTTAAAACAGCTCAAACCATCTATTCAACATACCATGAGTGTATTAGTCGACAAAAATTCACGCGTCATCGTTCAAGGATTCACAGGTAACGAGGGTACTTTTCATGCCACACAAATGATTGAATACGGCACCAATGTAGTTGGTGGCGTTACGCCAAACAAAGGCGGTGGTTCGCACCTCGATCGCCCTATTTTTAATACGGTAGCAGATGCTGTCCAGCAAACTCAAGCCAATGTATCTATCATTTTTGTTCCACCAGCCTTCGCCGCCGACGCCATCATGGAAGCCGCTGAAGCGGGTATCAAAGTGATAGTTTGTATCACTGAAGGCATTCCTACGCAAGATATGATACAAGCGAAAGAATACCTCAAAGGAAAAAATTGCCGCTTAATCGGACCAAACTGCCCAGGTGTAATCACTCCAGAAGGCGCTAAAGTAGGCATCATGCCCGGCTTCGTATTCAAAAAAGGCCGCGTAGGTATTGTATCTAAATCAGGTACCCTCACGTACGAAGCTGCTGACCAAATTGTAAAAGCTGGATTAGGCGTTTCTACTGCCATTGGCATTGGAGGCGACCCAATCATCGGTACTTCTACCCGCGAGGCAGTTGAATTGTTCATGAATGATCCCGATACCGATGCGATCGTTATGATCGGAGAAATTGGCGGCGGCATGGAAGCTGAAGCCGCCCATTGGATCAGAGATAATGGAAATAAAAAGCCAGTAGTAGGCTTTATCGCTGGTCAAACTGCGCCTGCTGGTCGCCGCATGGGCCACGCAGGTGCCATTGTTGGCGGTGCCGACGATACCGCAGCTGCTAAAATGCAAATCATGGCCGATTGCGGCATCCACGTGGTTGATTCACCAGCTGAAATTGGTGTAACCATGAAAAACGTGCTTAAATAAGGATTTAACTTTTCACAAAAAAGACCAGACTGAATAGCCTGGTCTTTTTTTTCTACCCTAAATAGGGTATTTTTTTAGATGTTAATAACTTGAGTAAAAGAAAGACTTTGGCTTTTGTAAATTTCATTGAAAACTAAGGCCATGAATACTTTTGAACTCACCGCCAACGACGAAATGATTGCCTGGCTCAAGGTGCTGAGGCGTCCTGAAGCGGACGAAGAGCGTGTTTATCATGGCTTTTTCGCAACGGAGGATGTGGCTGGTTGTTTAGATGTGGCCCTCGATCCACTCCCTTTTCGCAACAAAGAGGCTTGTCCCCTTTGCCAACGCCCCTCCAACCAATTACTTTGGGTGCGTTACTCAAGTCCCTCCGATGCTTGGGCCCGCGGTGGAGGCGTTTTAGGAGCACTTTCACTCTGCGACAAATGTGGTATTCAGGTGCAGTTTATAGCCGACCAGCACTAAATAACTGGCATACAAGCAACTCGTAAGTCTTCCAAAAAGCTCCTTAAAATGGCTGGTTTTACGTGGTCCATAACCACAATTTTATACCAATGAGCTTCCGCCCCATGTGTATCTGGTACCAACAGGTACTTTTCAGCTAAGGAAGCTGGAATTTGTTCCGCCCGTATGCTCACCAAATTCATTTCAGGATTGCGATAATAGGTAATTCCAATTTGGTCAAGGACCCCGCAAAGCTCATCTGTCAACGACAACAAAGCAGCAATCTTAACCCTCCAACCAGCCGAGCCATACGTGTTTAATATCATCCAAGCAGCTACCAAGTTGGCCCCCGAACGGCTACCTGACAAAGTAGAATCGCCACCCACCACATAACTAGCCACGCCAGTATGCGTGTAATTCATTAATCCTTTGCGAGCCAAAAAAATACCCGTACCGTATGGCGCTTGTAGCATTTTATGCGCATCAAGGGTCATGCTGCTTACTTCTATGTTTTTGAAAGTCAAAGCATGTTCTTGGTTCGAAAACGGATATACAAATCCGCCAAAAGCGCCATCTACATGTACCCTATAGTACATGCCCGAAGCCTTCAGCAAGGGCAGTAAGGTGTTAATATCGTCAACTGATCCAAACATGGTGGTGCCCATATTAAAAACTGCCACTACACAACGAACGCCTTCGGCCTGTGCCTCTTTAAGGGCTGCAGCGTATTTTTGAACCAGAATTTGGCGGGAGTTTTCAGCTACGTCAACAGCAAAAGTCTTAACTTGTAACAAATTACCGGCTTTGTAAAACGAATAATGGCTGTCGCTGCTATACAAAATCCCAATGTGCTGCGAGCTGATGCCATATTGCTCCATGAACATATTCCTGAAAATCCACATGGCCTGAATGTTGGCTTCCGTACCACCAGAGGCCACGTAGCCGTCATAACCATCCGCTGGGGCGTCCATCAGCTCCTCTGCACATATGCGAATCAAATCGCGCTCCAGAGCTTGAGTGCCACCAAACGCACGCTCCCCACCCGCCAAAGTGTGACAACCAATGTGGTTGGGGTTCTCCATAAATACCTTGGCAAAAGGTGCATCCTCCAAAAAAGCAGCGTCGGGTGGAAAAACCTCTGCATCCAAATAACTCGCTGGCAAGCCTAATACCGCAGAAGACCGATAGTTGCGGTTATGCGAAAGTGCATTTAACACTTCCTTTTTGATGGTTTCAGCCCGTTTTTGATCCCAATACATATGCCAATTTTTTTGATTCCCCTAAAGATATCAAAAGTCAAGCAATTTTAGATGTTTTAGTCCAATATTGGGCAGCGACATAATAACACCCAACTAAGTCAGTTTTATTATTTACGGCATGCTCACCGTTTCTATAACTTCGTAGCTCAAATGCCGCTGCAAAATATTGTAATAGGTTTCCGTTGCGGCAAAGCCAAAACCGGCCTCCATAAATTCAGACCAAGCACTGCCCCAGCTGCTTTCCTTAGGCAACATCAAACCAAAAAACTGATTGCCGAGATTGGCTACCCGATGTATCTTAAGGTTTGATGGCTTCTCCTTCAACAGCGCCCAATAAGTCAGAATGTCGACATAGCCAAAGTATTGGCTGTTGGTTTCAGCAATTTGCTGCACCACTTCCTTTGGATGCTCTACATAGGTTACCCGCATTTTTTCAAAGTATTTTTTGCGAACATCCAAAAGATGGGTTTCCAAAACGGTTCCCCGCATGACTAAAGCTGTCATGTTTTCGAAAAACACCGGCATGTCGCTATAAGCCCGAAGTGTGGGTACGTCGATATTAGTAACGAGCACCGAAACATTCTTGAGATAGGGAGGCGTAAAAAGCACTTCCTTTTGGCGTTCCTTGGTAATAGTGGCAGATGCCAAACCAATTTGACCGTCTGTAGCCGTTTTGATTTTATCGTACACTTTGGCAAAATCGGTATAGGGCACAAACTCCACCGAGAGCTTGATCTCCTTTACACGCATTAACCAATCGGCAAAAGCCATTACCACATCAATCTCTAAGCCCGTAAGTTGACCCTCATCACTTTGGTAAGCGAAAGGATAATTATCAAGGTAATGCACTACCAGGGCAGCCTTACCTTGCTCTTTGGCAGTGGCAAAATTATTTTGGGCTTGACTAGAGATGGCCCAAACAAAGGCGAGACAAGTAAATAGTATTTTCTTCATATAAGGATATTGCGATTCCTAAGATGCGAAAGAATCCTGCAAAAAGCAAACAAAATCAATCTAGCAGCATACCAGCAATGGCACCATTCAATAGGGAAGCCGCTGTGCCGCCGATTAGCGCTTTTACGCCTAACTGCGAAAGCAAGGTCCTTCGTCCCGGAGCCAATGCACCGATGCCACCAATTTGAATACCGATAGATGCAAAATTAGCAAAGCCGCACAATGCATAGGTAGCAATGATCACCGAACGCGGATTGCTCAGCGTACCTGCGGCTTTAAAATCTGCCAAGCTGGTAAAAGCGATGAACTCATTCAACACCGTTTTTTCTCCCAACAATTGACCAATCAACACCACATCTTCGCCCCTTACGCCTATGAGCCAGGCCACGGGTGCAAACATATAACCGAGCAAATATTGGAGGGTCAAGCCGTCAAACTTCCCGTCTGTTGCCTCTACAATGACTTCGTTGAGTCCAGTAGGCCCACCGATCCAGTTTTTGAAAATATAATTGAACATGGCCATGATGGCTGTAAATACCAAAAGCATGGCCCCTACATTCACAGCCAAGCGCAAACCATCGCTGGTACCATTGGAGATGGCTTCAAGCACATTATCGCCAATGGATTCTTTACCGATGCTGAGCTCTTTTTCAAAATTCTCAGTCTCAGGCACGAGTAATTTAGCAGCCAACAAACTTCCTGGCGCGGCCATAATGGAGGCGGAGAGCAAATGTGTAGCAAAAATCTGCTGTTGAACTGGGTCATTCCCGCCCAAAAAACCTATATAAGCTACCAAAACGCTGCCTGCAATGGTGGCCATACCCCCGGTCATGAGCGCCATAATTTCTGAACGTGTCATTTTTTCGAGGTACGGCTTTATGAGCAGCGGCGCTTCAGTCTGTCCTAAAAACACATTGGCAGAAGCGGCTAAACTTTCCGCACCCGACAGTCGCATCAAGCGGTTCATGATCCAAGCAAACACATACACAATGCGCTGTAGAATACCGAAATAGTATAACATCGCCGTAAGTGCTGCAAAAAAAATGATGGTTGGTAATACCTGAAACACAAAAATAAAGCCGAACGTGTCGACCTCCGTAACCAAAGAGCCGAACAAAAAGGACGATCCTGCTTTCGTAAAACTCAGTAGGGTTACAAAAAATCCAGTTACATTTTCAAAGGCTGAACGGACCCATTGGATTTTAATTACCAAAAAAGCAAAGCTCAGCTGTAAGGCCAAGGCCATTCCAATGGTACGCCACTTTACCTTTTTGCGGTTTTCGGAAAGTAAATAGAGAATGAGGATTAAAGCAAAAACGCCAATGAATCCGTTTAAAATTTGTTGCATGTAGCGAGCTGGCCTTTAGTCCTAGAAATTTATAACGCCAAATTAAGCATATTTTATCAATTCAAAGGGAATTTCTGCGGTCTAATTCGTCACGCAACTTGGCTGCCTTCTCATAATTCTCATTGAGTAAGGCCTCGTCCATGAGTTTTTTAAGCTCGGGATCACTTTTATCATCAAATCCTCCCTTGCGCTTAGGTTCGTTCAGCACGCTTTCAGCTTTGATGTCTTCTTGGACCTCTTGTTCTGCATCAAAAACAATCCCACCTGTGTCTAAAATGGGCTCGTAGGTAAAAATTGGACAATTAAAACGTACGGCCAAGGCCAAAGCATCGCTGGTACGTGCATCAATGTCATGGTACTCGCTGCCATTGCGGCAATGCAAGCGACTGTAAAAAATGCCTTCTTTCAAGTCTGAAATCACTACTTCTTCCAAACGAAGCTGAAAAGCATCTGCAAAGTTTTTGAATAAATCGTGCGTCAAAGGACGAGCAGGCTTCATTTTTTCAAGCTCAATGGCAATGGCTTGGGCTTCGAAGGCCCCTATGATAACAGGCAGCCTTCGGTTGCCCCCTTTTTCACCCAAAACTACAGCATAACTGTTGGTAGATGAATTGCCATCAGACAGGGCAATGATTTCAAGCTCAATCTTTTTCATGCAGATTTTAGATTATTCAAAATTCAAAGTTGCTTAATTAGCCGCTTTGAATTTTGAAAGTGCCTCGTTCAGTTTAGGGAGTATCTCAAAGGCATCCCCAATAATACCATAATCGGCTATTTTGAAGAAAGGTGCTTCTTTATCTGTGTTGATGGCCACAATCACTTTGCTACCACTCACCCCAGCCAAATGCTGGATTGCACCTGAAATACCGATAGCAATGTATAAGTTGGGCTTGATGGTAATGCCGGTTTGACCAACGTGCTCATCATGCGTGCGCCAATGCATATCACTCACTGGCTTAGAACAAGCTGTGGCCGCACCTAAAATAGCAGCCAAATCCTCAATCATATGCCAGTTTTCAGGTCCTTTCATACCCCTTCCCGCTGATACCACAAGCTCTGCTTCGGTAAGCGGGATTTTCCCAGTCACTTTTTTCACTTCAACACTGGTAGATTTAAAATCACCCGCGATGATGCCCAAACTGCGATTTTCAACAGCAGCAGCACTGCCGCCAGCTACCACTTTATAACTGTTTGGCGTGAGACTAACTATTTTTATGTCTGTATCTAATTGGATGTTAGCGAAACCTTTGTTTGAAAAAACGCTCCGCAACACCGTAAATGAGCCATTTATTTCTGGCAAAGCTACTGCTCCAGCTGCAAGGGCCGCGGAAAGCTTCACCGACAAACGTGGGGCAATGGCCTTACCTGCGTAGGTATTAGCTAAAACCACCACTTTTACGCCTTCCGATTTCGCAACCTCTGCCAAAGCTTTGGCATGGGCGTGCGACTCAAAGGTGTCTAAGCCCGCATCCGTAACCTTAACAACTTTGGCGGCGCCATACTGACCCAACTCCGCAGCAATCGAATCCTCCATGCTGCCCAAAACCACGGCTGTTACAGTGGTCCCCATGGCCTTGGCAATGGCCGCGGCATAACTCACTATCTCAAAGGAAGCCTTCTTAAAGCTTCCTGCATTATTTTCTGTAAATACTACAACTGCCATATTAAATTACTTTTGCTTCGGTGTGCAACAACTGCACTAATTCTTCAACCTGGTTAGGTTCTAAAAACTTGCAACCAGCTTTGGCCGCAGGAGCTGCATACTGAACTATTTGCGTGTGCGCCATATTGGCAGCAGCTGGCAACACTTGCAGAGGCTTGCTCCGTGCCATCATAATACCCCGCATGTTTGGAATACGCGGCTCAGTAAGCTCCTTTTGACAACTACCAACGAATGGCAATTTGGACTTCAACACCTCACGTCCACCATCGATGTCACGCTCTAATTGCGCTTCGCCACCGCTGACGCTGATGGAGGTGATAACATTCACACTGGGCCAATCTAACAATTCGCCCAACATGCCAGCTACCATGCCGCCATTGTAATCGATCGACTCGCGACCGCAAAGAATAAAATCGAAGTCTTTGTCTTTTGCAAAATGCGCAATTTCGCTCGCTACAAAGAAGCCGTCAACGGCCGCTGCATCGATGCGTACGGCATCGTCTGCACCTACTGCCAAAGCCTTACGTAAATTGGGCTCGGCATCTGCTAACCCCACATGGATGGCCGTTACCGTGCCGCCACCAGCTGCTTCGTTTAACTCAAGGGCCTTTGTGAGCGCCAACTCATCATAAGGATTAATAATGTATTGCACCCCAGCCTTGTTAAACTCCTTGTTATCGGAGCTAAACGTGATTTTGGTGGTAGTGTCGGGAACATTACTGATACAAACCAGAATCTTCATATATGGACTAAAAAGTTAATTTTGTAGCCTTGCGGCTCTACTGCAAAACTACAATAATAGAAATGAACAACGAAATAAATAACAGCCGCTTAACACAATTGTTGGCACTTTTATCGAAACAACCGCAGGAAGTTTTTCTCCACTACGCCATTGCCTCCGAATACAAAAAGGAACAAAATTGGGAAGAAGCCGTATTTTGGTTTCAAAAAACCTTACAGCTAGACCCCAGCTACCTCGCCGCCTATTACCAAATGGCAGAAGCCTTTGAAGCCAATGAGCAACGAGACGCCGCCAAAAAGGCCTATGAAGTAGGTATAATTTATGCACAGGCCGCCAAGGACCTCAAAAGCATCTCAGAATTTAAAAATGCTTTAATGAATCTCGAAATCGAGGATTAATCGAGGCGGAAACCAAGCGAAACTTGAATTAAAGAGCGGGCATTTGAAAAAAGCACCCCATCTTCTTGAAGACCTTCAACAACGTAAGGCGAACGATAAGATTTCCAAAAGGCACGCACAAACGATACGTCCAGTGAGAAATTATCGAAACGGGTACCCATGCCCAGGGAGAAATTTTGCTGCGACAAGTCACCTCCACCTGTGTTTACCTCGTTGCGGTATGGACTACCCCAATAAGCATAGCCTGCACGCATAGCCAGCGGGCCAAGTACGTATTCCCCTCCGATGCGCACATTATTTGAGGAGCGAAACAACGTGGCGACCCGGTCATTCAAATCGAGCGCCCATGGAACCGAGGCCTGATCGTTTCGCAAAGCAATCACCCGCAATGCGTCATAAGGCACATAATCGTAGTCTATACTAATCAAGCCCTTACCCTCGAATAAAAATGCGACACTCGCCGTGGTACGACCAGTAGTGCGGTAGTTGTAAACAAAAGGTCTAAACAGAGGAGAACTCGCATCGGCGAACGTAGGCACGGAATCGAAATTCGCATCTAAATCCACGCGATAGTCCTCCGACACCGTATAGCGCGTTGGAGATTCATAGCTCAGCCCCACCCGAAACCAGGCGATTGGCTGAAAAATAGCGCCTAGTCGCAACAAAAAACCATCCATTTCGACACCTAGCGACCTGCGGTAGGTAAAATCTTTGAAATCGAAGATGGTATCCATGTGGTCAGACTCCGAAAAAACGTCGGTACTATTAAAGCTACTCGACATCAAACTCACGCCACCGCCAACATGCAATTTATTGTCGTAATTACCGGCCACTGAAAAGTTGTAGTCAGTTGAATTACCCAAACTCCTAATTTGTTCGGTCTGTCGAACACCTGCACGAGGCACAATGCCTACAAAAGAAGAAGTGTAGTCTCCAGGAATAGAAGGAAAAATCAGACCTACCTGTTCGGCCAGTCCTGCCGTAAATGGGAAGTCCTCTGGAAAAAACTCATTCCCCAAATTTGCTTCAGAAACAAAATAATCGACCAAGCTCGAATTGGTATTTACGGCTTCATAACGCTGGGCATTCAAGTAGTTGTTGGTGCGATTCATGGCAAATCCGTAATTGAGCTGCTGCCATTTAGTGCCTTTGGCTGATGGCTGTTGGGCGTACACAAATCCAACGCTGTTCATGGCCAAGCGACTCCGACTGTCATTGCTGCTGTTCCCTAAATAGTCGCCGGTACTGCTTTGCGCCACCAAACCTGGGGTTAGGCTAATGGTAGATTTGCGGAAGGTGGCCAAGCCTGCAGGATTTAACGGCAAACCGCCTATGTCACCTCCCAATGCCCCAAAAGCACCCCCTAAACCTGCTACCCGCGCACTTGGCGACTGCCGCAAGCTGCTATATCTAAATAAATCTATCTCCGTTTGTGCCTGTACCACTCCCGACCATGCGCTCAACACGGCAATCAAAACGATTTTTCTCATGGCTAAGTATTAAATTAACGTGGTCGACTTGGGGCGCTTCCTCCACTTGGGCGTGAACTTCCACCGCCACGACTAGGCGATGTACTCCCGCTCCCCCCTCCAAAATCACCACCCCTACTTGGCGAAACGCTGCCTCCTCTACTCGGAGTGCTGCCACCGCGACTAGGCGCTACGTCGCCACCAGTCGGTCGCCGGCTGGGACTTGCCCTTTCGGGTGATCTACTTGGCGTGCTTGGCGAAGAGCCTCTGTCCCACGTATTGCGCGAAGGTGTGCGCGTAGGCCTACTTTCCTCAATTACCCTGCGGTTTCTATCTCCCAATTCTCTATTTGGCGTGTTGCTGTTAGCACCTCTCGTAGGGGCGACACCTGGAACAAGTCTATTGCTTGACGGAGCAGCTACAGGCCTACCACTAGTACCTATGCGATTCGAACCACCGCTACCAGCTGTGTTTCGGCCGGGATTAGGATTGAACAAGGAGGATTGCCGTGGGGTGCCGCCCCCAACGCCCCCGCCCCGAGGAGGAGCTACGGGCGGTCGACTACCGTTGTTGAGATCACCACCGCCAGCCCAACCACCACCACCGCCCCAAGGATTCATCTGGTAGGGGTTATGCCAGCCACCGTAAGGATTACCCCAGCCCATATATGGATTGTACATTCCCATACCACCCATCATAAAGGGATCGTAATAAGGGTTGTACATGCCACCGAAACCACCGCCAAAGCCGTAAGGATTCATGCCTCCCATACCGAAGCCACCCATGCCCATACCGAAACCACCCATGCCCATTCCAAAACCACCCATGCCCATTCCAAAACCGCCCATATTGTTCCAAGACAAGGATAAACCTGGCTGCATTGACCAAAAAGGCGGAAAATATGGATTATAAAGCATGTAGCCGCGCGCGCCATGAAAACCACCCATTCCCATTCCCATTCCCATTCCCATATCAAATGAAGGATTTGACCACATGGGGTCGGCATGTCGCTGCATGGTGCGGTCGTAAGAACGCTCGTTGTAACCATATGGGGTAACCCCGGAATTGTTACCACGGCGAGCATTCAGATACTCATTGTAAGGGTCGTCGGCTTGGCCGTCAGATTCGCGAACTACTTTGCGTGATTCTTCCACATACATTTCGGAACGACCGCTCGACACAAAATAAATGTCATCATCGTATTCCTGATTCATAAATCGCGCCGTCTGTGAAGGGGAGCAAGAAAGTATGCTTGCTGCTCCGATTATTGCAATGATCCTAACCAAATACTTCATGATGTATGTCCTTTCCGTTTATTCGATGTATGAGTAACAATATGAATGGCTATATTTGTTCACTCATCTGATAAATATACTTCAATTTTCGTTCCAAACATAACCAACACATGGCAAAAGAGATAACGCCCAGGGAAAAAGATTATTCGCAGTGGTACAATGACTTGGTAATCAAGGCAGGATTGGCAGACTATTCTGCTGTTCGCGGCTGCATGGTGATTAAGCCGTATGGTTTTGCCATTTGGGAGCGTATGCGTGATGCTTTAGATGCCAAGTTCAAGGAAACGGGCCACAGCAATGCATATTTCCCTTTGCTTATCCCTAAATCGTTTTTCAGCAAAGAGGCTAGTCATGTGCAAGGTTTTGCAAAAGAATGTGCTGTTGTTACGCACTATCGCCTCAAAAACGGAGAAAATGGTGAAATAATTGTGGATCCCGAGTCAAAATTGGAAGAAGAACTCATTATCCGTCCAACTTCAGAAACCATCATTTGGAACACTTACCGCGATTGGATTCAAAGCTACCGTGACTTGCCCCTGTTAATTAATCAGTGGGCCAACGTAGTGCGTTGGGAAATGCGCACCCGCTTGTTTTTGCGCACTACTGAATTTTTATGGCAAGAAGGCCATACCGCACATGCTACCGCTGAAGAGGCGGTGGAAGAAACGATCAAAATGTTGCATGTTTACGCAGATTTTGCAGAAAACTGGATGTCTGTACCTGTGATCAAAGGTATAAAAACAGCCAATGAGCGCTTCGCGGGAGCTATCGATACCTATTGCATTGAAGCCTTGATGCAAGATGGCAAGGCGTTGCAAGCCGGCACTTCTCACTTCTTAGGTCAGAATTTTGCCAAGGCCTTCGACGTGCAGTTTGCTACGGCAGAAGGTACCCGCGAGCACGTTTGGGCCACCTCTTGGGGGGTTTCTACCCGCTTGATGGGTGCTTTAGTGATGGCCCACAGCGATGATGAAGGCTTGGTGTTGCCTCCAAAACTCGCCCCCATTGAGGTGGTTATTGTGCCCATTTATAAGGGAGAAGACAGCATTTCGGTATTACAAGCGGCTGGCAACAACATCAAAAAATCGCTCGAAAGTATAAACATCCGCGTGAAATTTGATTATGACGAGAAGGCTCGTCCAGGTTACAAATTCGCTGATTCAGAGCTCAAGGGCATTCCCGTTCGCATTGCCTTGGGCATGCGTGACCTCGAAAACGGCACGGTGGAAGTGGCGCGTCGCGATACCAAGGAAAAGGAAGTGCTGCAAATCACCGATTTAGAAGTAAAAATCAAACATCTTTTGGAACAGATTCAAAGCAACATCTACCAAAAAGCGCTTGATTTTAGAACCGACATGACGCACAAAGCGGATAGCTGGGAGGAGTTTTTGGACTTATTAGATAATAAAGGCGGCTTTATTTCAGCTCATTGGGACGGTACGCCAGAAACCGAACAAGCCATCAAGGATAAAACCAAAGCCACCATTCGCTGCATTCCTATTGACAATGTGCAGGAAGCAGGGAGCTGTATTTTGAGTGGCAAGCCAAGCACAGAACGGGTGCTGTTTGCGCGGGCCTACTAACTTTACCCTAGCGTTAAAAAAGCGGGCAGCTCCGAAGTTGCCCGCTTTTTTATTATTGTTAAGAGATCTGAGGTTTTATCTCCTGAACAAATCGATAAACTGGTACTCGAGGCCTTCATCGGTTTGGAAGCGCGGACTGATGTTATGCATGAGCCAAGCATCACCTAGTTCTGGGAAAAAAGCATCCCCTTCAAAATCAGCAAATATGCGCGTAAGGTAGATTTTTTTGACTAGTGGCATAGCCTGTTGGTATATTTCTCCACCACCTATAATAAAGGTCTCTTCATCTGGCACACTGAATCGTATGGCGGCCTCTAAACTCGTTACTACTTCGCAGCCTGGCACTTGGTAGTCGGGTTGGCGCGAAATGATCACGAACTTTCTTCCCGGTAGCGGTCTACCGATGCTTTCGTAGGTTTTGCGACCCATGATGCAGGTTTTGCCCATGGTGAGGGCTTTGAATCTTTTGAGATCGTCGGAAATACGCCAGAGTAATTGGTTGTTTTTACCAATGGCGTTGTTTTCGGAGGCAGCTACGATGATAGAGAGCAAATGTTTTAGTTTAAATCGATGATGGTTATGCAGTCAAAATATTCATTCCAGTACTTGGTAAGCTCCAAGAGATAGGCTTTATCCTCAACCGAGCCCAAGCTTACCAAATTGGTTTGGGCACAGGCGTTAATGGATGGCAAAATAGCTTCCTCCAGCAAGGATTCAGTTATGGGAAACACACTTTCGCCAATGCGCCAGTAATACATTTTGTAGTTCACTTGAACATCTTCTTCTTCACCTTCAAAAATAGCGTTTTGAATGGCGGATAACAAACGTACTTCGCCTGTATTAAAAACCTGTAGCCACCTTCCCTCCTTCTTTTGCCTTTTACCAGGGACGAAGGCAAACTCTTGCATATTATTCCCTAATCGGTAACCCACTACCTCTCGGAGTTCTAACTTCGAAAAATATCCGCTTTTCTGCTTCGATGAAATTTTAAGTTTGGTGAGTTGTCCATTGTCAAAGGCGATTTCTTTAATCATGCAAAAAATAGTATCGATGCCAGGGCTCAAAACCACATAATGTTCTTTGCCGACCTTTATCTTACTGTTTACGGATTGTGCCTGCAGTGCTGTTGCAGCCAATAGCAAAAGGACAGCTGCTGAAAGTGTTTTTAGACTGTGTTTCATTTGGTTCCGTTTTAATCTACTACACAGCCACTGGGGCCTTGATGTGGGGATGTGGGTCATAAAAGAGCAGTTCAAAATCTTCGAATTTGAAGTCGAAGATATTGTTTACCGCAGGGTTGATTTTCATTTTAGGTAACGGCCGAGCTTCGCGGCTCAGCTGCAACTCGGTTTGTTCGAGGTGATTAAGGTACAGGTGGGCATCACCAAAAGTATGTACAAAATCACCTGGCTCAAGGCCGCAAACCTGGGCTACCATAAGTGTGAGGAGCGCGTAAGATGCGATGTTGAAGGGCACTCCTAAAAATATATCTGCAGAGCGCTGGTACAATTGGCAGCTTAATTTTCCATTGGCCACATAAAACTGAAAAAAGGCATGGCAGGGTGGCAGAGCCATGTGCTCGATTTCACCTACATTCCAAGCCGATACGATGATGCGGCGCGAATCTGGATTGTTTTTAAGGGTGTTGATTACTTGTGAAATCTGATCGACGTGCCGACCATCAGCCGTGGGCCAGCTGCGCCATTGGTAACCATAAACGGGACCTAGCTCACCATCTTCACGCGCCCACGCATCCCAAATGCTTACCCCTTTTTCTTTGAGGTAGGCCACATTGGTATCCCCCTTTAAAAACCACAGCAATTCGTGCACGATAGATTTTAAATGGAGCTTTTTGGTGGTGACTAGCGGAAAACCTTCTTGCAAATTAAACCGCATTTGATAACCGAAAACGCTGAGGGTACCCGTACCAGTTCGGTCTTCTTTACGCGCGCCGTTGTTGAGCACGTGCTGCATCAAATCGTGGTATTGCTTCATATTTCTCCTAAATTAATCTTCAAAACAACGGCATTTTGGCGAGAGTATTTGCACAACTTATCCGCTTTTATGCCCTTAGTTTTTGATAACACTTTGCCGATACTGATAATCAGCCGTTTTTACCTCCAAAAAGTAAAGGCCCGGAGCCAATTGGGCGGTTTGTAGTGGCAAGGATGTGTTCTGTAGTTGCGGACGACCAGCAGCATCATAGAGCACATAAACAGCAGCAGTTTCTGGCTCGGTTAGCCATAATACATCTTGAAAAGGGTTGGGATAAGCTTTGGAGCGCAGTTGAATCTGCTTTTCGCTTAGCAAACTAGGAGTGCAAATAACTGCGTTTATGTATTGCCAAAGGGTATCGGTAAAACTGATGGGCACTGGTCCTGTTCCTGGATTATCACCTACTCGTACCACGACCAAATTCTGCGAAGGCGAAACCATGATGAGTTGTCCATCCTTTCCGATGGCCGAATAGGTATCCATGGGTGCGTTGGGAAGCAGCGGGCCTTGAAAAGAAATTTGGGTTTGCGGTAGTCTGAAGCTGCTTTTGCCATTGAGCCACCACAAATAGCCATAAGCGGGATTCAGGGTTTGGGAGCTGTTAATCATCTGTTGGTAATAGGCTGTATCACTGAGTACCACGGTGGTGCTCCATCTGCCTTGGTTGAGCATCAACAAACCGAAGCGCGCCATCATGCGGGGGGTGCTAAAAAAGACTTGATTATAACCGATGGGCAAGAACAATCCGTTAATACCCGTTGCAGGCCGCAATTTTTGCTGCAAATAAAGGTTGTTGCTAACATTAGTGGCCGAACGTATGACCTCGTCGAGCAAGGTATAAGGAGCATTGTGGTAGGCCCAGCGACTGCCCGCATCTTGTAAATAAACCAAACAACTATCATCGGTGCAGTCTGAGCTGCCCAAGCCGTCGTTCAGGCCAGAAGTCATGCTCAGTTGATGCACTACTTTTATCAATCCTTCCTTATTTGACGGGGCGCTGGTCCAGCCATTACCCAAAAACTTACTACTACTGTCTTGCAAGCTAAGCAATCCCTCCGACGTGGCTATCCCAATTAAAAATGCAGTGAGCGATTTGCCGGCAGAAGCCCAATACCATACGCTATCGGCGCTAAACCCATTAAAATATTGCTCCAGCACAATTTTACCGTCTTTAAGAACGATAAATCCCTTGCTGTTACTTTGGTTCAGATAGCTGTAAAGTGCTGGAATTTCGGCGGTGCACCATTGCAATTGTTGAGGCGAAAGTGTCTCCCATTGATTACCCACAGTCGGGGGGAAATACAGCTGTTGCGCCTTGCTATTGGCTCCTAAAAGGAGCATTAGAGCAATGCTTAGGTAAAGTGACTTACCCATGTTATCGCGGCACCAAGACTACTTTTTCGGTATAAACACCATACTGGCCATAAACCCGAATGCTGTACATGCCAGATTGTAAATCTCGGACATCGATACCCGCCACGGGATGGCCTTCGAATACCTTTACCAGCCTACCAAATTCATCATACATTTGGACTCCTTCGATGCGGTCGATGCCATTTACGGCCAAATACACTATGCTGTTGGCTGGATTTGGGTAAACCAAAACTTTCCCTGCCTCAACGGTTACAGAAATTGGAGGTGCCAGCACAGGTGCATTGTAGCGGTACTGAATGGAGGTAGGCGTAAATTGTCCGAAGAAAGTTGTTCCGATTGCCTTCAAAATAGGTGCTTTTTCGCCCTTAGCAAGCCAGTAGTATTGCACTTCTGTACGCTGGGGAATGCCGATATTGAAGCCGTTAAAGGTAATGGAGTCCACGATACGTAAGGTGCTTTTTACACGAAGACAGTCGTAAGTTCCTGCAGGTGTGGTAATGCTTCCCCAGCCATCTACTTCTGTTTTGCGACCACCACTGCTACTGTATGCACCTACAGAAGGAATGTTTAAACTGAAGGCAAAGGTGCTGGAGTCGCTGCGTTGGTAGGTGAGGGGAAGGAAAAACATCTCATCGGAATCGGTGTAAAAAGCAGGCAAAGGCAAACCAGTGACCGTAAAACCTTTACCTATAATAGCAAATCGGCTGTTGTTAAGGTTGTAAAAATCGTATAACTGATCCAGACTGATAACCAACAAATTTAAGCTTTCTTGCACCTGTCGTCCATAAGCAGTGAGGAAGTAAAAATAGGGCGTTTGAATGCCCAATCTGTAATTGTGTAATTCGTCGGTTTCCGCCTGCAAGTCTGTAAAATCCCATTCAAAATCAGCCCCAGTGGCGGCTATCCTCGTTTCGATGTTTGGAGGAAAGGCGGCATTCATTACCCGGACCGTATCGCCGTTTTGCGGCATATCACTGCGTATGATTGTGATTTGTGCCTGAGCAGCGCCTATACAAAGCACCCAAAAAGCAAGTAGCAATTGCCTCATACAACTGATTTAGATTGGGTTAAAGTTAAAAGAAATTTTGATTCGAAACACACCATTCTTTTCTGCTAAACAAACGTAACTTAGAGCTATAATTTGGGCAAATGCGCGCGGAAATCATTACCATCGGAGACGAAATACTTATCGGACAAATTGTTGATACCAATTCGGCTTGGCTTGGACAGCAACTCAGCAGCATTGGCATTCAGGTGGTGCAAATCAGCTCTGTGAGCGATCAGGAAGCTGCCATTGTGGAGGCTTTGGACGAGGCTCAGCGGCGTGCCGAGCTTATTTTAATTACGGGTGGTTTGGGGCCCACTAAGGATGACATTACGAAACATACACTAGTGAGCTATTTTGGCGCCAAATTGGTGACAAATGAGTCTGTACTTTTTCAACTCCGCGGCTGGTTTGAGCAGCGGGGTCAAAAAATGAGCGAAATGAATGAGCGGCAGGCAGATTTACCCGATAACTGCGAGCTTTTACAAAATAGTTTAGGTACCGCCCAAGGCATGCTGTGGCGCAAAAGTGGCAAATTAATCGTCAGCATGCCAGGCGTACCCTATGAAATGAAGCACATAATTAGCGAGCGGTTATTACCACTGCTGCGTAAAGAATTTGAGTTACCTATCATTGTGCACCGGACCATCATGACCTGTGGCATGGTGGAATCGCGCATTGCCGAATTGGTAGCGGATGTGGAAGCAGACTTGCCTCCACACATCAAATTGGCTTTTTTACCGCGCCCAGGAATTGTTCGCTTGCGACTGAGTGCCTTAGGCCAGCAGCGAGAGCCGCTAGAAGCAGAGGTAGCCCAATACGAACAGCGATTTACAGAACTGCTTGGACACCACGTTTTTGGTTATGACGGTGTGAGTTTAGAGGCTTCCATAGGTGCAGAACTCTTAAAACGGGAACGAAAGCTGGCCACGGCAGAAAGTTGTACGGGGGGTACGATAGCCAGTATGATTAGTAGCGTTGCTGGTGCTAGCGCCTATTTCATGGGGTCTGTAGTTAGCTACAGCAATGAGGCGAAAATTGAATTGCTTGGCGTAAATCCAGAAACGATTGAAAACCACGGTGCGGTGAGCGAACAAACAGTTGCTGAAATGGTGACTGCAGCAAAAGATAAGTTCGGCACAGATTATGGCATTGCCGTTAGTGGCGTTGCTGGTCCTGCTGGTGGAACTCCTGAAAAACCAGTCGGAACGGTATGTTTTGCTGTAAGTGGTCCTACGGAGACTTGGCTCCGTACCTACAACTTTGGTACTGAGCGACAGTTGAATATAGAGCGTGCCTCCATGATGGCTTTGTATCTGTTGTGGAAAATGATGCATTAAATTCACCTTTCCAAGGCAAAAGCGTACCTTTGCAAATCTTTATAAATCGACAATAAATAGCTAAATATGGCAAATGTTGAGTTGCTGATGCCCAAAATGGGCGAAAGCATTATGGAGGCCACCATCCTTAAGTGGCTCAAAAAACCAGGCGATACCATCGCTTTGGACGAAGCAGTGCTTGAAATTGCTACAGACAAGGTAGATTCTGAAGTGCCTTCGCCCGTGGCCGGCATCCTAGCTGAACTGAAGTTCGAAGAAGGTGCTGTTGTACCGGTAGGTGGCGTTTTGGCCGTGATTGAGACAGAAGCCGGGGCCGCTGTAACGGCCTCACCAGCAGTTGCCACACCTGCACCACAATCTGCCAGTGCGCCAGTTGCTGCCGCTATGCCTGTAGAAACCGCAAATCTAAGCGCAGCCATTACCACCAAAATCGAAAGTCCTGCCGCGGGTCGTTTTTATTCCCCACTCGTGCTCAACATCGCCAATCAAGAGGGTGTATCGATGCAAGAACTGGAAAGTTTACCCGGCACTGGTAATGAAGGTCGTGTTACTAAAAAGGACATTCTTCAATACGTAGGTGACAAAAAAGAGGGTAAAACTGCAGCCGCTCCGGCCGCTCCGGCCGCCGCAGCCCAAGTGCCAGCTGTTGCCGCACCACTGATTAGCCCGCCTGCCCCAGCCGCCAGTGTAACGCCCTCGCCGAGCGTGGGTGGCAATACGGAAATCGTTGAAATGGACCGCATGCGCCGCATGATTGCCGATAATGTGGTTGCCTCGAAGCGCATTTCTGCGCATGTAACTTCCTTTGTGGAAGCCGATATGACCAACGTTGTGCTGTGGCGCGATAAGGTTAAAAAGGAGTTTGAAAAGCGCTATGGCGAAAAACTCACCTTCACCCCTATTTTCATTGAAGCGGCGGTGAAGGCCATTCAAGACTTCCCGATGATCAATGTATCGGTGGATGGCACCAACTTGATCGTTAAAAAAGATATTAACATAGGCATGGCAGCAGCGTTGCCAAGCGGCAACCTCATCATTCCTGTAATTCACAATGCCGACCAGTACAATTTGGCCGGATTGGCGAAACGTGTGAATGACCTGGCTAACCGCGCACGCATCAACAAGCTCAAGCCAGATGAAATACAAGGTGGCACTTACACCATTTCGAACGTTGGGACTTTTGGCAATATAATGGGTACGCCAATTATTCCGCAGCCGCAAGTAGCCATCATGGCTGTGGGTGCCATTCGCAAGAAGCCAGCGGTAATTGAAACGGAATCAGGTGATCTCATCGGCATCCGAAGCATGATGTTCCTATCGCATTCTTACGACCACCGGGTGGTGGATGGCGCTTTGGGGGGCATGTTTGTGCGCCGCATGGCTGATTATTTGGAGCAGTGGGACATCAATCGCCCGATTTAATCCTCCATGCATATCTAAACCGCTGTTTCCTTGGAAGCAGCGGTTTTTTTTTGCGCTGAGATTGCTACTGAAGTCGCTGTAAGTCGTACCAAGCCCTGCGACGTGTTAGCTTAAGTTCTTGCAGCATTCTGGCCTTCGCGTTGAGTGTAAAGGTGTAGGACTGAAAGCTACCAAAGGGTACCAGGTTAAAGCTCATCTCCCAACAATGCAAGTCACGATACAAGTTAATCATTGTGGGCGTCAGTTGCTTATTCGTGAAGTCATAGCCAGAGTTGTAACCTATCTTCCAATTTGGTGTGATACTTACATCACCAGTCAAAGTAATTGCCTGACTGACCGTGTTATTACCACCGAAATAATTCTTATTATAACTCAAAACGTAGTTAAAGCTGAGGTTATAAGGCACAGTCCAATCGATAAACTGATCCCAATGCTGACGCCTTAAAAACTCCTGTTCACGGGCTTCTCCTTCGTCTAAAGGTGTTGGCATGGGGGTATTGGCGAGTGGATTGCCGGGTGCACGTTGGGCATTGCCTGTGCGGCTTTTAGGGCGAATAGAACCGCTCAAAGTGAGGTTTGCACCCGACAAATCCGCCAACTTCCAATCGTTATTACCAGCGTAGTAGCGATTAATACGGCGCCCTTCTGCCGAGCGCTGGTAAGGATCTAAAGTGCCTCCAAACAATAAGCTGAAGTTATTGGTGAAAGTAGTTCGGCCTGAAAAATTAATTGGTGAAAGCTGAAAACTATCAGCCGCCAAATTGTAAACCCCTCCAAAATTGAAGGAATCAAAAATCTTTATCTTCTTCATCACCACACCTGAATCGGTTTGCTGTCGGATTTTGGCTTCTAAATTGTTGTCCACGTTTAAAGAAATAGACCCTACTCGCCCTGCACCCGTACCTCCATAACCAAAGCCCTGAAAGCGGCTATAGCGTTGTTCGGACCCCAGGCTATCTGTTACCACATTGCCATAAAAGCCAAAACGATCCTCAGAAAAGTCGGGACGGAAACTATACCCTACTCGTGGATTTACAACATGTCGTATGGCAGCCAACTTACCTCTATTAAACTGCTTCAGGCCATAAATACGTGTATTCAAACTCAGATTGAAATTGTAATCGTAATTCCTGAAAAAACCATCTACAACATTGGTCACCACGCTGTCGCCGACGGGATCATAGAAGCGGTCTTGTCGTTTGAAGCTCCAACGTTCTGTGTAATTCAAACTTGGGGTTAGCTGGAAATATTTCGCTATCACAAAAGCCGAAGTACTGATGGGTATGCTGTGCTGAAAACCTGCGTCCATCTTGTCTAAGATGCTTCCCACGAATAAGGAACTATCAAAATCGTTGATGGTATTTCTGAAATTGGTTTGATAAGTAAATCCGATTTTTTCATACCAGCTTACATCCCCAATTTGATTTTTACGCTTAAAAGGTTCTATGCGATTTACATTGAACGAACCTTCCGGTAGCGATAAGTTTAAGGCACGCGTTTGGGTATTCTGACTGTGTCGAGCAGCTAAAACCAAGCGGAAAGGCTTGTTCGGGAAAGATCGATTGTAGCTGATTGACGAGGCCAATTGGTTGTCTAAAAACTGGGTGCTGGCCTGTGCTGTATTCCTTAAAAAGCTGCTAGTACCCGCACGCACAGACGCCGTAAAGCGCCCGTAAGGATTTGCTTTAGGGTCCTGCTGGTGTTGCCAATTGATGAAAAAATCCCTGTTGATCGCAAAATCATCTGCCAAACGGTCGCCGCGTTGCTGATTGCTGTAGTTCAAACTTAACCGACCACTGTATTTGTACTTTTTGATGTAACTCGTTTCTGGATTGATACGAAAGCTCCCCCAGGAGAATATGTCCGCTTTTAAAGCCAAATCCATGTAGTCGTTGATGGCAAAATAATAGCCTCCATTCCTCAAAAAGAAACCTAACTCTGGCGAACGGCCGTATTCGGGGGGTAAAATGCCTGAGCGTTGGCCTCTTTGATTGGGTATGATAGCAAATGGCAACCCGATAGGCAACGGAACGCCTTCTACCACCAAGTTGGCAGGACCGCTGACCACACTTTTACCAGGTATGATTTTAGCTTTGTACAGATTGAGGTAGAAATGCGGGTGATCGGTGTTGCTGCAAGTGGTAAACTGCGTGTTTTTAATGAAGATGGTTTGATCTTGGTTGAGCTTGACCTCCTTGCCAATGAGGTAAGACTCCCCTTCATTCGTAACCATTTGAGAAATGCGCGCCTTTTTGGTTCTGAAATTATAAATCATTCGCTTACTTTCAAACTCCTGTTCAGCATCCTTAAACTTGGGCTTTCCAAACATATTTCCGGCACTGTCTAGGCCGGGTAAGGCGGTTACTTCGTTGGTTACCCAATTTAGAGCAATAAAAGCTGCTTTGAGGTTGATTGTTTCATAAGTCACTTCGGCATCGCCATACAATTTGGCACCTTTGGTTCGTAAGTTGAACACCATGCTGTCGTTGGCTTGGTATTTCACTTCAGAGGTAAGGTCGTCGGGACGGCGTTTTTTCGCGTTGGCTAGACTATCTTGTAGGTTTAGAAGGCTGTCATTCGCACTCAATAAGCTATCGTTCCTAGTCAGGCTGTCGCCGTTGAGCTTCAATAAGCTTTCTACAATACTTGTATCCAAGGCTGTATTTTGAAGCGCATTGCTATCTGGTACACTTTTTGACATTTCTTGCCCGTACGAATGACCACTATAGTGGATAATAAACAGAACAATGAGGATAATCCGCCGCACGATAAATACAAAAAGCCGTAATACTGAGTTAACTTTGTTAGTGGAAAAACTGGTCAAAAGTACGCAAACGATATCAAAGTGAAGAAGATCAAATACAGCCTACTAATTGGATTGGTAATTTTGTTGGTGAGTGTAAACCCGCTCGGCCTGAAAGCCTACAAAATCCGTACCGTTGTGATTGATGCTGGGCATGGCGGTCACGATTCGGGTTGTTTGGGTGCTGCAGCCAAAGAAAAAGATCTGGCTTTAAAAATCGCACTAACGTTTGGCAAAATGATTGAGGCCAATCACAAAGATGTAAAAGTGGTTTATACGCGTAAGGACGACCGTTTTTTAGAGCTTCACCAGCGGGCTTCCGTAGCAAACAAAAACAATGCGGATTTATTCATCTCCTTTCATTTAAACAGCGCCAGCTCTCAAGCACATGGTACGGAGACTTTTACACAGGGCTTACACGTTACTGGCGCAAACTTAGAGGTTTCCAAGCGCGAAAATGCTTCGGTTTTACTTGAGAGCGACTATACAGAAAACTACGATGGTTTTGATCCGAAGGACCCAACTACCCATATTATTTTTGAGCTTTTTCAATCTGCCTACCGCAATCAAAGCATTCGTTTTGCTGAGAAAATTGAAAATAACTTCGAAAAACGTGCTGGTCGGTTTAGCAGAGGTGTAAAACAAGCTGGTTTTTTGGTGCTTTATCGAACCACAATGCCAGCGGTTTTAATAGAGTCTGGCTTCTTGACCAACCGAAACGAAGAAAAATTCTTAACTTCGCCCGAAGGCCAGCAAAAAATGGCGGAATCGGTTTATTTGGCATTTGTTGCTTATAAGGCCGAAATCGACAAAGATGGCAAACCTTAACCTCCTAATTTTGTACTTTGAGCAAGTTTAAAGTCAGCAACGAAACCTTGGTCGGCGCTTTAGCAGCCGTAAGCATCACCCTCCTATTGCTAGGTTTCAACTTTTTAAAAGGAGAGGATTTATTCACGAGCAACAACAATTATTTTGTTGCCTACGACAATGCTATGAACTTGCAAAGTTCATCAAGCATCATTTACCGCGGCATCAAAGTAGGTTCGGTTGATAAAATCAAATTCCGGGAAGACGGCAAGGGCGTGATTGTGGCCTTTTACGTGAGTAATAAGGTTAAAATTCCTTTGGGAAGCGAAGCCAAACTTATTACTACGGACTTATTCAATACCCGAGCAATCGAGCTCATTTTGTCAGAAAGACTGGAACTATATGCTGAGGATGACACCCTACAAGGTAATGTAGCCCCTGGCTTGATGGACAAATTAGGAGAAGAATTGAGTCCGTTATTGGCCGAGGTGCAAAAAACAGTTCAGGAAATTAATCGCATTGCGGCAAGTATTGACGGGCAGAAGTTGCAGAATACGATGAGCAACATAGAATCTACCACGGCCTCCTTGAGCCAGATGACGGGTGACAAAAACAGCAAATTCAACCGCATTTTGGCTGACGTAGCCTCTATCACAAAAAACATAGAACAAAATAACGTGCTTATTAGTGCGGCACTAGCCAATGTGCATGCCATCACAGATAGTTTGGCGAAAGCTGAGCTCACCAACACCATTGCCCAAGCCAGGGAAGCCTTAGCGCAAACCACGGCTGTGATGGAAAAAATCAATAAAGGCGAAGGCAGTATTGGCTTGATGGTGAACGACAAAGCCCTTTATGAAAACCTTTCAAAGAGTTCTGCTGACTTGGATAAGTTGCTGATTGATATGAAAGCAAATCCAAAACGTTACGTGCATTTCAGCATATTTGGACGAAAATAAAAAGATTTAAGACGTAAAAAAACCTGCTCGAAAGCAGGTTTTTTTACGTCTAATGCGTTTTTAACGCACTACCAAACGCTCTATTTTCGAAACCTTTCCGCTTGTATCCATCAATTGAACGAGATAAATACCGGGTTGCAATGTTGCGGTTGCTAGCATCATCTTGCTTGATTCGCTTTGCACACGTTGCAACTCGCGCCCTTGAATATCTAAAATACGAAGCTCAAACCTATCAAGTGATGTTTCTACCACAACAAAATCTGCAGTAGGATTAGGATACAATTTGAAGCTAAGCTGCTCCAAATCTGCGACACTCACGCCTAGGTTGGTGTTTTTACTGATGCTCGAAGCGGTTCCTTTCAAAATAATATTGGTAGGATCGAGTTGGGCCGTAGTAACGTTGCCTACCACCTGAAAGCGGTTTATACCTAACGTAGGATCAACGCGCAAGATTTGGGTGGTTCCACCAATAATCAGTCTAACGGGCACTTTATTTCTGAACAAAGCTGTAACGGCACTGCTTGTAGTTTGATTTAACTCTACAAATACGGTGCTGTCAATTTGATTCCAGCGTACGTTGTAGGTAGGAAAGCCCTCCCCATACACCCAGTCCTCAAAAAAAGGCTGTAAAGTAAGTCCACTTGACGTTTCAAGGATTTGCCGGAGTTCATCCGTAGTACTCACATCGTCAGCTTTTGCGACTAAATAGTCGTTCAAACCTTTGAAGAAGGTAGAATCATCTTCCATCTCCCAGCGGAGCATGTGCATCACGGAGCCCCCTTTTTTGTAGGTAAGGCTTCCACTGAAAATGCGGTTTACACTCGACCCTGCGGGTACATAAACCGAGCCCGTGGGTTGGCGGGCTGAATTGTGTGCCGACGTCATCCATGAATCTGCGCTTGCTTGACTCACGCCATATTGACGAAAAAGGTATTCGCCATAAGAAGCAAAGCCTTCATTCAACCAAATATCGCTCCATGTGGCACAAGTAACGTAATCGCCAAACCACTGGTGGATCAGCTCGTGTGCTGTTAAATCTTGGCCAAAACCACCCATGGTACTCATGGTTTGGTGCTCCATGCCGCCGCCCATGGCCGCCTGCATGTGCCCATACTTTTCTTCCCAAAATGGATACAACCCAAACAAGTCGCAGAATACATCCATCATATCGTTGGTAGCATCCAGTTGATTCTTGTAAAAGTTAATCGCCGCGACGTTGCTGTTGTTTGTAGCGTTGTACACCCAATGCTGAATCAGAATTGAATCACCTGCCAACTGTGCTGGCTTGGCGTAGCTGAGGTATTCAGCATAATTAGTGACTGCAAAAGCAATAAGGTAAAAGGCTGTTGGATAACGGGTTTTCCACTCATAGCGCGTTTTATTTCCTGGCAGAGACACTGTATTGGTTAATAAGCCAAGCGAGCCCACTTTATTAGGATTGGCAGCAATGCCATTGAAGTTGATTGAATCGATTTTATCCCACAAGTCTTGCTTGCACGGCAACCAATCTGGTGCACTGAAAGGCTCGGAGAGCGTCCAGCTTACATTGACACCCCAAGTATTGGAAAAGCCCGTGCTCAAACCGCTGAAAAAGCCGGCTTGTTGTGCTGTGCCGCCGTACCAAATACGAGTATTCACTGTTTCTTGTTGGGGAAGGGTGGTTGGCAGTGGCACTAATACCACATTATTTTGCCGGATGATGGTGTTACGTTTGATGCCATTTACATACACCGAATCGATGGCCATATTGTCTTTAAGCTCAAACCAAAAAGTGTCCATACCCGCAGAAATGACCGTTCCTTCTATAAAAACGTTGCCAAGTACTGTAGTGGCAGTGTTGCTCACCTCCAAGGTGATGTCGTAAAAATGGATGTCATAAAGATCGCCGCCGCGCATGGCACTGGTGCGCTGACTGGCTTGCATGCGGCTTTCAGCGAACTGAGATTTGGTGTAAGCGCAATCGTGTTCGTGCTCCGTTTGAGCAACTACTGGGAGCACGCCGAAAGCGAATAAAAAAGTACTTATACTGATTTTCATGACTGTGTGTTAAACAGCCAATATCGTTATTTTTCGAGAGAATGAGAAGATTTTTAGGCCAAACGCGACTCAGCAGTCTCAAACTGCATTTGGTACAGTTTGCGATATGCACCATTTTTTCGCAATAAAGCCTTGTGGGCGCCTCTTTCTACAATTTCCCCATCGTCGATCACTAAGATTTCATCCGCATCGGTGATGGTAGAAAGTCTGTGAGCAATGATAATGGCCGTGCGGTTTTCAAGCATCTTTTTCATGGCCATTTGCAATAATTCTTCGGTTTCAGAATCGATAGAGGCGGTGGCTTCATCGAGCACCAATACAGCAGGATTGTAAACCATCACCCGCAAAAAGGCCAACAGCTGCCGTTGTCCTGTGGAAAGCGCCGCTCCTCGCTCCATCACACTGTACTTATAGCCTCCAGGTAATTTTTCTATAAAGCGATTGATGCCGGTTTTAACTGCCATAGCTTGAATTTGTTCGAGACTAATGGCGGGATTTTTCATGCTGATGTTTTCTTCAATGGTACCTGAAAAAAGGAAAACATCCTGCAAAATAATACCTACATGTTTTTGTACCTCTTTCAATTGGAAATCGCGAACGGGAATGCCATCTAACAAGACTTCCCCCTTCTGAAACTCATAAAAACGGCCAAGAACATTGATGATAGAGCTTTTACCTGCACCTGTTGGGCCAACCAAAGCCAATTTTTTACCTGGCGCGAGCTCAAAACTGATGTCTTTCAATACAAATTTTTCGTCGTCATAAGAGAACCATATTTTTTTGAATACCACTTCTCCTTTGGCATGCTGAAGACTTTTTGTGCCAGTATCTTCAATTACAGCATCGGTGTCTAATAATCTAAAAACACGTTCAGAGGCGACTACCCCCATTTGTAGGCTATTAAATTTGTCGGCCAGCAAGCGAATTGGACGAAAAAACTGGTTTACGTACAGGATGAAGGCGATAATGGTGCCGACGGTGACTTCCCCCCGCAGCGCGCCGTTGGCACCCCACCACACCAGCAAGCCCAAGGAAGCCGCTGTAATGATTTCGACCACAGGAAAAAACACGGAATAGTACATCACACTTTTGAGATGGGCATGGTTTAGCGCGCCGTTTACCTCCTTAAAGCGTTTGTGCTCCTCCTTTTCGCGGTTAAAGATCTGTACGATGTTCATGCCCGTAATGTGTTCTTGCAAAAAGGCATTTAGTCGGGCTACATGGGTGCGCACATCTTGAAACGACAAACGCACTTTTTCTTTTAAGACGTAAACGCTGTAGAGCAATAAGGGCAGCACCGACAAACTCACTAGTGTAAGCCGCCAGTCGGTAAATAGCATCACTGCCAAAACCGCCAAAAGCTGCAAAACATCCCCAATAATGGTGAGTAAGCCTTGGGTAAAGACTTCAGAAATAGTTTCTACATCGTTGACGGTGCGGGTGGTTAGTGTACCGATAGGCGTGCGATCAAAAAAACGTAACCGCAATTTGCTGATGTGGTTGAAGATGCGCTGCCGCAGGTCGCGGATAGCCGATTGTCCGAGCCAAGCACTGAAATAACTGAACAAATACCTGAACAGCGACTCTAAGATGAGCACGCCCAGCATCAGCATCGTAAAATTGAGCAAGCCGGTGAAATCGCCGTTGGCTATAGGCCCGTCGACCGTGTACTGAATGAGCCACGGGCGCAATGGTGAAAGCACGGCCAGCAAAATCACCATGCTCGTAGTGAGCCAAAAGATGTTTTTGTAAGGCTTGACCAAGGCAATAACCCTAAGCAGCACTTTCCAGGTGGTGTACGAATCAGTTGGTTGGCTCACGAGAATGGATACTTTCAGGATAGGTGATATCGATTAAATACAAGCCACAAGCGGGAACAGAGCTACCAGCATCGGATCGTTCTCCGTGCTCCAGAAGCTCTGTTATCCAAGAAATGGGTTTGCGGCCGTAGCCAATTTCAAGTAACGTACCGACCACTGCCCTCACCATATTGCGTAAAAACCGGTTAGCACGAATATAAAAAACAGCTTGGTGGCCATTTTGTTCCCAATAGGCCTCTGTTACCGTACAAATATTGGTTTGTTGTCCTCCCCCACTTCTGGCAAAACAACCAAAATCCTGGTGCTCAAGCAGCAAGGCTGCGGCTTGGTTCATGGCGTCGAAGTCTAAAGGCTTGTACAAGCGCATAGACCATCGGTGTGCAAAAGGGTCTTTGCGGGCATGAATGCGGTAAGCATATTTGCGCGACGTAGCACTAAAGCGGGCATGCGCTTTGGGTTCTACTTTAAAAACTTTTATAATCGACACATCTTCAGACAGGTAACCATTAAGTCGTACTACCAAATTTTCAGGCAGCGGCTCTGGAAAATCAAAATGTACGAAAAAGCGCGTGGCGTGAACACCTGTATCTGTGCGGCCTTGTCCGTATAAAACAACCTGTTTCCCTAGCACCACTGTCATAGCCTCCTCCAAGAGTTGCTGCACGCTCATGGCATTTGGCTGTCGCTGCCAACCGTGGTAAGCAGCGCCATTGTAAGAGAGTTCTATGAAATAACGTTGCTCCAGTGGCATCAGCACTTTTCGTAAATGATGGCGGCGCCTTGTCCTACCCCAATGCACATCGTAGCCAAGCCATATTGAACGGCTGGCTGTTTTTGCATTTCGTACAGCAAGGTGGTGGAAATGCGTGCGCCAGAGCAACCTAGTGGATGGCCGATCGCGATGGAACCGCCGTTTACATTAACAATGGCAGGATCTAGTTCTAAATCGCGCATGCTGGCAATTGATTGGCTGGCAAAGGCTTCATTGAGCTCTACCAAACCTAAATCCTTGGCCGTTATGCCCGCGCGTTGCATGGCTTTTCGGCTGGCGGGAATGGGGCCTGCCCCCATGATGGCTGGATCTAAACCTGCTACGGCCATGGAGGCCACCCTTGCAAGCGGTTTAAACCCGTTTTTAATTACATATGCTTCAGAAGCCAGCATTAAACAAGCAGCCCCGTCATTGATACCTGAGGCATTTCCCGCGGTAACGGTACCTTCTTTTTTAAAGGCAGGTTTGAGTTTGGCCAGCTGTTCTAAGGTCGACATCCTTGGGTGCTCATCCACCTCAAACAAGGTCGGCCCAGCTTTCGGCTGATGAATGGTAACTGGGAGTATTTCTTCCGTAAACTTACCTGCCGCAGCAGCTTCTTGGTATTTCTTTTGGGAAAGGAAGGCGAACATGTCTTGCTCTTCGCGGCTAATACCCCATCGCTCGGCCACATTTTCGGCAGTTTCACCCATGCTATAAGGATAGTACAAGTCTGACAGGCTACTGTTGATAAACCTCCAGCCGATCGTAGTATCGTAAATATCCACTTTACGAGCAAAGGCTTGGTCGGCTTTAGCCATTACAAAGGGTGCGCGTGTCATATTTTCAACCCCGCCAGCCAGGTAAAGCTCTCCATCACCGTTGTTGATAGCACGACTAGCATCCATAATGGCTTGAAGTCCGCTTGCACACAAGCGATTTACGGTTACGCCACCAATGCTCGTAGGTAAACCTGCGAGCAACAAAGCCATGCGCGCTACGTTGCGGTTGTCTTCACCTGCTTGGTTGGCAGCTCCAAATACAACATCTTCAATGTCGGCAGGATTGATGGCCGGGTGGCGGGCTACCAATGAACGGATCACCAAACCTGCCAAATCGTCTGGTCTGTAATCACGGAGGGCTCCACCAAATTTTCCTACAGGAGTTCTCAGGGCATCAATTACGTAAACTGCTTTCATATGTTGATTTGATACGCAAAAATAGTAAAGCCTGAGGGCAATCAGGTTAAAATATTAGCTTTGTGCATGAATCAGATCAAAACATTCTTATTGCCCTTGTTGGCGTTAGTTTTACTGCTACTTGTTGGTTTTTTTCCATTTGTTAGTTGGGAATTGGTTGGCAACAGCGGGGGTAAGCTGGTGTTTGGCCTGTATCGATTAGATTGGTATTCGGCTGGTAGTGAAAGCAATGGCAGTAGCCAAGAAAACAAGGCCCTTGCCTATTTAACTTACGGCATTGCAGGTTTGCTCTTTGGCATGATTGCCAGTAGAAAAAACATAGAACTACATCAAAAACTAAAACGTGTAAGCTTGCTGCTCAGTGGTGCACAGCTTTTTGCCATTACAACAACTGCCGTTAGGGCTGCTCAAGGTCTGAATGGAGAAATCGGCAGCTGGTCGATTGGAATAGGCTACTACCTCAGCCTTGCCGCTTTTCTTTTATTGTTGACGAATTATTTAAAGAAAACGGCAGTCTCAGGAGAGTAATTTCTGGCGTAACAAGAACTCTAATTGCTCGTTGGCACGCAGTAAACTTTTGACGAGTTCTTTGTTTTCGGCTCTCAAAACAAACACTTCTAGCGATTTTTTAATAATATTTCGCAGCTGCTCTTCATCCCACGGCTTGGTAATGTAGTGATACACCTGTCCTTTATTAATGGCATCAATTACAGCTTGGATGTCGCTGTAACCGGTCAATAAAATGCGAATCGGTTCAGGATAATGCGGGATGATGGACTCTAAAAATTCCACACCTGTCATTTCTGGCATGCGCTGGTCAGTGATAATCACCTCAATAGGCACTTCACTTAAAATTTTAACGCCTTCTTTGGCTGATTCCGCAGTGTAAATTATGAAGTCACGACGAAACGCTGCCTTGAACGATTGAAGGTTGTTAACTTCGTCGTCGACATATAGAACGCTTAGTTTATCCTCTGGCATAGTGAACTTATTTGGTTCAAAAATAAACTTTATCCTGATACCAATGACAGGAATTATTTAATCAATCTCTATATTGCTTCGATTTCTACTTGCCGCGTTATATCACAATTTTCACATGGACTACTTTGATTACAGAAGTGGGACTGAACCAAACAGCTTCTCACCTATCTTTTTTCGGATAAAAAAACAGCAAGGTGCAGATGCCTTTAATTTGGCCATCAGCGACCCTGATTTGCAAATTTATGATACTTTGCAAAGACAATTAAAGGAGTTAATAATCACCCGAAATCCAACTTCCTCTTTTAGCGATGAAGAACTTGCAGCTGCCATCACGGCACATTTAGGGGACTTTGGCATTCATGAATATGGCGTTTGGGTATATTATCCTTGGTGCAAACGCATGGTGCATGTGCTTGACGAAAAAGAATTTGCGGAACTCCGTACCTCGCGAAACAAGTATAAAATCACAGAGGCCGAACAACAAGATTTAGGCAATAAGCGCGTAGGAATTGTGGGCTTATCAGTTGGCAGCGCTATTGCCATGACCATGGCGATGGAAAGAAGTTTTGGTAGCTTGGTATTGGCCGATTTTGACACCTTGGATTTGAGTAATTTAAATCGGTTACGGGCCAAAATAAGTGATATTGGAATAAATAAGGCGGTTTTGGTGGCACGAGAAATTGCGGAAATCGATCCTTTCTTAAAAGTAGAAGTGCTAGAGGAAGGCGTAACAGATACGAACCTGAACCGTTTTTTAACTTCAAACAATGGCTTAGACCTGTTGATTGACGAGTGCGACAGTCTTGACTACAAGCTCAAACTTCGTATGGCGGCAAAAAAATATAAAATTCCAGTGATCATGGAAACAAGCGATCGCGGGATGTTAGACATTGAACGCTTTGACTTAAATCCTGAGTTGCCGCTGTTTCATGGTCGAATTGCAGCATTTGATTTGTCAAATCCCGATAAAATCAGCCCAGAAATGCGGATGCATTTGTTGATGGCCATTGTTGGTTTCAACGAAGTTTCCGAAAAGCTTCGTGCTTCCTATGCCGAAATTGGAAAATCATTAAAAACATGGCCTCAACTTGCTTCAGCAGTCATGATGGGTGGCGGCACCACCGCAGAAATTGCGAGAAGAATCTTGTTAGGTGAGCAGGTTTCATCCGGTAGATTTTACGTAGACATGAACCAAATTGTCCCAAATCTGCAAGCTTAATGACCTTAAATAGCATTAAAATAAGAGCATTTAGGGCAACGGACGACCCCGTTTCTTGCGAGCGCTTTATTGAAGGACATGCGCACGTATTGGAAGTTGCTGGAGTAAAAAAAGTCACCTCGGCCAATCACGACTGGATGTACAATCCAGCGAGTTTCGTTATTATCGTCGAAAACGAAGACGGCAATAAAGTTTTAGGAGGGGCGAGACTGCAATGTAGTGGCGGCAACCAGCCCCTTCCAATTGAACAGGCTGCAGGTGACTTTGACACTAGAATATACGATGTGGTGCGCGAGAAAGGCATCAATGGTAAATCAGAGCTGTGCGGCTTGTGGAATTCTCGAGAAGTTTCTGGTTTGGGGATTGGTGCCTTTTTCTCCACTCGGGTGGGCGTAGTGATAGCAGAGCAGGTGGGCGTGGAAAGTATATTTGCACTGTGCGCGCCTTACACCGTCAAATTTGCTGAAAAAGTTGGCTGTAGGGTTCTGAAAAGTATCGGCAACAACGGTACTTTTTATTATCCAAAGTTAGATCTTTTGGCCACCATCGTGCTGTTGGAAGATGCTCAAACCGTTCATCAAGCGGAAATAAGCGAACAGGAAAGGATTTTTCATATTCGTAAAAATCTAAAACAGGTTTACATTGAAATTTCGCCAATTCGGCAGATGGAGGTTGAAATTCACTACGACCTTCGTCTAGAAAACGTTGATCCTGCCGAGTTCAAAATTGCGAGTCTATGACGAAAGCCCTAATTTTTACGATATTCATGCTTTTTTGTGTGCATGCGGTGGCACAGCAAGTAATCGTTGAAGAGAATCAGCCAGCATTTCTTATTGGAAATCAAATTGAATTCTTAGAGGACCCCTCAAAGCTTTGGGACTTAGATCAAGTGATTAAAAAAGATGCATCGTTTCAAAAAAGTGACGTTGAAGTCCCCAACTTTCAATACACAAAATCAGCGTATTGGGTGAGGTTTAAGCTATTTAACGCCACAACCACCGAAGATCTAGCAATTGAAATAAGCAATACACAATTGGACCTGATAGACTTATATGTTTCAAATGGGCTCGGCTATTCACATACACAAATGGGAGACCTGCTTCCCTTTGCTAAGCGACAGATAAATCATCAACATTTTATCTTTCCAATTGTGCTTGCGGCAGGGCAAGGTGCTACTATTTACATGCGCTTTGAATCCATGGAACAGCTGAGTCTTCCCATAAGTATTGGCAAGCCTGAAATTGTGTTAACAAACAATTACCGAACAGACATATTCGCGGGTATCTATTTCGGAATCATGTTGGTCATGTTTTTTTATAACCTATTCATTTATTTTAGTGTACGCGATAAAAGTTATCTGTTTTACGTACTCTATATTGCTAGTATAGCATTGGCACAGGCCACGTTATTGGGCTATACTTATAAATATTTTTGGCCTGAAAACAGTTCTTTAAACCATTTGGCAGTCCTTATTTTTAGCGCTGCAGCTGGTTATGGTGCCATTCAATTTGCAAGAAATTCTCTGCAATTAAATCATAACGCACCTCGAATTAGCAAAGGCCTAAGCACTTTCGAGCTGCTTTATGGAGTCGCCTTGGTTGTTTATTTATTAGGCTTCAGGCGCATTAGCTATAATATATTAGATTTTGCAGCGCTATTTCTTTCTCTTTACGCGCTGTATTTCTCCATTAAATTGAGTTTACGGGGCCAGCGAACTGCTAAATTCTTCCTTTTTGCTTGGTCGTTTTTTATGATTAGCTTATTAGTATATGTGGCGCTAAACATGGGTTGGGTGCCGTACAATTTTTTCACCAAAAACGTATTGCTGATGGGTTCGGGTTTAGAATCGGTATTGCTCAGCGTAGCCCTAGCCGATCGCATCAACATCCTTAAAAGAGAGAAAGAAGCATCACAAGCCGAAGCGCTCTTTTCAGCAGAAAAAAATGCCCTGCTCATTACCCAGCAAAATATTTTGTTGGAAGGAAAGGTGAAAGAACGCACCCAAGCGTTAGAAACAGCGAATGACGAGCTGGAAACAACCTTGTCGAACCTCAAAAGTGCCCAGACGCAATTGGTAAACTCCGAAAAAATGGCGTCATTAGGCCAACTGACGGCGGGAATTGCGCACGAAATCAACAATCCCATCAATTTTGTTACCTCTAACGTAGTACCACTCAAGCGTGATTTAGAAGATATTTTTGCATTAATCAGCGTTTATGACCAACTCCAAGAAGAAATGTCGGAGGAGGAGCATCGTTTTGAAAAGGTAGTGCGTTTCAAAAAAGAAATTGACTTTGATTACCTCAAGGAAGAGATCAAAATGCTTTTAAACGGCATTGGAGAAGGTGCCCATCGAACGGCAGAAATTGTAAAAGGCCTGCGTATTTTCTCAAGGGTGGATGAAAGTGATCTGAAAAAAGTTGACATCAATGAAGGGATTGACAGTGCTTTAGTGTTGCTCAACAGTTCTATGTCGAATCGGATCCAAGTGGTCAAAAACTATGATCCAGACGCTTTTTTAGAGTGTTATCCTGGTAAACTCAACCAAGTAATCATGAACATTGCCAATAATGCCATCCATGCCATGTTAGCGGAGGCTGACAAAAAAAACGGCATCTTAACCATCACCACGCGAGCATCGGAGGAGACCATCAACATTACCATATCGGACTCAGGCATGGGAATGAGTGATGAGGTGCGGTCGAAGATTTTTGATCCCTTTTTCACTACCAAAGGCGTGGGGCAAGGCACGGGGCTAGGCTTATCGATTGTATACAGTATCATAGAACTGCACAAAGGCACCATTACGGTGCAGTCGGAGTTGAACATCGGTACAACTTTTTCAATAGATTTACCAAAATATCAAAAGTGATGCAGGGTAAAATAGCGGTGTTATATATTGACGATGAAAGGCATAACTTATATGCCTTCAGAGCTTCATTTAGGATAGAATACGAAGTTTTTATCGCGGAAAGTGCCGATGAAGCCCGACTAATATTGCAAAACCATGCCATCCGCGTAATAATTGCCGATCAACGCATGCCCAGAGAAACGGGCATTGAGTTTTTTGAGTCGATTATGAATGATCACCCTCACGTAATGCGGATTTTGCTAACTGGCTACACAGACATACAAGCGGTAATCAATGCCGTAAACCTTGGCAATGTATTTCGCTATTTGCAAAAACCCTGGAAAGAGAATGAAATTCGTACATCCATAGCGCAAGCGTATGAAGTATATGATGCACGAGAGCAGCTCATTGTAAAAAACAGAGAACTAGAACTTGCTTATTCGGAATTAGATAAATTTGTATATAGCGCTTCTCACGACATGCGTTCACCCCTTATGAGCATATTAGGAGTGGTAAAGTTGGCGCGCATGGAAGGCGACTACTCCAATACCAAGGCTTACTTTAACATGATTGAAGAGAGCGTAGACCGATTAGATGGCTTTATTAAAAACATCGTAGACTATTACCGCAACAAGCGCATCAGTCTGAACACCTCCGATGTAGATTTCAAAGACATGGTTGATTTTTGCATTCAAAACCAGCTTCAAAACCAGCAAACCGAAATAAACTTCGTCGTTGAAGTAGATCAAAAGATTGCTTTTATTTCTGACAAGCTAAAGCTGGGTATCGCTATGAGCAATTTAATCAGCAATGGCATCAAATATCAAGACCAAACCAAGCCAAAAAAGGAACTATCGATAACAGTGAAAGTTGATAGCAGCAAGGCAATAATACGCATCCAAGACAACGGCATTGGGATTCAGGAAGGAGAAAAAGATAAGATTTTCAAGATGTTTTACCGTGCTACCAATATGAATCCTGGCTCGGGTATTGGTCTGTATGTAGTAAAAGATGCAGTAGACCAGTTGAAAGGCACTATTGATGTAAAATCCATTTACGGCGTAGGCAGCGTATTTGAATTGATGATTCCAAATCAAGCTTAACTTTAAGCAAAGCGCCTGCCAATAATCACCATTTTACGTTGAATTAGCAATTACATTGCTCAGAATGACAGCTAGAATTGCCAAAATGACAGCAAAGGCTGCGTGGCATCAGCTTTGCTACAGAGGTTGAAAATTAATACCATGGAACAAAGCAGAAAAGGGACCATTTCGGTCAATACAGAAAACATTTTTCCCATTATCAAAAAATCGCTTTACTCCAATCATGAGATATTCTTGCGTGAACTGGTGAGTAACGCGGTAGATGCCTCCCAAAAAATAAAAACACTGGCTTCGTTGGGAGAATTTAAAGGCGAATTAGGCGAAATAAAAGTAGCTGTTAGCATCGACAAAGAAGCCAAAACCATTACGGTGAGTGACCGTGGCATTGGTCTCACGGCCGATGAAATGGAAAAATACATCAATCAGGTTGCCTTTTCTGGTGCTACTGAATTTCTAGAAAAGTACCAAGACAAAGCTGAGCTAAACAATATGATTGGCAACTTTGGTCTGGGCTTTTACTCCGCCTTTATGGTTGCCAAAAATGTAGAAATTCAATCCCTAGCCCATTATCCAGATGCAAATGCGGCGCATTGGATGTGCGATGGAAGCACCAGCTTCGAAATCAGTGCAGGCACGCGCACCGACCGCGGTTCAGATGTAATTTTGCACATTGCAGAAGACTCTGAGGAGTTTTTAGATAGCTTTCGTTTAAAAAACATCCTAACTAAATACTGCAAATTTTTACCTGTTGATATTGAGTTTGAAGGTGCTATGATAAACCAAACACAGCCCTTATGGACTAAAAAGCCTGCTGACCTCAGCGATGAGGATTACCTAAAATTTTATGAAGACCTCTACCCAATGGCCGAAAAGCCTTTGTTTTGGATCCATTTAAATGTAGATTATCCTTTCAACCTTACGGGAGTATTGTATTTCCCGAAACTAAAGGTTGACTTTGAGCCGAGCAAGAATAAAATCCATCTCTACAGTCGCCAAGTGTTCATCACCGACGCCGTTGAGGACATTGTACCTGATTATTTGCGTTTGCTACATGGCGTAATTGATTCGCCAGACATTCCTTTGAACGTATCGCGCTCGTTTTTACAAACCGATGGCAACGTCAAAAAAATCAACAGCCACATCAGCAAAAAGGTAGCAGATAAGCTCAATGAATTGTTCAAAAGCGATCGTCCCGGCTTCGAAGAGAAATGGGAAAGTCTCGATTTATTCGTGAAATACGGCATGTTGAGCGATGAAAAATTCTACGATCGCGCCAAGAATTTTTGTCTTTACAAAAACCTTGATGGCCAATTAAATGACTGGGAAGCCTATCAGCAAAAGATTGAAGCCAATCAAAAAGACAAAAACGGCAATCTCATTGTGCTTTACACCAGCGACGCCGAGGCACAGCATGGTTTCGTGGTAGCAGCCAAAAAACGCAGTTATGATGTACTTGCGCTTGGCAGCGTTATTGATAGTCATTTCTTAAGTTTCATTGAAAGCAAACTCGAAAACATTCAATTTAAGCGTGTTGATGCCGAAACCATCGACAAACTCATCGAAAAAGAGGATACTTACGTTTCCTTGTTAAGCGAGGAACAAACCCAAGAAGCGGTTAAGCTATTTGAAACGGTCATCGCCAACGAAGACTACAAAGTAAGCGCGGCTGCGCTTTCTCCCGACGATCAGCCAGTGGTTGTAACCCGTTCCGAATTCATTCGACGCATGAATGAAATGGCAGCCACCGGTGGTGGAGGCATGTTTGGAGGGCAGATGAAAGAGCCAATGCAGGTTGTTTTAAATACGGCACATCCTTATCTTGAGAAGCTGAGTGGTACTTTAGAAGTTGACCAAAGAGACAAACTAGTCCGTCAGGCTTACGACCTCGCCTTGCTCTCGCAAGGCTTGCTCAAAGGAGAATCGCTCACCGCCTTTATCGAGCGCAGCATCCAATTATCATAAATTAGAGCCGTCGTTTAAGACGGCTCTTTTAATATTGAAACTTAAGCACCGGGTTCACAGACTGCATTTGCATCAATCGCAAATAGTGCATGCACTGCATACCTGTGATGCATGCGTTTTCATTTAAAAGCAGCAATTTCAGGTTGTTTTTCAAGGTGAGGGTTTGCGGGAAACTCTCAATATCATTTTCAGAGATATCAAATTCTTGCAACGCAGTCAAATTGGCCACTGCGGCTGGAAAAACAAGGAACTTATTCCCTGCCAAGCTAAGTCGCTTCAGGGATACCAAAGAATCAAAGCCTATTGGCAGTGCTTGCAACTCATTGTTTTCGATGTACAAATACTCCAAAGCACTAAGCTTGCTCAGGGTAGTTGGTAAGGACGGGATGCAATTGTGTGCCAAATACAACTCTTTCAATAGTTTGAGCTTACCAATACCTTCGGGAACAGCTTCGATGCGGTTGTGATGCACATCAATTTCTCGAAGTTGCTTCATTTCCCAAACAAAATCCGGAAAAGCCGCTAGCTTGTTTTTGTAAAACAGCAGGCTTTCCAATTGGCGAAAGTTTTGAAGCTCCAAGGGAATTTGACTGAACTCATTGATGGAAAGCGTCAATTTCTTGATGTTTTTATGCTGGGTTAGTCCTTTTGGTAGGCGCTCCATGCCATTGCCATATAGCACCACAACCTCCAACTTCGCAGCTTGCCAAAAAGGCTTCCTTAATGCTTCTATGCGATTATAGGCCAATTCCAAGGCGTTCAGTCCCCTACTGCGGTATGAAAAAACGGTCAATTGGTTTTGAGAGAGCTTGACCTCTTGCAAGGCGGGGCGCGCAACTAACCTAAGTTCATATTGAAATTTATTTTTAGAGGCCGAGAATCGTTTCAACTGTTTCAGATGTCTTAAATTAAGCCTTTGACCATGTAAAAGATTTTGGTTCATGCTCAAAGTGTGCAGCTTTCCGTAGGCTTTTAATTCGGCGGGTATACTCGTGAATAAATTCCCATTTATGTCAATGTCTTCTGCTTGATTAAATTTAAGCAATTCCACCGGCCAAGTATTGAGGTTCATTTCGCTCAATTCAAGCTTTATCACAGAATCAATGGGCAACAACCGCAAGGTTTCTAGATAGGCCTTTAGCTTCTCATTTGGCAATTGAGCCACAGATGCGGCGGCAAATATGACTATCCACAGAGAAGTGAGCAAAAAAAATACTGCTTTCATATCCATAAATATAATCTATCCGTCCTTTTCGTACTTAATTATTTACTTTTATGGCTTCAATCATTCCATTTGTTCATGAGCCCAACTCCAATCAAATCTGCCTTAATTTCAGTCTATTACAAAGACGGCCTTGAATCGCTTGTTAAATGGCTTCACGCTCAGCATGTTGAAATTTATTCCACAGGTGGCACGCAAGCTTTTATCGAAGCGTTAGGCATACCGGTACATACAGTAGAAGGACTCACGGGCTATGCTTCCATTTTAGGTGGTCGCGTTAAAACCTTACATCCAAAGGTTTTCGGTGGCATTTTGGCCCGTCGCGAAGACATGAACGACATAAACGATTTGGCGGCCTACGACATACCTACCATCGATTTGGTGATTGTGGACCTCTACCCTTTCGAAGAAACCGTAGCCTCCGGTGCAGGTCACCAAGAGGTAATCGAAAAAATCGACATTGGTGGCATTTCACTCATACGAGCAGGCGCCAAAAATTACAAGGAAGTGGTGATGCTGTCGTCAAAAGACCAATATGCCAGACTGTTGACACAATTAGAGGTACAAGGCGGCACCACGCTTGAAGAACGCAAGCAATATGCAGCAGAGGCTTTTGCAGTGAGTAGTTATTATGACAGTCTTATTTTCAACTACTTTAATGCAGCAGCTGAAATTCCTGCTTTGCGTTTGGTAAGCAACAAGGCACAGTCGCTCCGTTACGGCGAAAATCCGCACCAAAAAGGTACTTTTTTTGGGGATTTAGACGAGGTGTTTGACATTTTAAACGGCAAACAACTCAGTTACAATAACTTACTAGATGTTGATGCTGCCGTAAACCTGCTCGCAGATTTCGACGAACCCACATTTGCTATCATCAAACACAACAACGCTTGCGGATTGGCGTCTCGTCCCACCATATATCAAGCTTGGCAAGACGCCTTAGCTGGTGACCCTGTGTCAGCTTTCGGTGGTGTGCTCATGAGCAATGAGACCATTGATTTGAACACTGCCCAAGAAATCGACAAGATTTTTTACGAAGTTTTAATTGCGCCATCTTATAGCTTAGACGCCATCGAGCTACTTTGCAAGAAGAAAAACCGTATTTTGGTACAGATGAAAAAACCAGTTCCTAGTCACCCTCACGTGCGTAGCATTTTGAACGGCGTTTTGCACCAAGTCAAAGACACTTTTGTAGACAGCAGTGTCAACTTCAAACCCGTTACAGCCATCGCCCCGAATTCCCAAGAGATTGAGGACATGATTTTTGCCGCCAAAGTTGTTAAGCACACCAAAAGTAATGCCATCGTTTTAGCTAAAAATAAACAACTCATTGGTAGCGGCACTGGCCAAACTTCCCGCATTGACGCCATGAAACAGGCGGTACACAAGGCCAGAAGTTTCAACTTCGACGTTCACGGTGCAGTACTCGCGAGCGACGCCTTCTTCCCTTTTGCAGATAGCGTGGAGGTGGCTTATAACGAAGGCATTCGGGCTGTGATTCAGCCAGGCGGAAGCATTAAGGACCAAGACAGCATAGATTTTTGCAATTCTCACGGAATGTCGATGGTGTTTACTGGTATACGTCATTTTAAACACTAAATTTGTCAACTTAGATAAAGTCATAAATGGGATTATTCGATTTTTTCACCCAAGAGATTGCTATTGACCTGGGAACGGCCAATACGCTAATCATATTCAACGACAAAGTAGTGGTAGATGAGCCTTCGATTGTGGCCATCGACCGCACCACCAATAAAGTTTTGGCCATTGGCAAGCAAGCCCAGCAAATGCATGGCAAAACGCACGAAAACATCAAGACCATCCGTCCGCTTAAAGATGGTGTAATTGCAGATTTTCATGCGGCTGAAAACATGATTCGGGGTATGATAGACATGATCAATCCCAAAAAACGTTTCTTTTCCCCTTCTTTGAGAATGGTAATTTGCATACCTTCTGGCATCACCGAAGTTGAAAAACGCGCCGTCCGCGACAGTGCTGAACATGCAGGAGCCAAAGAAGTATATTTGATTCATGAGCCTATGGCTGCCGCTATCGGTATTGGCATTGATGTAGAGGAGCCAAAAGGCAATATGATCATCGACATAGGCGGTGGTACATCAGAAATTGCAGTGATTGCGCTTGCGGGCATCGTTTGCGACCAATCTATTCGCGTGGCTGGTGACCAATTCACTGCCGATGTTTTAGAATACATCCGACGTCAACACAACATGCTCATTGGCGAGCGCACCGCGGAAATGATCAAAATTCAAGTGGGATCGGCTTTGCCAGAGCTCGATGATCCGCCTGCAGATATCACCGTAAGCGGTCGCGACCTCATGACCGGTATTCCAAAACAAATCACGGTGAGCTATACGGAGATTGCCCATGCTTTAGACAAGTCAATTAGCAAGGTGGAAGGTGCAATTTTAAAGGCGCTCGAGATTACACCGCCAGAACTCGCCTCTGACATACATGAAACCGGCATTTACCTTACTGGTGGAGGGGCTTTGATTAGGGGTCTGGATAAGCGCATCAGTCAAAAAACGAAGTTAAAAGTGCACATTGCTGAAGATCCACTGCGTGCAGTAGTACGCGGCACTGGTATTGCCCTCAAAAACATCGATCGTTTCAATTTCTTAATGACCTGATAAACAGCTATGCGGGCGATACTCCGGTTTTTATTCGGCTTACGCCTTATTTTTCTGTTTGTAGCTTTAGAGACTATAGCGGTGGTGCTCATCATCCGCCAAAATACCTTTCACCGCGCCAGCTTTTTCAACAGCAGCAATGCCGTTGCTGGGAAATTGTACACCAATGTGGAAAATGTTAGGTATTTTTTCTCTTTGAGAACCATCAACGACAGTCTCGCAGCCGAAAATAGCCAGCTCAGATCCCAGTTGGCCACCAATCACTTTGATCAGGGATCAACCTGGCTCCTCAGCGACAGCCTTGCGCTGAACATTCCTAGGTATACCTACACTCCTGCCAAGGTGATTAACAGCACCATTGGTTACCGCAGCAACTACCTGGTGCTCGACAAAGGCTCGAACGCCGGCATCGAGCCCCGCATGGCGGTGGTAAGCCCAAATGGCATAGTCGGCATTGTAAAAGACGTTTCTGAGAATTTTGCCACGGTCATCTCCGTCCTAAATAAAAACGCTCGAATCAGCGCCAAGCTGCTTAGCAGTGGCACCACTGGCACCGTTATTTGGGAAGGATCGAATTACCGCATGGCAAGTCTCATTGAAATACCCATTCATGTGGAAGTCACTGTGGGCGATACGGTAAGCACCAGTCAATATTCAAATATCTTCCCTGAAAATATTTTCATCGGAAGCGTGAAGGAGGTTCAAAAAAAGGAAGGATTGAGCACCTATCAAATAAAAATACAGCTGGGGACTGATTACCAAAGGCTTGGCTTTGTTGATGTTGTCGGCAACAAAATCCAGGCAGAGCGCGATTCATTGGAAGGAGGATTGATTTATGATTGATATCCTGAAGCACGTGCTGCGCTGGGTGCTCCTCATTTTGTTCCAAATCATTGTCTTTAACAGGATTGGCTTTTACAGCTTGTTCAACCCTTTCGTGTACGTCTTTTTTATATTGATGTTGCCTTTATCAACACCACGTTCGCTACTCATGTTGCTTGCCTTCTTTACTGGCTTAACGGTGGATGTTTTTTCTAATACAGGCGGATTGCATGCCCTTGCAACTACATTAATCGCCTTTATTCGTCCATATTGGATTAAAATAGCTATTTCTCGCAGCAATTACGATGATTTGAGCAACATTAAGCTCAAAGATGTGGAATTTGTCCAATTTATAGCTTACAGCAGTCTTTTGATACTCGTTCATCATTTTTCATTGTATTTATTCGAGTCCTTGGCGTGGGGCGATTTATTATTCATCATCGGTAAATCTTTTACAAATACCTTCATCTCCCTCGTTGCCATCATCGCCTTCCGATATTTCGACTTTAGCCCGAAGAAAACCCTATGAAACAATCAGGCCACATTCAGCTTGTGATTGGCATCATCCTCGGGATATTTGTCATTTTTTTAGGTCGCCTGTTCTATATTCAAGTCATTACCGACAGCTACAGCTTGTGGGCAGCACAAAATGCCATCCGTAAGGTAACCGTTTACCCTGCCAGGGGGGTGATTTACGACCGAAATGGTGATCGGGTAGTAGTAAATCGTCCCATTTACGACCTCATGCTCATCCCGTTGCAACTGGCAGAAAATATGGATACCATCTCCTTTTGTGAGTTGTTGAAAATAGAAAAGTCTGTGTTTGTAGAGCGCGTTCAAAAAGCTCGTAAGTTTTCCAGATTCAAACCCTCTCTGTTTCAAGCCCAAATAAGCGTTGAGGAATTTGCAGCCATCCAAGAGCGACTGCATGAATTCCCTGGCTTTTACGCGGAATCGAGAACGGTTCGGTATTATCCAAAAGGTGGTGCTGCCCACGTACTAGGCTATATTGGAGAAGTGAACGATGAAAAAATTAAAACTTCCGAAGGTTATTATCAGATGGGAGATTACATCGGTATTGCTGGAATTGAGCTGTCCTATGAAATCGCATTACGCGGAAAGCGGGGTGTTCGTTATCAATATGTAGATGTGCACAACCGCATTGTAGGCAGTTACAAAGAAGGCACCTTTGACAGTGCAGCTGTTTCTGGCGAGCAGTTGGAATTATCAATCGATATCCAGCTGCAGCAGTATGTGGAAGAGCTTTTTGCCAATAAAAAAGGCAGTGCCGTGGCCATTGAGCCGTCTACTGGTGAAATTTTGGCCTTTGTGAGTGCCCCAAATTACGATCCCAATCTATTGGTGGGCAGTGTACGTGGTAAAAATTATCGCGCTTTGGCCAACGACTCACTCAAACCCCTTTTCAACCGCCCCTTGCAAGCGCAATATCCACCGGGGTCAATTTTCAAGCCCCTACAAGCGCTCATAGGTCAAGAATTAGGTCTGCTCAAACCCACCACGCGTTTCCCATGCGGCGGCGGCTATAGAATGGGGGGGCATACCGTTAAGTGCACCCACGTGCACGTAGCGCTCAACCTTGAGGAATCGATTCAATTTTCCTGCAATCCCTATTATTGCTGGGCCTTTAAAACCATGGTCGATAACAACGGTTCTTTCAAGCCCTTTGAGGGATACGAAATTTGGAGAACTTTCATGAACCGTTTTACCGTCGGCACGCGCACAGGCATCGATATCCCCAATGAGGCCAAGGGCATTTTGCCCAGCGCAGAATACTACAACAAAGTTCATGGTAGCAACCGTTGGCGGGCCAACAGCATTATTTCCTTATCAATAGGACAAGGCGAAGTGGCCATGACTCCGCTTCAAATGGCAAACACCATGGCCATTATCGCAAACAAAGGCTGGTATTACCCGCCGCACCTCGTAAAAAGTGTAGGCGATGAAAAAAAGGCCCCCGAAGGTTACAATGTCAAAACCGAAATGGGAATTCAAGAAGCTTACTTTGAAGTGGTGATGGAAGCCATGCAAAAAGTAGTGGATCAAGGCACTGCACGCGCCTATGGCAAACTCGACAGCATAGCCATTTGCGGCAAAACCGGCACAGCTCAAAACCCTCACGGCAAAGACCATGCGGTGTTTGTTTGTTTCGCACCACGCGAAAACCCGAAAATCGCCATTGCTGTTATGGTTGAAAATGCAGGATTTGGAGGGGTCTGGGCCGCTCCCATTGCCAGTTTGATGATCGAAAAATATCTTCTGGGTGGTACTAAGCGCCCGGATTTGGAGAAAAGAATCTTGGAGGCCAAAATCCCATGAGAAGCACAATCAGATCGGAACGAACCATTTTCCAATACATTGACAAACCGTTAGTGGGTTTGTATATACTGCTCACACTCATAGGCTGGGTGGCGGTGTACTCTGCGGTTTACAACGAAGCACATCAGAGCATATTCGACTTAAGCCAAAACTATGGAAAACAAATGCTCTGGATTGGCACCAGCTACTTAATAATGGCCATCCTTTTGGCCCTTAATTTTAGGATTTTTGAAGGTATATCCCCCTTTGTATATATTGGGGCGTTGATTTTGGGTATAGCCGTAGCTCTATTCGGACGAGAAGTAAACGGCGCACGCTCGTGGTTTGAAATTGGTAGCTTCCGGTTACAACCTGCGGAATTTATGAAGTTCGCTACCTGTCTGATGGTGGCCTACTACTTCAGCAATACCGACGTCAACATCCAAAAGAACAAAACCAAACTGGCCATTGCCGCTATCATATTGCTGCCGATTGCCATCATTGTATTGCAAAAAGACACAGGAAGCGCCTTGGTCTATTTTTCATTTATATTCGTATTGTATCGCGAAGGGCTGCCGGTAGCATACCTACTATACATTGGATTGTCCATTTTGGTGGTAGTGATGACGCTTCTGCTCAACGAGTGGGCAGTAGCTGTTGGCATAGTGAGTATCGCAACTGTTTACGTGCTTTTATCCCGCAAAATAAAACCCGCCATTTTAAAAGCGCTTTTTATCGCTGTTACAGCACTCATTTTGGTGTTTTCTGTAGATTACGCCTTCGACAACATTCTCCAAGAGCACCAACGACAGCGCATTAATGTGCTTTTGGGCAAGGTAGAAGACTTCAGAGGCGCCGGCTACAATGTGCACCAATCGCTCATCGCCATTGGTTCGGGTGGCTTTTTCGGCAAGGGCTTTTTGCAAGGCACGCAAACCAAATTCGATTTCGTGCCAGAGCAAAGTACAGACTTTATCTTTTGCACCATTGGCGAAGAATACGGTTTTGTAGGAAGCTTCCTATTAATCCTCCTTTTTAGTGTTTTGCTCCTTCGCATATTGATGGTAGCGGAGCGTCAAAGCAGTCGTTTTGCGCGGGTTTATGGCTATGGAGTGGCCTCTATCTTGTTCTTCCACGTTTTTGTAAACATAGGCATGACCATCGGCTTATTGCCAGTGATTGGCATACCTCTGCCGTTTATCAGCTATGGAGGTTCTTCCCTTTGGTCGTTTACAATACTACTAGGTATTTTAATCCGGCTCGACAGCGGCAGAAAAATCAGTCTTAGGTAAAACTGAGTCCCACCTTTATTGTTCTTTAACCATGAAAAAAGTATTGCTTTATTTCGTTCAGATTTTTAAGCCAAACGGACCGCACAAAACAAGTAATTTCAATCTTAAAGTCATGCATGGCATTAATCGCATAAGCATTTTGATGTTTTTGTTTTGCCTGATTGTAATGCTCGTGCGTGCCTTGCGCTAATTAACTGATTGCGCTCCAGTTTTTGTGCCTGCGGTGATATTGCTTGTAGGCTTGCGCCAAATGTCGACTATCGGCCTGCTGCAACTCTGGGTCGTATTGAAAGATGGCCTCAACTGCTTGACGGCTTTGACGAAGTATGTCTGCATCGGTGGTCAAGTCCGCAATTTTGAAGTCCACCATGCCACTTTGCTGCGTACCCGCCATGTCACCTGGACCACGCAACTCTAAATCCACTTCCGCAATCTTAAACCCGTCATTGGTTTCGCACATCGTTTTGATACGCAATTTGGCATCAACGCCCAGTTTGTGGCTTGACATGAGCACGCAATAAGACTGTTCTGCCCCACGGCCCACTCTTCCACGCAACTGGTGCAACTGCGATAAGCCAAAACGTTCCGCATTTTCAATGATCATAACGCTGGCATTGGGTACATTCACGCCTACCTCAATTACGGTGGTAGCCACCATGATGTTGGTGTTGCCGCGGACAAAGCGATCCATCTCAAACTGCTTATCGTTGGCTTTCATTTTGCCATGAAGTATGCTTACGCGGTAACCCGGAAGCGGAAAAGCGCGACTCATCGATTCATAACCATCAGTGAGATCTTTCAAGTCAAGCTTTTCTGACTCTTCAATTAACGGATAAACTACGTACACTTGTCGTCCCTTGGCTATCTCCTGTCGCATAAATTCAAACACCTTGAGCCGCTGCGCATCTGTGGCGTGCATGGTTTTGATGGGCTTACGGCCTTTAGGTAATTGGTCAATCACGGAAACGTCTAAATCGCCATAAAGCGTCATGGCCAAAGTACGAGGTATAGGTGTCGCTGTCATCACCATTACGTGCGGCACAATGGTGTTCTTAGCCCAAAGTTTGGCCCGTTGCGCCACCCCAAAACGGTGCTGTTCATCGATGATTGTTAGCCCCAAGTTATTAAACTGTACTTCTGGCTCAATCAAGGCGTGGGTGCCAATGAGGAAATGCAAGGCGCCAGACCGCAGTTTTTCATGCAAAATCCGACGGTCTTTCACGCGTGTGCTGCCCGTTAATAGCGCCACTCCTACAGGCAGCTCCCCAAGCAATTCTTTAATGGATTGATAATGTTGGGTAGCCAAAATCTCTGTCGGTGCCATCAAACACGACTGAAAGCCGTTGTCGGCCGCCAAGAGCATCATCAGTAAAGCCACAACGGTTTTGCCGCTGCCTACATCTCCCTGCAACAATCGGTTCATTTGTTGCCCAGTGCGCATGTCTTCTCTCATTTCTTTTACCACACGCTTTTGGGCATCGGTGAGCTCAAATGGCAGGTGATTTTGATAAAAGCTGTTGAAATACTGGCCAACTTGACTAAAAACATGACCTCGTTGCGCTGCCTTTCGTGCACGTTTATTGTAGATCATGCCGAATTGTAGAAAAAAGAGCTCTTCAAACTTTAATCTGCGCCGCGCCTGCTCTAGCTTTTCTATAGACTCTGGAAAATGGATTTGCCTAAAAGCCGTTCTACGATCAATAAGCTGGAAATGCTGCCGTAAACCCAAGGGTAAATTTTCGCTAATTTGATTACCAGCAGTTTCCAATACCTGCCAAGTGCAACGCGCTATGGCACGGGTGTCGAGTCCTCGCTGCTTCAGTTTCTCGGTTGAATTGTAAACTGGCTGTAAACTGAGTAGCCCCTTGCCATTTTGCAAGTCCTTTACCAACTCCAATTCGGGATGCACGATGGAAAAAGCACTTTTAAACTGGACTGGTCTCCCAAAAACCACATAAGGTTCGCCAATTTTAAGGCCAGATTGAATCCAGCGGATGCTTTGAAACCAAATGAGGTCCATTTGACCTTGACCGTCGGTGAACTGCGCTACCAATCGCTGCTTAGGCCCTGCACCAACTAATTCAAAGCTTGTAATCACCCCTTTCAGCTGCACCAAGGCTAACGACTCTTGCAATTCACTGATCTTATAAAACTTACTGCGGTCGATGTGACGGAACGGGTAATACTGCAGCAAATCTTCGTACACGGCCATTTCAATTTCCTTACGAAGCAGTTCGGCTTTGGCCGGCCCCACTCCCTTTAAAAACTCCACGGGAGTTTGCAGTAAGTCTTGAAAAACGTTCACCTTGCTAATTTAACCAGCAGTTCCGAGAATTGTTGGTTATTTCCAGTGAAAAGTCTCTAAAAGCCGTTCGATGTCTTGTATCACATAATCCACCACCGGCGCCAAACTGTCGGCACGGGGTGCTGTATTGAAATACATGGCGCCGCGCACAAAGTGATTGGTGCTGTCGGTTAGGTAGAATTGAGAATTACTGGCCGCATTGCCACCTATTTTATAAAAAAGTCCATACACGTGCTCCTCTTCTTTTCTAATCAGGATTTCCTCAATAGACGAGGCCTTTATCGTATGCTTGAAGGTCATGCGCTGGGACTCGTCAATGTACTTCCCTAATGTGGCCGGTCCTTCTACTTTCAAATAACTGAGGTAAATGGTAGCTTGCAAAGCCGGGTATTCGATGTTTATCCAATAGGGCTCCTCGATAGGTTTTGGCCTATTCACCTGCGTGCTAGTAGCTACATCAAATTGAAAAGGCATATTTTCAGTTAGGGATCGGTAGGATTTTTCTGTTAATTCAATGCGGTGGTAGGCATATGGCTTGGGTGTGGCATCTTGCTCTGCACAGCCCGCCAATAGCCCTAGGCCAATAAAAACAGCCAGCTTAAATTTCACTTTGATCCCCTTCTAAATCTTCTTTTGTTGCTTCACCTGGAACAGTGATTTGAACGGTCGTAATTCGGCGTGCATCTGCTTCAGTAACTATAAAATCGTAGCCATTGTAACTGATTTGTTCGTTTATTTCGGGAATCCGTCCCGCTATCTCCAAAATCAAACCTGCTAAAGTGTCGGCTTCGCTCATCACTTCTTCAAATGCATCCATGTCGAAACCCACGTTTTTACTCAAATCTTGTAGGGATATTTTACCCATGCACACATAGGTGCGATTGTCGATTTGGTGGAGTTGACTTTCTTCCTCTTCGTCAAATTCATCATTGATTTCTCCTACGATCTCTTCAAGAACGTCTTCGAGTGTAATCAAGCCCGCGCAGCCCCCATACTCATCTACCACGATGGCCATGTGCGTATGCTTTGTCTGAAAATCACGAAATAAATCGTCGATGCGTTTCTTTTCAGGCACAAAAAAGGGCTTTCTCAATAAATCACGCCAGTTGTATTCCTCAGTCTCATCTAATTTTAAAAGCAGGTCTTTGAGATAGAGAATACCTTCTAAGTGGTCGAGCGACTCCTTGTAAACCGGCACGCGCGAGTATCCCCAATCGATGACTTGTGACTTCATCTCTGTGAAATTTTGATCAACATCAATAGCCTTAATGTCCTGTCGGGGTACCATTACCTGCTTTACACTGATATTCCCGAAGTTCACAATGCCTTTGAGGATGTCTTTTTCTTCTGGATTTTCAGGTACCTCGTCATACGTCATTTCGATGGCTTGGTTGAGCTCATCGATGGATACCTGTTGGGCATACTGCTTAAAACGACGATCAATCAAATCTGTTCCTTGAACCAGGACCCAACTCATGGGTTTGAGCAAACTCATCGAAAAATTTACGATAACGCTCATTTTGCGCGCCATTTTGAGGTTGTTTTCTGTGGCATAAACCTTAGGTACAACCTCTCCGAACATGACAATTAAAAAGGTCACCACAAAAGTCTGCAGAACAAATCCAAGCACTGGGAAAGAAGAAAAATCAAATTGCCGGAAAGTCAAATAATAAGACAAAATGACAATCGTAATATTCACTAAATTGTTGGCAATGAGTAAAGTAGCGAGTAATTCCTTTGCCTTTTGAATGATGGCAACGATGCGTTTATCGGCTTCCAACTCAGAATCTTCTAATTCATTAAGCTGCTGCCTATTAATGGAGAAATAAGCCACTTCAGACCCCGAAATGAGCGCTGAGATGAAGAGTAAAAAAAGAATAATACCGAAAGAAAGCGCTATTTCACCTGCCTCGGCTTGCAGCGTGATTTGCATGAATTGCGCTAAAAAAGTATGGGGATTCCCGTCGGGACTGTCCAAAATTAGTAATTTAAGTTAAAACTAAAATGGTAGATCATCTTCTGGTCCACCACCCATTTCTTCACCAGCTGGTTGGTTTATAGGTGCATTAATATCACCCGCTGAAGCAGCTGTCCCGGCTTGCTGCTGGTCGTTGGCGCGATTCAAAAGCACTAAATTATCTCCAATAACCTCTGTGGTGTAGCGCGTATTGCCTTCTTTATCTTCCCATTTACGGGTAGAAAGTCGCCCCTCCAAATAAACTTGTGAGCCTTTGTGCAAATAACTTTCGGCTACATCAGCCAAGCCTCTCCAAAGCACCAAATTGTGCCACTCGGTTTTGGTTTGACGATTGCCTTCTTTGTCTTTATAAGTTTCCGATGTCGCCAACGGAAAAGTGGCGATTTTGGCTCCATTATCAAGGGTCTTCACTTCGGGATCCTTCCCGAGATTGCCGATGAGCATCACTTTGTTTAATCCAGCCATTCCTTGTTCTTTTTAATTGTCAAGTCTATTAATCTTGGGAGCGGGTATGTATCCAAGTGGTTAATGGGTACAAATTTAAGCTCCTTATTTTGCAAGTTATGAAAAATTTGAACCAGCCAAAACTTAGCGAAAATACGCTGGTGCGTTAAAACATGCTTAGCAGGCTCAGAATGGGCAATTACCCGAAAATCCATTTCAGAAAATGAAAACTTTTGCTGAAAATGCGTTGATATTTCTATTTCATTGAGCTCTCGATCGGCTTCAAAATTGGTAAAATCCCATAAATGCTGCCAAATATCGCCTGCTTGTCGCTGTTGCAAGTACAAGCCATCCTCAAACCTGATTACTACATAATTGAAAAAGCGCTTTCGAACCTTCACTTTCCCCGCTTTCACGGGCAAAAGCCTTACCGTTCCTTCTTTAAAAGCCACACAGTCGGCGTTGAAGAGACAGTTTTCACAATCGGGGTTTACTGGCACGCATTGCAAAGCACCAAATTCCATCAAAGCCTGGTTGTAGGTGCCAGGCTCCTCGCGGTCCAGGAGCTTATCTGCTAGTTGCGCAAAGATTTTTTGTCCCGTCGGCTGGTCAATGGCTTCTCGCACGCCAAACATCCTACTCAACACCCGATATACATTACCATCCACTACCGCTTGAGGCAGATTAAAGGCGATGGAGCTAATGGCAGCGGCTGTATAAGGACCGACACCTTTCAGCGCTAACAACGCTTGGTAGCTAGCGGGAAACTCCCCTCCATGCGCTTGCACCACCTGCTTGGCAGCTTGATGTAAGTTGCGCGCCCTGCTGTAATAGCCCAATCCTTGCCAATCGCGTAAAACCGCTTGCTCAGGGGCTGCTGCCAAAGCCTGTACATCTGGATAATGTGACACAAAGGTCTCGTAGTATGGCATACCTTGCGCCACCCGAGTTTGCTGCAAAATAACTTCCGAAAGCCAAACCCGATACGGATCCTTGCTCTTCCGCCATGGTAAATCCCTTTTAACCGCTGAATACCAATCCATCAGCAACTTGCTCCAAATCAACATTTTCGAAAAATCTTTATAAATACATGGAATACACCTTCTTAATTCGAATCATTACTGTATTTTTGCATTCCGATTCAAAAATAGAAAGTCTTTTAATAGTAATCAAGATGACCAAAGCAGAAGTTATTAGCCAGATTGCCGAGGATACCGGTATCGAGAAGGTAGATGTACAACAAGTAGTAGAAGCGTTTTTCACTGTGGTGAAAGATTCGATCAAAAATGGTGAAAACATTTATGTTCGTGGATTTGGTAGTTTTATCGTGAAAAAGCGTGCGCGTAAGATTGCCCGCAACATATCTCGAAATACTTCCATCGAAATTCCTGAGCACTTCATCCCGCACTTCAAGCCTTCGAAGCAGTTTATTGATGAAGTTAAAGACACCCTAAAAACCAGCGTGGTGGCTTAATACGCATGAACAAGCAACAACTCTTTATCCTATTCGCACTACTTGCACTTGGTCTGAGCATTTTCTTTTTCGGGAAGATGACCGTTTTGACGCAAGATACAACAGCTCCTATCATAGAAGCTAGTCGTGGTATGGACAATGAAGCCCTGCTTGAGATTGCCGCAAGCAGCTTGAAGTCCGAAGAACGTGAAAAGCTTATTCCCATCATGGCGGCGCTCGACACAGTTAAAATTGCTTTGCAAAAAGCTGCTCTCCACCGTAGTTTGGCCGCTTTTTGGGACACCAAGAGCGAGTGGGCAGCTGCAGGAGTGCATTACTTGGCAGCAGCCGATTTAGATCCGCAAGCTGTAAACTATATGGTGGCAGGTAGCAGATACCAAGCCGCCGCAGAATTAGCCAACGATACCTTGTTATCCGGCTTTTTATATTTGAGTGCGATTTCTAACATGGAAAAAGCTACTCAACTCGCTCCCAACGATTTAGACATGCAGTCAGATTTGGCCAATGTAATCGTTATCGGCACCGCTGCTCCCATGCGTGGGATACAGGCGCTGCTCGACATTGTAAAACAAGAGCCTAAACATCTGAAGGCTAACACTTACTTAGCGCGCTTGGCCATTACAAGTGGTCAACACGATAAAGCTGTAGAACGTTATACAAACCTCATCGCTTGGTACCCTGCTTATGCCGATGCCTATCTTGGATTGGGCGAAGCTCACTTCAACCTAGGCAATAAAGAAGCAGCCATCAAAAGTCTCGAACAGTACAAAGGACTGGTGCGCGACGAGTCAGTGAACAACCAAATCGATGCCTTTATCAATCAAATCAAAAGTTCAACCTCATAAACGACATTACTATGCCTTGCGGTAAAAAAAGAAAGCGTCATAAAATCGCCACTCACAAGCGTAAAAAGCGCCTTAGAAAGAATCGTCACAAGAAGAAGTAGGATTACTTTTTCGTTGTAGCGTACACTGTCACCTGATTATTTTTCGGGTGACAGTGTTCTTGTTTTCGACATTTTCGTGTCGGGAAATCTTATTATTAGTACACAGCTTACAAAGGAGGTTCCTTGAACAAATCCTTATACGTGAGAAGTACGCCTACGGGCTTCGAAATAGCCATGTTCGAAGAAAAACGACTCGTGGAATTTAGCGAAGAAGTCAGCGACAAATCCTTTCAAGTAGGTGATATCTATTTGGGCAAGGTAAAGAAGGTGATTCCTGGATTAAATGCCTGTTTTGTAGATATTGGTTATGAGAAAGATGCCTTTTTGCATTATCTCGACCTCGGCGTACACTTCAACTCACTAAAGAAATTTACCGATGACATACAATCGGGAAAAAAGAAAGGAGCTCTGCTTCAAAACTTCAGGTTAGAAGAAGAAATTACCAAAGATGGTAAAATAGCAGAGACCATTAACAAGGGACAGTTACTGCTCGTACAAGTAGTAAAAGAGCCCATCAGTACCAAAGGTCCACGCCTAAGTAGTGAAATTAGCATTGCTGGTCGCTATTGCGTGTTAGTGCCTTTTGGAGACACGGTTAACATATCCAAAAAGGTAACAGACAACACTGAGAAGAAGCGTTTGAAGCAGATTGCCTTGGGTGTAAAACCTAAAAACTTCGCCGTCATCGTACGCACCGCAGCCATTGGTTGTGAAGCGGAGGAACTTGAAAAAGACATCAAAGAACTGGTACAAAAGTGGGAAGCCGCTATTGGCCTGCTCAAAACTGCTAAGCAATCCGACCGTTTGGTGCAAGAAATTGCCCGCACTACAGGGATGTTGCGCGATTTACTGAACGACTCCTTCCAAAACATATACTTAGACGACCCTCGCATGCACGAGGAAGTAAAAGAGTACGTCACAGGCATTGCTCCAGAAAAGGCTGAAATTGTAAAACTTTACAAAGGAAAGCAGAGTCTGTTTGAGCATTTCGGAATCGACAAGCAAGTTAAAGGCGCTTTTGGTAAGAATGTAACCATGCCTGGTGGTGCTTACATCATCATTGAACATACGGAAGCCTTGCACGTAATTGACGTGAATAGCGGCAATCGTATGAAGCAGGACAGCAACCAAGAGAGTAGTGCGCTGAATACCAACCTTGAAGCCGCCGACGAAATCGGACGTCAATTACGTTTGCGCGACATGGGTGGTATCATTGTAATCGACTTTATTGACATGCGCACCGCAGCCAATAAAAAATTGGTCTACGAACGCATGCGGGATGCCATGAACACCGACCGCGCCAAGCATACCGTTTTACCAATTTCCAAATTCGGTTTGTTGCAAATCACCCGCCAAAGGGTGCGTCCGGAAGTTAATTTGGTAACCAATGAAGCTTGTCCCATGTGCGAAGGTACCGGTGCCATTCGTCCTAGCATTTTGCTTTCCGATGAAGTGGAAGCGCATCTCAAGTACATCTTCAATGAGCAAAACGAAAAAGTAGTGCAATTACATATGCATCCATTTTTGGCCTCATATTTTACGAATGGACTGCTTTCGAAGCGTTTTAATTGGTGGTTAAGCTACAAACGCTGGGTGAAAGTGGTGCCAGAAAATAACTACCACATGGGGGAATATCATTTCTTTAATGCGGCTGGAGAACAAATCAGCATTTAAAAAAAGCCTCGTCGAATGACGGGGCTTTTTAATTTAAGAAACGCGCCACAATTGGCAACCGTCGTCCCATGCCAAAGGCCTTGTTGCTCACCCGCAAAATAGGTGGCGTTTGGTGACGCTTATATTCATTCATGTTAACAAGACGCATCACCCTGTTAACCAAGGCTTCGTCGTATCCCATGGCTCGAATGGCAGCTGGCGCCTGCCGCTCTTCGATGTAATGAAAAAGGAGCTTGTCCAAAACCTCATAATCAGGCAGTGAGTCTGAATCTTTTTGATCAGGCCGTAACTCTGCGCTTGGCGGCTTGGTGAGGACATGCCTCGGGATCACCTCTTCTATCCTATTAATAAAGTCGCACAGGGCAAAAACCTCCGTTTTGTATAAATCACCAATTACAGACAAGCCACCACACATGTCGCCATACAAGGTGCCGTAGCCCACGGCAAGCTCACTTTTATTAGAGGTATTGAGCAGAATCGACCCGAATTTATTGGTGTGCGCCATCAGCAACATGCCTCGAATACGAGACTGCAGATTCTCTTCCGTTATGTCGGCCTTGGTGCCCGCAAATGCTGGTTGCAGCGTTTCTTCATAGGCTGCAAACACCTTTTCAATAGGTACTATTTCGTATGAAACGCCTAATTTTTGCACCAGTGCCACACTATCGTCGACCGAATGGTTGCTCGAATAGCGCGATGGCATGAGCAAGGTGTGTACATTCTCAGCGCCAAGTGCTCTGGCTGCCAAAACTGTAACCAAAGCAGAATCGATGCCTCCGGACAGGCCAATGATAGCTTTTTTGAAACCCAGTTTCCTAAAATAATCTCGAACGCCAAGCACCAACGCGTCGTGGATAAGCTGTATGGGCTCAACAACCTCAAGTGGAAGTGCAGCCTCCACGGCAGATAACTCCCCCGCTTCAAAGATCACAAATCCCATGGCAGGCTCAAAATTAGGCAGCTGCAACACCACGCTTCCTTGCGCATTTCGCGCTGTAGAAGCTCCATCAAACAGTAACTCAGTTTGAGCCCCAACATGATTTACGTACAGAAGTGGCTTTTGATATGTTTTTACCGTTTCACCTAACACAAAAGCACGCTCTGCTTCTTGTCCCACCGAAAACGGCGAGGCAGCAATATTGATGATCAGATCGGCCTCCGCTGCCCCAATTTCGTGCAAAGGATCTCTTTTATACTTAGCATGACGGCCCACATTCCATAAATCTTCACAAATGGTAACGGCTATTTTTATGCCTTTAAAAAGCACCAATTTATTGGCGACGGCTGGTTCAAAGTAACGGTACTCATCAAATACGTCGTAAGTAGGTAGCAATGTTTTGGCTATCACCTGCTTCACCTCGCCTTGTTCTAAGAAATACGCGGCATTAAATAAAGGCTTGCCTTCTCCACTGCGATTGCGTGCCGGCGCGCCAAGCACCACGGCAATGCCACGAGCAGCTTGGGCTATCGTTTGAACGGCTTCATCCGACAATTGCAAAAAATGCTCAAATTCCAAAAAATCCCGAGCCGGATAACCGGTAACAGCTAGCTCTGCAAAGACAATTAAGTCAGCTTTTTCTGCCTTGGCCGTTTCAATATGAAATAAGATTTGTTGGGTATTGTATTCGAAATTACCTGTGTGGTAATTGATTTGGGCAAGCGCTATTTTCATTTAGCTTAGAAGAAAATACCCAATTGAAGACCAATGGAGGGAACGCGACCGCTTACTGCATCTCCCCGAAAATTATCTGTGAATGGATTATCCAAGCGTATGCCCATTACTAAGTGCGTGTCTCCCGAGAGCAAATATTCCACGCCTGCGCCAATGATAATACCAGCACGCAATGCTGTTACGCGGTCGTCATTGGTGTTGTAGTTTTTGTAATCTTCCACCCTGTTGATAAAGAAATATTCTTCTGGGTCAAATTCACCCGGGATGTTGGTTATTCTGGCGCGGGCTTGAAAAAGCAAACCTGTGTTGATACCAAATTGGCCATAAATACGGATGGCACCCATTTGGTTGGTGCGCATTTTCATACTCAAGGGGAGTTCAAAATATTGCGCGCGATATTCGTACTGAATATTGCTAAAGACAGCCGGTAAAGTGTTTTTCCGAACGTAAACATTTGTGTCTAAGGAACTACCAAACTGCAGTTGATTCACTGAAAAACCAGTAGCGAAGAAATAATTATTGCCAATCTTGCGTTCAATCATCAAGCCATAACCGAAGCCATGACCTCCTCTTTCTTGATTTAATATGCGTGTTTCGGGCATTACCCAAGAGCGATTTGGCGTAAAATGCAGTCCGAACCTGTATTTTGAGTCACTCATTTGTGCCTGACTACTGCTTAAAAATCCTGTAAAGAGGAGCGCTAATAAGTATTTATGCATGGTTTTTATTTTAACGTTCAGGGGCAAGCGTTTGTTCGTAAATTCGTAACGTAAATAACGTGATAAATATGTCAACTAAGGCGCAGAACTCGAAACGGATTTTAGCTTTTGTCATTGTAAGCCTAGTGATTGCAGCTATTTTTATTTATATAACTTTTTTCAGGGGGAGAAAAATGGTGGTTTTGCCTGAATCCGCTAAAAAAACAGTCCTTATTCAAAGGTTCGACCAAGATTTGTATGAAAGGCGCGCAGAACTTACCCCTTCGAGCATGGCCAGCTTTAGATCGGGTTATGGAAGTTTTTTCAAATTGTACGTAGAAGAATTGATTGCCGTGGCCGGCTCGCGTGACCCAGAATTACATTTAGAGGTTCAAAACTTTTTGAGCGACCCCTATATCGACACAGTTTACCAAGAGACCTTGGCAGCTTTTGCTGAGGTTACCGATATTGAAGCACAATTAAGTGAAGCCTTCAGTTATTATTACTACTTCTTCCCGCAAGCACAGTCCTACAGCGTAATCAGCTTTGTTAGCGGATTTCAATACAAAAATGCACTTACGGATAGCGCTTTGTTGCTTGGACTAGACCTACATTTAGGCAGGAATTATAAATACTATCCGCAAGTTGCTTATCTCAGCAATTATATGCTGTCGCGGCTCGACCGCCAACACTTGGTGCCAGATGCAATGAAAGTAATGGTAGAGGATTTGCTTCCGCCTTATTTAAGTGAAACCAATCTGTTAAACGCCATGCTCATAGCAGGAAAGACGCAATATGCGCTCAAATCCATACTCCCGAATACGCCAGACAGTATTTTGTTCAGCTATACTTCGGCTCAAATGGACTGGGCTAACCAAAATGAATTGGCCATTTGGGAATACCTGCTTAATGAAAATCTTTTGTATTCAGCAGATGTGAATGCCATAGCTCGACTACTGAATGACGGTCCTTTCACCACCGGCCTTCCTCAAGAAAGTGCCCCGCGCATTGCCGCCTTTGCTGCTTGTAAGTTGGTAAACCGATTTATGGAACGTTACCCCAACATCAGCATCGCCGAGCTATTCGAGATGAACGCCCAAGAAATCGTTAAAAAGGCGAAATACAAGGGCAAAAGTTAATTATTTGTTGATCTGTACGAACTTTTCGATGTCGGTATTTTTGCCGAGTAAAATAATGTAGTCGGTACTGTACAAAATGGTATCAGCCTTAGGCACGCCCAAAATGTGATATTCGGTGCGCAATTCGCCGTCTTCCCCTTTAACTTCGTAGGCACGGCGCAGACTAATAAGGTTGAGGTTGTATTTATTTCGAAGTCCAATTTCAATCACCGTTTTATCGGCTACTCCAATTGGCGTTTTTAATTCTACAATCTGATAATCATCGGGCAATTGGAAAAAACTCACCAAATCGGGGTTCAGCAATCTACCAGCCACCGAAATACCTACTTCATCTTCAGGCGATAGTAATTCGCTTACCCCTAACTTCTCCAAAATACGGCGTTGCTGCTCAGTAGAAGCTCGGGCAATGATCCGCTTCACCTTCATCTCCATCAAGGTAACCGTGGTTAGCAACAAGGACTCAAAATCTTGGCCAATGGCTACTACCACAGCATCCAGCTCATGTACGTTTTGCGAGCGCAGCGCCTTGATGTCAGTGGCATCTAACTGCACAGCATAGGCCACCTCGTCGCGCAGGGCATCTACTTTTTCGGCAGAAGAATCGAAAACCATTACTTCTGCTCCGCGTTGCGAGAGGGTACGGGCGATGGTGGTGCCGAAGCGACCCAGACCTATTACACCGAATTTATTTTCCATTGGACTTTAGCTTTGAGGTGATTTACCAGCACTTCTAATCCTTTAGAAAAGCTGGTGTTATTGGTGACAATGATGTCGCTATGCGCCTTATACGGCTCAAGATACGCTTTATAAGCCGGCACTACATGCTGGTGCCACTGATAGAGCACGGTTTCTTGGGGATATCCCCTTATGCTCGAATCGCGGCGCATTCGGCGCTCCAGCTTGATGTGATCCTCGGCATCTAAAAACACCTTTAAATCAAGTAATTCTCGGATTTCTTCGTAATAAAACACAAATAAACCCTCCATAATGATCAGCGGCGCCGGCTTATAACAAATAATTTCGGGGACTTTGCCGGGATTGTTAAAAGTGTACTCCTTCACGTAAATCTCATGGCCCGATATCAAGCGCATCACATCATCGTGAAAGCGTTTGCGGTCAATTGATCCTGGCAAATCAAAGTTAATTTCGCCATTTTCATCGCGCTGCTGCATCTCTTTGGCCACGTAGTAGTGATCTTGTGATATTACGCAAATCTGATCCGTATCAAAGTGCTTGGCCAAACTTTCAATGAAGAAAGTCTTGCCCGAAGCGCTTCCACCAACAATACCTACCAGATAGGCGTTTTCAGGGTGTGAATTTTCCAAAACGTGTCAAATATAACGAGCATCTCGCGCATTCAAAAAAAAGCAGCCTATAAAAACGTAATTGCTTGTGATTCGAATAAAAGCAATCAAAAAACTACGGCAGCATCAATAAATTCACGATTTTTGTAACATATGGCCAAGAAGAAATCGCAGGAAGCATTTGAAGACAAATTGCAGCGCATCAAAAGCATTGCTGACACCTTACAGCGCGAAACTTTAAGCATCGACGAAAGTATGGCGCTGTTCAAAGAAGCTGACGAACTCATCAAAAACTGTCGCGAGTTTCTTGAAACGGCTTCGCTGCAGGTAGAAACTTTGATCAATCCAGATACTGGAGAGACAAAAAAGTTTTGAGATGTACCCCCAGCTTCAACAAATCCCTGAGCAACTCGACGCTCAACAGGAACTCTCGCGGTTGACCATCGAGCAAATCAAAAAAGATTTCCTTACCAATGGCCTGGAAGTGCAACTGCAAACCAGCGAAGCACCCAGTTACGTCGAAATTTGCGCGGCTTTGGTGGATGTTTTGAATTGGCTGTTCGAAAACGATCGCCACAAACTCATGCAATTACTCTACCGCATCGACCTCCCAGAAGCCAAACTCAACGAGGCCTTGGGCAATGCGATGGAGGAAGCAGTGAGCGAAACCCTCGCCGCCCTCATTGTTAAAAGAGAGGCTCAAAAGGTGATTATTCGCCAATTTTACAGCCAAGGAACAAAAAACTAAGCTTTAGCATTCTGTCCGTATGTCTACGCCCGTCCACAACCGCTTTTTATGGATCGCCCGCATTGAGGGCATTTCTTTCATCGTTTTACTCTTTATTGCCATGCCACTTAAATACGGCTTCGACTGGCCGTACGCGGTAAAATATGTAGGTTGGGCACATGGCCTGTTGTTTGTAGCCTACTTTGCTGCATTGGCTCAAATATGGCTAGCCGAAAAATGGAAGTTTGGCAAGGTTTTTTTAGCCGGTATTGTAAGTTTACTGCCTTTTGGCACTTTTTGGTTTGAGAAAACCCAACTCTAGTTAGTCTTTGAGATTGTAGCGCAAGCGACTCACAAACTCATTAAGTTGCTCCCGTTCTTCACTCGCAAAACCTTCCCACATGAGCAAAAGCACTTCATTGGCACAGGCTTCGGCACGGGTTTGAAGCTGTTGTCCTGCTGGCGTGAGTTGCACCGTTTTCGCACGTTGATCTTGCACATCGTCTTTTCGGGTCAACAAACCCTCCTTCTCTAAAAACTGCAGCATCCTACTCAAAGCCGAACGGTCTCTACCCAACTTTCGGGCATAATACTCCTGATGCGCCCCATTTCGGGTCCATAACAAATGCATTAATCGGTATTGATCGGCGGTGATTGGCACGCCCTCTTTTTTGAGTACCAAATCAAGCTGCTTGGCGTGCAACACCCAAACCCTGCCAAAAAGCGCTGTTAACTGTCCTCTATCGAGCATGCCGCAATTTCTTACTTTTCTGCTAATTATAATTGCGTCAAATACATTTATTTCTGGATGGAACGTCAGCAAACGCAAAAGCTTTCGCTAGATTTGAATAGCGCATGAAAATATTGCCACTCCTACTCCTGCTCTCCACCAGCGTCTGGTGTCAAGCACAAATAACCGACGCTACCGAGTCGGCAACGGTTTTGTGGGCAAATGAAAGGCGATTGCCAGATCCTGACCCTATCTTCTCGGAGGACCACTACGTTTTGCCATTCACCATGGCTGGACGATTGATCATCCTTGAGGCTACCATCGATACGATGACGGGCAGCTTTAATTTTTGGGATGAAAGTGCATTAAAAATGCAAAAAGACAGTCAGGGCTGGTATATCGACTACTATTTGGCACCGGGCAAGCATACTTACAAATTTAAAGTAGATGAAGAATGGCTGCGGGATCCGCAGAACAACCTTTGGGAGGACAATGCGTTTGATACCGGTAATTCTGTTATTTGGATACACCCTGACGACAAAATCCCTACTCCCTAATTGGGGTGGCACCGATAAATCACAGTAGCGATTCAATTAAATGATGTTAAGTAAAACGAATGCTGCCTTCTAATGGTTATTTTTGCAAATCCACAATCCGTTGGAAATTAAGATAGTAATATGACTGTGATCATTATGATAGCCCAAATGCTTTTGGGGTTATCCATTTTAGTGTTGTTGCATGAATGGGGACATTTTGCCGCTGCACGATTCTTCAATATTCGCGTAGAGAAATTTTACGTTTTTTTTGATGCCTGGGGGAAAAAGCTTTTTTCCTTCAAAAAAGGGGATACTGAATATGGCATTGGCTGGTTGCCGCTGGGTGGTTACGTAAAAATCACCGGCATGGTAGATGAGTCGTTAGACACTGCGCAGCTCAATAGTGCCCCTGAACCTTACGAATTTAGGTCAAAGCCAGCCTGGCAACGCCTCATCGTGATGTTAGGCGGAGTAACTGTGAATGCCATCCTGGGTGTCATCATATTCTCAGGCATTTTGATGTATTGGGGCGAAAAGTTCATACCAAACAGCGAGCTCAAACATGGCATTGTTGCCTCTGAATTGGCCCAAGAAGTAGGTTTACAAACAGGGGATAAACTCGTGAGCATCAACGGAGAGCCCGTTATCAAATTTGATGAAATAATGAGCAGCAAGGTGTTGCTCGGCGATGATGTGGCCATCAGCGTTGATCGCAACGGTGAATTGGTAAAAATTGTACTCCCGAACGACTTTACCAAACGCTTACTGAACGCCGAAAAATTAACCTTTGTATTGCCACGCACGGCCTTTAAAGTAGGCGAAGTAATGGCAGGTATGCCTGCGGCGGCGGCTGGGCTCCAAGCCGGTGATGAAATTAAAAGCATCAATGGCAGTACTGTGAGGTATTTTGATGAATTACAAGCCGCTTTACAGCAGTTTAAAGGCCAATCCATTCTAATAGACGTGCAGAGAGCTGGGCAGCCCACAACAATAAATGTGGCTGTGTCAGAAAGTGGCACTATTGGTTTTTATCCTGAATTAGAAGCGCTGGAAATCTCTTTCAAAAAATATAGTTTTTTCGAAAGCATTCCTGCCGGCGCCACCTTGGCTTGGAACGTGATTACTGACAACATCAAGGGCTTTGGCAAGGTGTTTTCGGGCGATATTCCCGTAGAAAAATCACTTGGCGGACCCATCGCTATCGCCAAAAAGATGTATGGAGGCGTGTGGGACTGGTACCGCTTTTGGATGACCACGGGTTTGTTGTCGATGATTTTGGCCTTTATGAATCTGCTTCCCATCCCTGCTTTAGATGGCGGTCACGTGGTTTTCTTGTTAATTGAAATGGTTATCAGAAGACCAGTGGGTGAAAAAGTAATGTTAGTTGCTCAGTACGTGGGTATGATCTTGATAATATCGCTGATGGTATTCGCCTTTGGAAACGACATTTGGCAACATTTATTGAATTAAATGTGCTTTCCGTTCCTCAAAAAGCCTCCTCAAAATAAAAGAGGAGGCTTTTTTATTTGGCTGCGTCCAAAGCAGCTACAGTTTTGCTGTAAAAATCGTCTTGGTTGATTGGTTTGGTGATAAAGCCGTTCATACCGCTTTCCACGACCCTCAATTTAGTGTCTTGAAAGGCATCTGACGACAGGGCGACAATTGGAATGTATAAATTGCGTTCCCCAGCCGCGCCGCTGCGAATGTTGGCAGTAGCCTCAAATCCACCCATCAATGGCATCTGCAGATCCATAAACACCAAATCATATTCGTTGTGCTGCAATAAATCCAAAGCATGCTGACCGTTATCCGCCAGGGTAACCTCCGCATGCCACTTTTGTAAAATCTGCTTGGCAACAAACTGATTCATTTTGTTATCCTCTACCAGCAAAAATTTTAGGCCCGTAAAATCTTTTACGGTTTCATTGATAACTGTGTTTTGAGAGATAAGGGTTTTGGCTTGACTAATTTGATAAGGCAAAGTGATGGTGAAAATGGAACCCTTACCATATTCAGAAGCTACAGCAACCTCTCCATGCTGCAAAATAGCTAGATTCCGTGTGATGGCCAAACCCAATCCCGTGCCACCAAACAAGCGCGTAGTATCAGTATAAGCTTGGGTAAAACTTTCAAAAATAGCTTCTAATTTATCATCTGGAATGCCTATGCCCGTGTCACGAACCCAGATATCCAGTTCGCACAAATCGCCCTCGATTTTGATTACTTTCGCACCTACTTCTATACTTCCAACCTGGGTGAATTTCACAGCGTTGCTCGTAAGATTTAAAAGCATTTGGTTTAGTTTGAAAGGATCCCCGAGCAGCACATCTGGCACATTATCGTTTATGGCTGTGCGTAAGGTCAACCCTTTTTCTTCTACTTTGAAAGAAAAGGTTTTTAGCACTTCATCGACCACCTTTCGGATGCTAAACCCTATTTTCTCGAAAGTAATTTTGCCAGATTCAATTTTTGAAAAATCAAGAATATCGTTGATAATCACCAACAAATTATCTGCTGAGTATTTAATTGATTCTAAGTATTGTTTATTTAGCTCTGGTTTTTGATCCTGCAATAACAACTCCGTTAAGCCGATCACCGCATTCATTGGCGTACGGATTTCATGACTCATGTTCGATAAAAACTCAGCTTTCGCCTTGGTTGCGAGTTCAGCAACACTTTTAGCTTCCAACAAGTCAGCTTGAGCTTTCTTCTTCTCCGTTATATCCGTGATTACTGACACCACAAATCGGTTTTCCCGTTCATCGGTATACAGCGAATTACTGGTTGATAAGTGGATTTTATTTCCATCTTTCCTTCTCAGTACCCATTCTTCTGGCGGTGTAACATCACCTTTCAAAAAAGACTCATGCACTTTGAGAGCGGCAGCCTGAAAGTCGTTTTTGAATATCAAACTGAAATTCTGGCCTAATAAAGCCTCATGTTCCCAACCCAAAATATCACAAAAGGCTTGGTTTAGCCGCACAAAAATACCAGATTCATTGGTGAGTGAAATGCCGACTGTTGCCACCTTGAATACGATCTCTAACAAACGTTCGTTCTCTCGAAAAGCTGCTTCTGCTTGCTGACGCTGCCGTTCAATTTTACTGATCATCCGGATTTGCCGGAGTGTTGCCGCAATTTTATCGGAGTTGGCTTCTGATTTAGGGAAATAATCGAACGCACCGGCCTTCATCATTTCTACCGCAATTTTCTCATCCCCTTGCGAAGTGAGTACCACTATAGAGGCCATTATCTCATATTCCCTGAATTTCTTCAAAAACCCCGTGCCATCTGTACCAAGCATTAGGTAGTCAATAAAAATGCTGTGGTAATCATTCTTTTGGGCCATATCAAAGCCTTCTGAAGCACTTTCAGCTGTGTCTAAGGTGTACAACAGGCCCGTCTTTTTGAGCACACGCTCAAACGCCATCCGATCTAAGTAGTCGTTGTCAACCAGCAGTATCGAGGTATGCTTCATTGGATTGATTAAGTGCCCTGTAGAAATTTAATGGGTTCTGCCATGCGTAAATATAGCTTGTTCAAAAGTAACAAATGTCCTGCTGGTTCCGAATCAATTTCGCCATTCTCTTCTTCTTCTATCCAATCTACTAAATTAATGACGGTCCGCTAAGGGACTTTTAAATTGTGAGATAGGACGTAAGCGAACCGATCCTGCTCACCTTAAAAGTCAAAATCAGGAGGTGCTTACTGGTTTCTACACCGACTAATCTATCCACCCAGCCTTCCTTTTCAGCCCTTAATTCAGCAGAAAAGAAGTTTAAAACCGCTACGCTATTTTTAAACTCTATGTTATAAAGAATAAAAATACGCTTCAGCCCTTTCATTAAAGGCTATCAGCTCACGGTAAACATCCAGAACCCAAATTGGATCGGGGACCTATTCTAAAAAACGATTGTAAGCTGAAAGAGTCAAAAGCTTGATTTTCAGATCAAAAAATCAAAAAAAATAGTGTGTTAAACAAAAAATCCCGGCTAGCGTACTAACCGGGATTGTGCCCAGGACCGGAGTCGAACCGGTACGAGTGTAACCTCACAGGTGTTTGAGACCAGCGCGTCTACCAATTCCGCCACCTGGGCAATCTTTCTA